>MDSZ01192124.1_pt1 | contig 10310 bp, 9 predicted proteins | sample 811201 | NCBI WGS metagenome assembly MDSZ01 (sample SAMN05326647, study PRJNA326480) | marine metagenome | isolation source: seawater | place: Indian Ocean: North | collected 2010 | reverse complement strand
TGGCTTGCGGGAGGCTGCAATATCTTAGTACGTAAATTTGAACCAGCCAAGTTTTCTAGTTTGTTGGACGAATACGGTGGGTTCACTTTCGCAGTACCTACCATGCTTAGCGATATGTTTGCAGTGAAAGATAGTAAAAAAGAATTTGCTAAGCTTCGCGGCATTATGGTTTCGGGTGCACCTATACGACCAGCAACTGCATTAAAGGCTAGAGAGTTTTTTGGTGATGTTTTGTATCAACTTTATGGTCAAACTGAATCGGTTCCCGTCGCTGGCATGGGTCCAGCAGAATGGTTCTCTGAAGTTCCTGGCTCCGAACCCCTCTTAGCTGTGGGTAAGATAATGCCGTATTCAGGAATTGAGATAAGAGATGATGATAATAAGCCACTTCCACCGGGTGAAATCGGTGAGATTGCATTAATGTGTGAGGGGCAAATAACGGAAATTCTTAATGAACCAGAATTAACAAAAGAAAGATTAGTAGATGGGTGGGTACTATCTGGCGATGTTGGAAAAATCGACGAAAATGGTTATGTATATCTTACGGACCGAAAAGATGATATGATTATCTCTGGTGGTTTCAATATCTGGCCAGCAGAACTAGAGAATGTGATATCTAATCTTCCAAATGTCCGAGAGGTGGCTGTGGTTGCCGCACCTCATGAACGTTGGGGGGAAGAGCCCGTAGCAGTTGTTGTTGCAAATGATGGTACAAAAATAACTGAAAAAAATGTAATCGATATCTGCAAGAAGGAATTGGGGTCTTACAAGCGTCCTGGAAGGGTCATTATCCAAGCTGAACCGCTACCACGTACTCCAGTTGGTAAAATTCAGCGAAAAGCAGTAAAAGAACGGTTTTGGAATGAAAAATCAGGCATTGGTATAAGTGGAGCCTGATTATTTTATGTCATTGGGCGGGGCCAAACTCGCTTACCATCAAAACATTGCTTTCCAGTCCTCTTGACCAAGTCCCAAGTGTGTTGATAGTAGCCAGTGCCGTTAACCATATCTGCGATTTCTTTTATTTGAGCCTCTGGCATTGTAGGAGTATTTTCAGGAAGCATGACGTCTTGCCTGGCACCATAATCAAAAGTAGTGTGAAGAGCGACAGCCTCGGCAACGCTTGGCCCAAGTGTAATTACTCCATGCCAAGGGATGACAATCGCTATATCATCTTCGCCCAAAGCGGGTCCTATTGAAGCAAAATCATCATTGGGGCTTATGCAAGTTTTCCCATAAAAAGGTGTAGTAACGTTTGCAAAGATCCTTAAAGGTCGAGCAAAAGCCGCTTGAGAAGTTGCCCAAAACCCATGCGAATGGACAATAGCATGTATGTCAGAGCGCTGACGATAAATACCATGGTGAAATTCAATACCAATTGAAACTGGTCTGTCAGTTCCTACTGGGTTACCTGAAAAGTCCACAACTAAAATGTCGCTACTGTCCATCTCTTCGAATGTTTTGTCAAAAGCGTGCGACACCATCAGTTCTTCACCCGGAACTCTAACTGAGACCTGTCCACCAATTCCAGTACCTAATCCGTAGGATGCAAGGCCGCGGCAAGCGTCCAAAACATCTTGCTTAATTGATTCCATGGGATTTTCTCCTTTACCAATAATGCAAAAATATCATTTATTGCCTATAAACAAAACAATTTTTTCAGCAAAATATATCCCTTCAAGCTTCTACAGTATTTTTTTATTGTGTACTGGAAAGGCTGCCAGGTCTTGTCTCATTACTTACCTGAAGGGCTGAGGGCAGGGTTTTGTATTCTAGCAGAACCTATTTTATCAAGGATCCGTGGTGTTCTTCAAGATTTGGCCCCCGGGTGCTTGATCAACTGGGGTCAGCTCAACTAGACTTACATTCACGTTAAGTGGTGCGTTAATAACAAAGTGCATTATGGAGGCTATATCTTCGGGGGCAAGCATATCAATTTGAGATACAAATTCCTTGCGTAAATTTTCATTAGGAAATGCTGTCTCAAAAAAATTTGTAGAGGTGCGCCCAGCGCAAATTTCAGTATGGCGAATTTTTGTACCAATCAGTTCCATTCTTAAAGTTTGAGATAAGGTATGGATCGCACTTTTAGTTGCAGAATAAATTGGCAGTCCTAATGGGTAAAGTGCCGCTATAGAACCCATTTCAATAATATGGCCGCGCTTTCTTTCTCGCATGCCCGGCAAAACGGCTCGAATTACATGAATAGCCGCTCCTAGATTTATTGCTATCATCTCATCAACTTTTTCGGCACTTATTTCTAAAAAGCCACTAGATAAGTCATGGGCAAGCCCTGCATTATTGATCAGGACATCGCAATTTATATTAGATAATTCACTATAGATTTTTTTAGTGTCCAGAAGATTTAAGTGTAATGTTTGACAATCAAAAGACGAAGATAGCCGCTGCAAGCCCTCACGGTTTTTGTCTACAGCAAAGACGCTTAGTCCAGAATGTACAAGACTTTTTACAACCGCTTCCCCGATTCCGCTTGCAGCTCCAGTAACTATCGCAGTTTTATAATGACCCATTGACATTTTAATCCAAAGCAATTGAAGGGAGGAAGGTGATAATTGCAGGAAAAGCAATAATCAAAGCAATTACCACAAAGTCCGCTATTAGAAACCAAATAATGCCACGGAATATCTCTGTAAGACTTACTAATTTTCCTACTACGCCTTTTATAACAAATACATTTATACCGATGGGAGGCGTGATCATGCCTATTTCTAGTAACTTAGCTAGAAAAACTCCGAAGAAAATTAAGCTTATGCCAGCTTCATTCAGTATTGGAAGGAAAACTGGAAGCGTCAATAGCATTGCCCCAAGGGGCTCGAGAAACATGCCGAGAATTATATATACAATTGCTAAACCAATTAATAATAGAATGGGGTCTGCTTGAACTCCCAGAATGCTGGATGTCAACATGTTCCCAGTGCCTGACAAGGATAGAAGGCGCGTGAGAAGATTTGCTCCAATAGCTATAATGAAAAGTGAACCTGTTGCCGTAAGAGTTTCGACTGCGGATCTATATACAACGTTCCAAGTCAAAGTACCGTTATATAATGTTGCTAACATAGCGGCTGCTGCGCCGATGGCGCCAGCCTCTGTTGCGGTAAATATACCCCCAAACATACCACCGAGAATAATAATTACTATGGTTCCTAATGGCCAAGTAGGGCGAAGCGCCGCTAACTTCTCAGTAAACGAATGATTTTCAACGATTGCAGGTGCTAATGACGGATTTAAGCTAACGCGTATTATTATCATTAAAGCATATGAAACAGCTGTAAGAAGACCAACGGCAATACCGCCTAAGAAAAGTTTGCCTATGTTTACCTCTGCGAAAATACCAAAAAGAATTAAAAGTATACTTGGAGGAATAAGTGCGCCAAGTGTACCAGCTGCTGCTATAACACCTGTTGCCAAGCTCGGCGCATATTTATAGCGAATCATTTCTGGGATTGCGATTTTTCCCATCGCCGCGGCACAAGCGATACTAGACCCTGTAACAGAAGCGAAGCCTGCGCAAGCGAATACTGAGGCAACTGCGACCCCACCTGGAAGTCTTTCTAACCAAAGCCTACTAGCATCAAACACACCTCTAGTTAGACCTGCATGGTAGCACAAATAACCCATCATTAGGAACATTGGAATAGCTGATAGTGTCCAACTAGCTGCGAAATTGTAGGTTACGGCTAGAACTATGCCCCAAGCGGGACCTAAACCTAGAAGGATCCAAATGCCACCAAAAGAAACCAAACCCAATGAAATAGCGATAGGTACGCGCAATAATAAGAGCACTACGAGCACTGCTATGCACATGAGACCTATTGTTTCAAATGCCATTTACTCTGTCTCCGGCTTTGCTTCGATATATTTTGAGATGGGTAGATCTGGTGAGCCAGTTAAAACTGCTAAAAAACGGTGAGCACTTATTAAAGACCATAAACCAAAGCCAAAAGGCAACATAAAATAACCAGGCCAATTAGCTATCCTTACATTCATTTCTAAAACGTATGATCCTAGTTGATATTTTTGTAAGGCATCTAAAAGAAACCCATAGGCCGCTGCTCCTGCTGCTACTGCAACAACCAGCCTTACAAATTGTAAATTTATTATTTTAGCGACGGAAGGAAGTTTTTCATGCAACACATCTACTGCAATATGCTGTTCTAGCTTTTCAGCTAATGCCACGGGTAAAAAAGATGCTGCTGCCATATAGTAGTTCGCAACTACGCCCCCAGTGCCAGGCACAGATAATAGAAATAAATTGCGCAACATTACGTCAATTGTTACGTGCAATATCATCATAATAATGGCAACTGCGCCTACAATTGTAGACGCAGTTGTAAGTATCGTTAATATATTCCCGAACGCTTTTAAAAGTGCCACGTGAACTAATTCAACCTTTTATTCGAGTGTTTTTAGGTTGATATTATCAAATAGCTCTTTGCGATAGAGAGCGGCGACCGCATCTGGATCCGTTTGATCAATCCCTGCAGCTAAATCTCTCCACTTATCGATCAATGCCAGCAATGTTGCTCCGAGTTCAGCTGAATTAGGAATTTTATCGTCGCTTGCTGCGGCGGCTATAACTTCCTTAACATTGTTATCTCGGAAACTATTGATGGAGTCTCGAATTGAAGCAGGTGTTTCCAGTAACTCAACTCCTAGCTCCGAAGCGCTTGCAATTAAATTACGATTGTTTGCCTCATACATTACCGTAGCGTAAGCCAATGAATCTGCAGCGGCATTAAAGAAATGGCGCTTATTTTGATCTGATAATGTCATCCAAAAGTCGCGGTTTATGTTAAACATTGAATTGCCACCATAGATACCAATCGGTGCATCGTAAACATAATCGACGTTATCACCTAATGAATAAGTGTCTATAATATCCCAAAGATGGATATTTGCTTCAAGGTGACCAGTTGCTAGCGCTTGGTAAACTTCGCCTACTGGTACAGCGACTGCAACGCCGCCCCATTGGCCAACGAGTTTATTAAAAGCGCTGAACCCGCGAACTCGCATGCCTTTTAAATCAGATACGTCATTTACCTTTTCTTTTGTCATGAAGATGTATGGAGCAACCACTGCAAACCCAGTGTTTACTTGGTTTTTTCTCCTAAATTCTTCAATGCAACTTGCACAATTGAATATGAATTCGGATAATGCTCCGCCTACTGCTACTGGTTCAACGATAGTAGCTACAATATTCGATGCATAATTTGTTACAGGAAATTCACCTGGAACATAAGCGGCAGGCCAATAACCAACATCTACAACTCCTGTAGCAACGCCTTGCGGTAATTCTGCATAGCTCAAAAGCGTACCCTCAAAAGTACGCCCTGTATATTCACCTCCAGTACTTTCTTCAATCTTAGCAGCGAATAATCTTTGTGCTTTCTGCAAAGCGCCGTCGCCAGAAGCGCCCATAGCGATGCGCACTTCTTTAGTCAATCCTGCGGTAGCTGTAATTGAAAGTGCTGCAGCTAACGCAAAGGTTTTAATATATTTAATTCCGCCAAACATTTTATCATCCTCCTTAGATTATAAAAGCGTATCGGCGACCATAATTTTTGTCTATAAAAAAATTGTATTGTCCATAGAATACACTTTGTTTGGCCTATAATAAAAAATATCAATAAATTTTCCTTAGTATTTACAAATTCTCTTACTTTTTTGTAAACTCAACTAAGTTTAAAAGGATAAAAACGGTGGAAAGTTTTCAGTTCCTAATCTTAAAGTAGATCAACTTACTTCAATTTAATAATAAAAACTTTTGATGTTAATGGTTTCAAGGTTAGTCAAGTCCAAGGAAGATTAAGTGCACAAAAATTTGTTATCTTTAGAAGGGCGTGTTGCACTCGTAGCCGGTGGCACGAGTGGAATTGGGCTAGCTATTTCAAAGCTTTTTTCGGATTTTGGGGCATTTGTGGCCATCAATGGAAGTAATCCTGATCGGACCAACGCAGTAGCTAAAGTTGTCAAAAACAGTATCCCGATGCCATTTGACGTGAATCATCATACTAGCGCTGACGAGGCTTTGGACAAAATCATAGGGGTATATGGTCGTATTGATATCTTGGTTTACTGTGTCGGTCTTAGAGATCGAAGGACAATCGCCCAGATCAAAGCTGCCGAATTTGCAAACTTGCTTCAAACAAATACTGGTTCTTGTTATCATCTGGGACGATCAGCTGCAGCCAGAATGTCCCCTAACAAAAAAGGAAGGCTTATATTTCTGTCTTCCCTTGCTTCTTTGCGTCCATTCCGAGGGGACCCCGCTTATGCCGCGTCCAAAGCTGCAATAGATAGCTTGGTAAGGTCCTTTAGTTATGAATATGGCCAGCAAGGTATTACTGCTAATGCGATTGCGCCGGGATTTGTAATGACCGAGACTAACAAGAAGCTAGCTTCAGAGCCCAAGATCGAAGAGTTTGTAAAAACACGTATACCTGCGCGAAGATGGGCGCAGCCGGAAGAAATAGCAAGCGTTACTTTATTTCTGGCTTCAGACGCTGCAAGCTATATTAACGGTCAGGTTATAGTTGCAGACGCCGGTCTGTCAGCTAGTCTATGAAAGGCAAAGAGAACACACTTGTTTCACTTGGATGTTTAAAAAATGACAGTTACTGTTTTTCAGCAATTTGAATTGGCAGCTTTGACTGCGCCAGAACTTCCATTTCTAATTTATCCTAAAACACCAGATCGAGAATATATTCCAAACGGTCAAATATTTTCTTATTTTGATGCTCTTGGCAAAGTAAATTCACTTTCTGAGGAATATATAAAAAGTGGCTATAGGGCAGGTCATAGAGTAGCGCTTTTATTTGGTAATCGACCGGAACACTTCTGGCACTTTCTAGCGCTAAATAAAATTGGTGCAAGCATAGTACCGCTTAATCCGGCCTATCTCGAGCATGAATTGGAGTATGCTATCGATTTTTCAGAATGCGCACTATTGTCTACAGCAGGTGATGGCAACCAAGACACTGTTGGTGTTTGCAGTCGATTAAATCCACAAATTCCAGTGCATAATACTTCTTTAGATGACCCAAAGATTCCAGCTCCGGGTAGAACACCAAATGTTGCACCAAAAGATCCAGCTGCTAGAGAGGCATTAATAATATATACCTCAGGAACTACAGGCCGTCCTAAAGGCTGTATCATTTCCAATACTGCTTGTATTGCTGCCGGTGAAAGCTACGGCACTGCTGGTGGTTTAATTAACTTTCGTGAGGGTGGTGATCGTATATATATTCCTTTGCCTGCTTTTCACATGAATGTCTCAGTTTATACACTCAATACAGTAACCCGAATGAGAAATTGCATTATACTTCAAGATAGGTTCCGTGTGTCTAGTTGGTGGTCAGATATAATGGAAACTGAAGCAACTTGTGTTCATTACATGGGGATTATCCCACCAATTTTACTGAAATCAGAACCCTGTCTTGAAGAGTCATCTCATAAGATAAAGTTTGGACAGGGAGCGGGAGTTGATCCTGGTGTCAGAGAAGCATTTGAATCGAGGTTTGGTTTCCCGCTTATAGAGGCATGGGGAATGACAGAAACATCAAGAGCTATCCAAAATTGCCGTACTCCACGCGATCCTGGCGGACGTGCATTCGGCTTTCCTCGACCTCCGTTAGAAGTTATGATTGCTGATGAAGATGACAATCCGTTGCCATTCGACACGCCAGGAGAACTCTTAGTTCGCTCTAGCGGAAAAGACCCAAGGCATGGCTTCTTCTCCGGCTATTTAAAGCAGACTGAAGAAACAGAAAAAGCCTGGCGAAGTGGCTGGTTTCATACTGGTGATATTGTAAGGCAGCGAAATGATGGGATGTTATTTTTTGTCGATCGGAAAAAGAATATCATAAGACGAAGTGGAGAAAATATTGCGGCTGCAGAAGTAGAGCAAGTATTAATAGACCACCGGGCAGTAAAAAGTGTTGCGGTTTTGGCAGTTCAAGATGAATTACATGATGAGGAGATTTTGGCAGCTATTGAACTTATACACGAGTTTGAAAATTGCCGAATCCTTGCAGAAGAAATATTTCAATGGTCGAGTAGCCGTTTGGCGCTCTATAAAATGCCAGGTTGGATAAGTTTCTTAGATACTATCCCTGTAACAGGGACACAAAAAATACAAAAAGATCTCATTTTTGATACTGGAGTAGATCCAAGAAATCATCCACAAACATTTGATGTCCGCCACCTAAAAAGAAGAAAGCATAAAAAATGACAATACCCGTTTTTGTTGTTGGTGCTTTTGAACATCCCACTAGGTTGGCTACCGATAAATCGGTTGCAGAACTTCATGCTGAGGTAGCCATTGGAGCACTTTCTGATGCTGGGATTTCAAAGAATGAAATAGATGGTTACTTTTGTGCAAGCGACGCACCAGGAATAGGCCCTCTTTCAATGATTGAATATATGGGACTAAACGTTCGTTATGCAGACTCTACAGATATTGGGGGTTCATCACCCATAGCCCATGTGGGTCATGCTGTTACTGCCATCCGAGAAGGAAAGTGCAATGTTGCTTTGATAACATCCGCAGGACGACCACGGTCTGAAGGTGCGGCACCTGGCGATTTAGCTGAACTTCCTGAATATCCTGAGGCTGGTTTTGAGGTTCCATTTAGAGCTGCTCTTGCACCCTCATACGCAATGTGTGCCCAGCGCCATATGTACCAGTACGGAACAACAAGTGAGCAACTGGCAAGCATTAAAGTTGCCGCATCCATCCATGCAAAATACAATTCAAATGCGCTTCTTCCTAAAGAGGTATCAGTTGCCCAAGTACTTTCTTCACCGCTAATTTCAGATCCACTTCATCGTTTAGATTGCTGCGTTATGACTGACGGAGGAGGAGCTCTAATTATTGCTCGTGAAGAAATTGCACGAAGCCTAACCCGGCCTTTAGTCAAAATACGTGGAGTAGGAGAAGCAGTCGGGTTTTCTCGTGGGTCTGATATTGATTTGACAGTTTCTGCTGTGGCTCGATCTGGTCGAAATGCATTTGATGAAGCGTCAGTTAAACCTCGCGACATTAAATATCTGTCAACATATGATAGTTTTACCATCACTGTTCTTATTGCTATTGAGGACCTCGGCTTTTGTGAAAAAGGTGATGGTGGAAGATTTGTTGCAGATGGGAATTTAATCTCTGGGGTGGGGCGGCTGCCCTTTAATACAGATGGAGGTGGACTTTGCAACAATCACCCAGCACATAGAGGTGGCGTGACTAAGGTAATTGAAGCAGTCCGGCAATTAAGAGGAGAGGCTCATCGAGCTGTTCAAGTACAAAATTGTGACCTAGCGATTGCGAATGGCCTCGGTGGTATGTTGGATAGAAGGCATGGTGCGGCGACGGCAATTTTGGAAAGGTTAGCATAGTGAGGATAATCGAAAATAGCTTTGGAATTCCAGTAATAACACCTGAGACAAAAGCTTTTTGGGATGCAGTCAATCATGAAAAACTTTTATTTGCTTGTTGTCAGGCTTGCGGCAAATCACATGCGTACCCAAGGCGAATTTGTCCATTTTGTTTGTCACAAAATGTGGTCTGGAAAGCTTCATCTGGGGATGGAAAACTTTATGCTTTCAGCTTGTATCGTAAAGGTCGTCCTCCCTATGTATCAGCATGGGTTATGCTAAAAGAGAATGTTGCTTTGTTAACTAATATTATTGATTGTGATACTGAAAAGTTAAAAATAGGAATGAGTGTGGGGGTTAAATTTGTTAAAGTGGCTAGCGAACAGAGTGTGCCGGTTTTTGCTCCAAAGTGAAACTCCTGATTAAGTTTATAAATTTGGCTCACTCTCAATTATTTTTTAGTATCAATTATTAATATTTAACTCGAAAGTGGTTGTAACATCGTAATATGAAAATTTGATCTATTAAAATTCTTAATCTGCTAGAAAAATATATTTTCCTATATACCCAAATAATATTTTTTTATATCGCTGTCATTTAGTAAAGAGGCCGAAGAACCACTCGTTTCTAAGTTTCCGAGTTCTAAGACATATCCAAAATCAGCGGCCTTTAAAGCTTTAGATGCGTTTTGCTCAACCATTAGGATACTAACCCCTGTTTTTTTTATTTCGTCAATGAGATCGAAAATTTGTTCAACTATAATGGGGGCGATTCCTAATGAAGGTTCGTCCAACATTAAAAGTTTTGGGGAGCTCATTAAACCTCTTCCAATAGCTAACATTTGTTGCTCACCACCACTCAGTGTTCCTCCAAGCTGCCCAAGGCGTTTTGAGAGGATTGGAAATAGTTGAAGTACTCGGTCA
>MDSZ01159012.1_pt1 | contig 10310 bp, 7 predicted proteins | sample 811201 | NCBI WGS metagenome assembly MDSZ01 (sample SAMN05326647, study PRJNA326480) | marine metagenome | isolation source: seawater | place: Indian Ocean: North | collected 2010 | reverse complement strand
TTTTTTGGTTGGGGGTTTTTTTATATTTGAAATCTAATTATGGTATAATCGTTTAGTTGAAAGGAGTTTATGATGGGTAAACGAAGAAAAAGAATGATAATGAAGAAATACGCTAAGAAGTATGCAAAAAAAAGGCAAGCTCTTGGTTATGATAAGTTGAATATTAGTAATGCCTTGATAATGATTGATCCTAATGGGCAAGAAGAAAAGCAAGAAGAAGGTGTTCAGGTAGTGACAAACACACCACCAAAAGAAAACACTCAGAAACAAGATACGGTATTAGACCCTGAATTACAATTGATACAAATTGAAGAACCAATAGTGGAAACAGCAGAAGAGATTGTTCCTCCAAAGCCTAAACCCAGAAGAAGAAGGGCTAGAAAAAAAACTACTACAACTAAAACCACTACAACAAGCACAACGAGACGCCGAACGGCCAAAGCGAAAGATTAGGTCAATTCTCTGTACTTCTGACTATTTACTAATAGTAAAACTGGAGGTACATTTTAATGTCATTACCTGTGCTCACACCTGCAAGCAAGTCAAGTAAAAGTATTTTACCTGCAACTGGCAGTGAGGGAGATGTGAATAAGTCTGTTCCTTACAAGGTCTATTCAAAATCTACCTCTCCATTGTACGATAAAACTTTTTTGTCTGGCGCAGCAAATCAAGTTACGTATGTTTATAGAAAGTTAGGTGGAGATGTACTGGACATTGAATTAAGTACTGCTAATGTTTATTCTGCTTACGAGGAAGCAGTGTTAGAATATTCTTACATTCTTAATATACACCAGGCAAACAACTCTCTTTCAAGCTATTTGGGTCACCGCACAGGATCTTTTGATGATCTAGGGCATTTAAAATCTACGGGCGATACTGCTCTGTCATCATCTCTGGCTGGTAAACACGCTGCTTTGAAATTTCCAAAATTTGATTTTGGATACGGCAGAAGAGTTGCTGAAGGTTTGGGCGCAGAAGCTCAAGTTGGTAGAGGAAACGTAGAATATTCAGGCTCTGTAGCTTTGACCATAGGTGTACAGGATTATGATTTACAATCAGTAGTGCAGTCTTCGTCTATATCTCAAAGTGGTAGCCTTTTCTTTAATAAGGTTAAAGGTAGAAAAATAATTGTAAAACAAGTTTACTATAAGACACCTCAAGCAATGTGGAGATTTTTTGGATATTATGGGGGCTTAAACGTTGTTGGAAATCTCCATAATTATGGACAGTTTTCAGACAACTCAACTTTTGAGCTTATACCCACATGGCAAAATAAAGCCCAGGCACTGGCTTTTGAGGATGCAATTTACACAAGAACTTCTCACTTTTCATATGAGCTTAAAAACAATAGATTAAGAATTTTTCCAGCCCCATACTCTGGTGGGCCACAAACATTGTATTTTAAGTTTTCAATTCCAGAAGATGCATTTGGAAACGATCCAAAAGATCCAGAAAGAGATGGCATCAATAACATGAATAATTTACCATTTGCAAATTTGCCTTATGGGAGTATAAACTCCATTGGAAAGCAGTGGATTAGAAGATTTGCATTGGCTTTGTCAAAAGAGATGCTAGGTCAAATTCGTTCAAAATTTGCCAATATACCTATTCCTGGGGAAAGTGTTACATTAAATGGCGATAGTTTAATATCTCAAGCGAGAGAGGAGCAGAACTCTCTCAGAGAAGAACTAAAAACAACTTTGGCTGAAATGACCTACACTAAATTGGCACAATCAGAATCAGAGTTGGTGGAGGCGACAAAGAAAATACAAGAAAGTGTTCCGTTAACGGTATTTGTGGGGTAGGTAAATGGCAGACAATAAATGGAAACAGCCAAAGAACCCACCACCTCCGTTGTTCACTGGCAAAAAAGAAAAAGACTTAGTAAAACAGGTTAATGATGAGCTTGTAGAGAGAGTCATTGGTCAACAGATATTGTATTATCCAATATCAATAGAAAACACTGAGTTCCACCCTATTTATGGAGAGGCTATTGAAAAAAACTTTTTGAATCCGATAAGAGTTCATGCTCTTGTAGAGTGGCAAGGATACGAAACTGAGACAACTAACTTAGGTGTTGACAGAAGGTCAAAAATTGTTGTTCATTTTCACAAAAGAAGACTTACAGAGGATCAAAACTTGTTTGTTAGAGAAGGTGATTTTGTTTTGTACGGCGAGACTTTTTATGAGATTGTGACCCTTAACGAACCAAAGCAACTATTCGGACAAATTGATTCTTTATTGGAAATTTCTGCTGAATGTGTTAAGTCTCGTGAGGGGTTGTTTAATGCCACATAGGATAAAGCCAGGCCAAATAGATAGAATTCCATTTGCCGCATCTCAAATATTAAATGTTGATAAAGCACTTTTAAACTTTATTGAAAACGATTTAAATATTTCTGTCACTACATCAGAGGGGTTTAAAAAAGTTCCTGTTATTTGGTCAGGTGCGGAAAGAGCATACCAGACAAAAAAAGATCAACTTGTTAGAGATGAATCTGGTGCTTTAATTCTACCACTAATCACCATAGAAAGAACTGGTGTTGCAAAAGATCTATCAAAAAAGGGCACAATTCAGGCTAATATTATGCCAATCAAAGATGAAAAAGGCGGCTCTATACAAATTGCAAGAAGATTAAAACAAGACAAGACTGCAGTGTTCGCAAATACAAACTCTCTTAAAAAAAGAAAGAGAATAAATTTTCCAATAGCAAACAAGAAAAAGGTTTTTGAAACAATTACAATACCTTTACCAATATATCTTACTGTAGAATATGAAATAAAAATCAGAACAGAATATCAGCAACAAATGAATGAAATCATAACTCCATTTATCACTAGACCAGGCGGCGTCAACTACGTGATTATTAAAGACGGAGAACATCATAGATATGAAGCTTTTCTTAAGCCAGATTATGAGTTGTCAAACAACATATCTAGCTTCTCCAACGAAGAAAGAAAATTTGAAACAACAATTACTATTGAAGTCTTAGGGTATATAGTTGGAGCAGGACCAAACGCAGATCAACCTGATTTGGTTAAGAGAGAAAACATCGTGAAGGTTGCAATACCTAGAGAAAGACGTGTATTGCAGGATGAATTAGAGGGCAAAGATCGTAGGCTAGTTGGAAAAACCAACGTTCTTTACGATCCGTTTATTTAAGGAGGTTAGCAATGGGGTTTACACCTGATGATGATAACAGGCCGCCATTACCTTCTCAAAGGCCTGACAATTATACAAAGCCTATAAAGCTTGCAGCATCAAAAATAGAAAATGTTGATGCTGCCATGGTTGACTTTATCAAGGACTTGAAACTAAGTGCAAATAAAAGTTCTGGATTTGAAGAAGTGCCAATTATATGGGTCTCCCCAGAAAGAGCATACTCTTCAAAGCGAGACCAGCTTTATAGAGATAAAGATGGTACATTAATTTATCCTATCATATCTGTTGAAAGGTCCTCCGTAAGAAAAGATTTAACTGTAAAAGGCACTGTGTGGGCTAATATTCCGCCCGTTAATGATGAAAAGGGTGGGTCTATACAGGTAGCTAGAAGAATTAAACAAGACAAAACATCAAATTTTCAGAATGCTCACGCAAAAAGAAAAAGAGGTCAGCTTAATTTTCCAAATATGAAAAGCAAGAGGATTGTTTATGAAACGGTTTCAATGCCAATTCCTGTTTATGTTGAGATAACTTATAAAATTATCTTAAGATCTGAATATCAACAGCAAATGAACGAACTTATAACTCCATTTATCACAAAACCAGGTGGTGTAAATTATATAGTTTTAAGAAAAGACGGTCATACATATGAAGGTTTTATACAGCCAGACTACAGACAAAACAATAACTTCAGGAGCTTTACGAGGGAAGAAAGAAAATTAGAAACTGAAATTGAAATCAAAGTTTTAGCTTACTTGATTGGGCAAGGTAGAAATCAAGATCAACCTACTTACGTTGTAAGAGAAAATGCCGTTGAAGTAAAAATACCAAGAGAGAGAATTATATTTGATGACAAACCAGAGCATACTGGTGGTCGTTACTATGGACTCGCGGGTGTAATTAGGCCGAGAAAAGGCAAAAAAACAGAAGTCTTTGAGCCTTTTGATACAGCGGGCGTTGGCGGTGGCGCAGCGCCAGCGGCAGGCGCTCAGGCTGGCGGAGGTGGTGGAGCAGCGTCTAGAGAATATACTGCAGGCACTGGCATAACTTTAAATGGAAATGAGTTTTCCGCAGATAACAGCGTTGTGGCTTTCAGGACTGGCACCACGTTTACTGGTCAAGTTAATTTCACAGCGGCATCTGGTTCATCGGCAACTTTTCACACTATTTCTGGATCTACTGTTACAGCCATGCTTGTAGATTCTGACGAAGGTCAAATAAGGCAACTTTCGGGATCTACAGCAACTTACAACAAACTCACAGTTAGAGATTTGGATTTTACAGCACTTTCAGGTGCTGCTGGTACAATACATAATATTAGTTCATCAACTCTGACAGCAAATTTTATTGACATAGATAGAATAACGTCAAATCAAATTACTGTCGGTGGTAATGTTAAATTTACAGGGTTGTCAAGTGCTGTTGCTGTTAGCAGTAAATATCTTGCTCTAGATTCAAACAATAATGTTGTTCTTACAGGTGCTGCTGCCGCAGGTGGCGGCGGTGGCGGCGGCGGAAGTGGACAAATTGGAAATGCTGAAGATGGCTCTTATGCAGATGGTCTATTTACTGACTTTACAAGCACTACCCCTATCGGTACACCTATTGATAGATTCAATGAGGTTTTGAAAATATTGGCTCCTTCGCCCGCACCAGACTTGGCTTCAATTAATGAGAATGTGACAGATGGTGTAGCAGCTAAACTGTCTTTTGGGTCTTCGTTAGCTATTGCGGATTATACATCTTCAGCCACTGCTGCTGGTTTTAGTGCTGTTGATATTAATGGCTCTTACTCCGTAACTAATAGTGGTAGAAACCTTAGACTCGGTGTCTATGACGGGACACAAGATATAACAGGATTATTAAATGACAATGTTGCAGCTAGTGTTACAAATACTTATGTTGCATACGCATCAGGGGCTTTTGGTAATGCAGAGGTTGGCACATTAAAGCTGGAAGTCAATGGAAATATCATTCATTCCATAAATCTTGCTAGTCATAATGGTGCTGGAAATCCAGCATCAGGGACCGATTCGTCTTTAAACGCTGACACGTCAGGCTTTACTAACGTCTCCATAACAGCATCAAGCTTTGATGGCAATAACGCAGAGTGGTACATATTCAAACACAGAACTGCTAGATACAAAGTTGATAAAGATTCCATGGTTTCAGGTTGGAACTATGCGAGAGTTATACATAATTTTGGAGGCACAGATAAAACCACAAATTTTGTGGAATGGGTTAATGATCCATCAGGGGCAGTCAACAATTTAGCGGCAACAAGGGAAAGAATTGAAGATATTTCTTTAGTTGGTTCTAAGTTTTTGTCTGGTGTAAAATACAATACCAACGCAACTGCAAAATATAAGGTTGATCTTGCAAATCTATATCAAAATGTTTATGCAGCATCTGGTACGCCTATATCATTCACCGTAACAAATTCATCAACTCCATCAGCACAAGCTGTGCCAAGCATAAACAATGGTGCAGGGGAAAACAGCACAAAAGTTTTGAGCGTTACAGCAAGTTTGGACGTAAATGCCAATACAGACACTCTTTTAAGCGGTGCTATAACTTCAAATGTTACGGCTACTCACCCCTTAAAATCAACCCTTTCAAATGCTGGCGCGGCTACCACTGGAAATGGTTTCTTGATTGATAATAGGACACTGGCTAGCACAAACTTGGCAGAAAAATTCCATGATGAAACATTCAGAAAAGCCTCTGGTTCTTTTGACACGCAAGCAAATTCCCTTGCTGGTGCCTATACTTGGAACTCTAGAAATCATATGACATCATCTGGAGCAACTGGACATACAGATGGACTACTGTTTTTTAACCAAAGATTATATAGCCCAATAGATGCTGATATTCCAGCACTTGGTAATTTTAGTAGTATTCCAAATGTTTCTAACAATCAGCCAAACTATTCTGGTGTAACTGGCTTGAGAACTTTTTTTAGAGTTGTCTCAAACTCTAGTGGTGTAACCAAAAGAGATTTTAAAATCACTTCAACAAAAGTTGGCACAACATACAATAACTCTGCACCTTCAACTACAAACGTTAACTTTTTTGCGAAAATACCAGGTGCTACTGGGTGGATGGATATATCTGAAAATTTTAGTTATGGAAGAGTGGAAACAGGCGATGGGGCACTCATAAGTTCTGCAACGAATGATACAGACAACGGTAATAATGTTCATCATATTTCTTTTGGTACAGCTAGTGTTGCCAACGGCGAGAGAATAATGATCAAGATAGTTGCCGATGAAAGTTGGACTGGGTATGTATCTCAGCTTGATTTTCAGTTAGGGGCGACTAGTAATAGTGCAGTTGAATCGTTAACTTTAGATGATATTGACATGAATAATTCTGGCGTGAGCGATGCAAATTTATCTTTTGGCGTTTCTCACACTATACCTAGCTACAGCAGTGCAACGGGCTCATCTATCAGTACTTCTAACTTTGACACTAATGGAAATTATACCTTGAGTGGTGACCGCCGTGGTGTGTTTGGAACAATACCAACGGTTACTGGTGAACTAAATGAAGACGTTTCTGCAAATGGTGATAACTATCCCGCAAATTCTTTTAAGGACGCTTTGAGCGGTCAGCTGGTCTTGGAAGTAAATGGATCAGAGGTCAAAACAACTGATATATCATCTACTATCAATGCTATCACCAACAATTTCAACGCTAACAGTTCTGGTTTTAGTGTGTCTTCTGTTGGTTTTAGCACAACAACTGATGGAATACCAGATTATACAAAGCCATACAGAACAGGTACTTATCAAATCGGCTCAGCAGATCAGAGACTAGGATGGAACTATGCAAGAGTCATTCATAGATTTGGAGGATCTGACACTACCACTAACTACGTGGAATGGGTCAATGATACAAACAGTAATGCGCTTTCTGCATCTTATGTTGATATGTCTAAATTTGATCATCCAAATGTTTTTAGACAGTCTGGTGTTGGGTACTTCGCAACTAGACCAACAGCATCTTATACTTACACTGCAGCACACGTCTACAAAAATGTATACCAGCAAGGCACTGCTGTAAGGTTTCCAACGACAACTAATTGTTCAGTGTCCAATATTAAGATTACGGGTGATGGTGTCACATCTCTTGATACAGCAGCAGCCACAACATCCTTACCTGCATTGAATAATTCAGATGAATGCTCACAGAAGGACATATTTGTCACAGGAACGGTGCTTTTTGATGACCTTACATCCATTGTAGATGTATTTAATTTACATACATCGTACAATGCAACAGCTACTTCAAGAATATTGCACCCACTGAAATCAACACTAAATACAGCCTCAAGAACGAGGTCAAACTTAATGGTTTACTCTGGTTCTTTGGGCAGCACAAACTTGAACACAGAAGAGTATTTTAACATAGAGGAATACAGAGTTGTGTCTGGGACATATAATAATCAGGCTGACCCGACAACATCTGGAAATAAGTGGAACTCTTCGCTAAGCGTAAATGATAATGGTAATTATCCAACTCATGCCGATGGTCTTGCGTTTTTGAATGGATATCTGGTATCACCAAAGAAGATCGGTGCGGCAGGAGATACCAGAAATGTAGCAGATGGTGGCACACTACAGGCACCAGCGCAAAACCCAAATTATTCAACGCTAACAAATGCAACAAGAACTTTTGTTAGATTTTTTAGAAATAACACAACAAATGATAGAAGTAGTATTACCATAACACTTAGAGGTTCTGGGTCTTTAGTTAAAAGAGCGACTTCTCTAGGTGTCAATGGTAACTTTTATATGGACGCCAAGATACCAGGCAAAACGGCATGGCTGGATGTTGGAAAAGCATTTTCTAGCAACAACGCGACTACAGATGGGGCAGGTGCACTAGATGGTGCAGATCCTGGAAACCCAGCTATAGTAATTGCAGGCAGTGGCACTCCAGTTGTGTGTAATTTTAACGGACAATCATTAATAGGTACAACTGGAACAGCAGAATATGTTATGATAAGAATCACTGCGGATGAAGATTGGTTAGGCTATTTATCTAGGTTGTCAGTGGCGTATAGTTAGGAGTAAGTTATGGCAGTACCAGGAACAGGATCAACTAATCAAAGCTTAACTTTTGCCGCAGCCAAAAAACTGCAAGGTAAAGCGCACACTTCTAATTTAAAAGAGGTTTACAATGAAACTATACCTTCAAATATACAGCTAAATACCAGCACAATTTTTGGACAACCGATCCCCACTACCGTTACTAGAAAAACTCTGTATCAACAATTTAGTGCGTCTCACGGTGGACCCGCAACTGTTGAATTTGTAGAGTTTTATGTTCAGGCAATTGCTGGTACGTCTTATGACGCAAATGATGGCACGTTTGGTGATGTTGGTTTTGCAGGTGGTGACGAGGCACAGTCTGCAGGTTCACACGGTTATCAATTAGTGCTTACAAGCAGCTATCAAACAACATCTTCATTTTCTGGAAAGGGCTCTGGCTTCTTTATCAATAATCAGGTCGTTCACCAAAGTAATGGTGGTTTGCAATTAATAAATCCATTGTTTGGTCCACAATCTAATAATAAATATGATTTAGAGCTTTTCACGGGGCACCCAGAAGATGGAGGATTGAAGATACCAACTACAAGTCCTGCAGACTTTCTTGTAGATTATTTTAACGGAACAATATTTGTTCAGGATTTTTTAGGTAATGCGGTTCCAAGATACGCAAGGGGGTTTATTTACATTGGAAAATTTGCTAGCACTGCTATAACTGAAGCTGCTGCTGGAGGTTCTCTGGACGTTATATCAGGCTCTGTAGCGACATATCACAGAGTATCTGGCTCAACAAGTACTGTGAATCTTTTAGACGCTGATAGAATAGAGGCTAGAGATATAACTGGAACAGGCGAAGTGACACTCTCTGGATTATCTGCTGGAACTGCAGTTACCACCAAATACTTGGCATTAGACAGCAATAATAACATAGTTCTCACATCTTCAGCGGAGGGTAGTGGTGGTGATAACGGCGCTGGCTTTTTAGCTAGATACAAGGTTAGACAAAGTTTTAGTGAAAATCCAAATGGTTCTCGTGTAGCTTTTACTGCGCCAAGTAATTATGTGGAGGGCTCAGAAATGGTATTTAGAGATGGTATGCTTATGATGAGCGGCTCAGCTAATGACTATGTTTTGACTCCACCAAACAAAATAACATTCAATTCAGAAGACCCTCCAGGTTCTGATGAAGTATTGTTAATAACTTATGTTTCATCCTAGTTGAAATTCTGCTGCGAAATCATCAGTTCAACCCTAATTATAATATACGCAAAAGGAGTATTTTAATGGCAGCTTTAGACAAACTTATAAATCTTTTAGAGCAGGTCAAGGAAACCAATCCTGACTTTACAGCAAAGGCAGAGAAGGCTTTGGACGTGCTTGTAGGTGAAGATATAGAGGAAGAGCAAGAGATTGTTGAAGAAGAGATAGAGGAAGAACCATTTGATGATTCTTACATTGAAATTGATTCTGGCGATTTGCAAAAAGTTGTTGAATTACAAAAAGCAACAACAGCATTGGTTACTAGTCTTGGATTGTTGACTCAAAATTATGAGGTAGACAAAGAAGAGTGTTTAGATAATATGGAAAAAACACAAAAAAGCTTGCAGGCTTTGATGGAAGAAATGAAGGATAGATACAATCTAGATAAGGTAGCTAATTATAGCCTAGTATTTCCTCATGAAAACCAGGCAAACCCAGGCACTGCAGCATTTGTAAAGCAGTAGGAGAGAGAAATTGAAAACTTATGTAACTTCAGACATTGGAATAGCAGCTTACTTACAGCTTGTTGGGGTCAACCTCCTTCAGTGCAAGAGGTTAGATAATGGTAAATTTTACTTTGAATTTGATCAACCTGATCTTTGTAAAGAAAAGTCCATTGAATTTTTAAGTTCAGATTTTTGTAAGTTTGACAATAACGTTAGGAACCTCAAGAAGATTTTATTCTCTTAATTATTTTTTAGTATTATTGTGTTTTAGTTGTGATTTGTTTAATCAAAACATCTCAGGAGGATTATTATAATGGCTAGAACAAGAATAGGTTCTAAACTCATAGCCGTATCTGGTGTTCACAAAGATAACATCCAGTCTGGCTC
>MDSZ01097056.1_pt1 | contig 10310 bp, 7 predicted proteins | sample 811201 | NCBI WGS metagenome assembly MDSZ01 (sample SAMN05326647, study PRJNA326480) | marine metagenome | isolation source: seawater | place: Indian Ocean: North | collected 2010 | reverse complement strand
AAATATAAAAGTTATTCCGTCCAATAAAATTAAATTTCAATATAGAAAGATAGAATTAAACGAAAATTTAATTTTTTTAAGCGCTACTTTTAAAGGTGATTTATTAAGTAAAAATAAAATAAAAAATTTGATGGAGGAATTGTCTACAAAAAAAAATAATTCACAACCTTCAAAAATTAAGACAGGAGGGAGTACTTTTAAAAACCCAATTGATCAAACAACAAAGAAAGCTTGGGAACTCATAAAAGAATCAGTTCCAGAAAATATAAATTTTGGTGATGCCAGTATATCAAAAAAACATTCAAATTTTTTTATCAATAATAATAATGCGTCATTTGATGAAATGAATTCATTAATTAATTTTGTAAAAAAAAATGTAAAAGAAAAAACTGGAGTAAACATTAACTTGGAAATAAAAATAGTAGATTAGTGAAAAAAATATTTATATTAGCTGGAGGCTACTCTAAGGAAAGAGAAATTAGTTTAAAAACTGCAAAGAGTGTACATAAAGAGTTAATAAAAAATAGCAATTATAATATTAAAATACAGGAACCAAATGGAGAATTTATTAAATATTTAAGAAAATTTAAACCAGATGTAGTTTTGAATTTATTACACGGAAGATATGGAGAAGATGGATATGTTCAATCAATATTAGAAATAGAGAAAGTTAATTATACCCATTCTGGTGTTTTATCTTCTTCGTTAGCAATGGATAAAGATTTATCAAAGAAAATATTTATTAAAAATAAAATACTTACCCCAAAATATATAAAGTTTTCATTTAGGAAAATATTAAAACAAAAAAGCTTTTTAAAATTAATAAACTCAAAATTTGGTTTCCCCGTTGTAGTTAAGCCTATAAATGAAGGCTCAAGTGTTAATGTTTTTATTTGTTCAAGAAAAAATATTTTTTCGAATATTAAAAAACTTAGAGAATATGGAGAAATACTTATTGAAAAATATATTCCAGGAAGAGAAATTCAGGTTGCTATTTTATCCGAGAAAATCTTAGGGGCAATAGAATTGAAACCAAAAAGAAAGTTTTATGATTTTCAGGCAAAATATAATCCAAAAGCCGAAACTCAACATATAATTCCAGTAGATATTACAAAAAAACAACTGACTAAAGTTAGCAATATAGCCTTAAAAGCTCATAAATTATTGCGTTGTAGAGGTGTTTCAAGGTCAGATTTTAGATTTTACAACAATAAATTTTACTTGCTTGAAACAAATACACAACCTGGCATGACTTCATTATCACTTGTTCCCGAAATTGCACGGTATAAAGATATTACTTTCAAAAATTTGATAAAAAAAATTATGGAAGATGCTTCAATCAATAAGTAAATATAAGCTATATTTCTATATAATTTCATTTTTGTTTATCTCTACAATGATAAATTACAATATTTTAAATGATTTCAAAAAATTTTTTTTAATAAGCAACATTCAAATAAAAACTAATTTTACCAAAATTGATAAAAAAATATTAACTCAGATTAATTATTTGTTTGATAAAAATATATTTTTTATAAAAAAGAATCATGTATTGGAAAATTTAATAGATTTAAATTTTCTAGAAAATATTGAGATAAAAAAAAATTATCCCTCAACCATATTAATAAAAGCAACAAAGACGAACATTATTGGCATGACCTACCTAAACCAAAAAAAGTATTATGTTGGGTTAAATGGCCGTTTTATATATTCTGAAAACTTATCAGTTGAAAAAAAAGTGCCATTAATATTTGGGATTTTCCAAATTTCAGAATACATAGAATTGTTATCAATCTTAAAAAAACAAAATATAAATGCTGAATTAATATCTAAATTTTATTTTCATAAAAATAAAAGATGGGATTTATATTTTAAAGATAACACGATAATAAAATTACCTAATACGAAAATTGAAAAAGCTATAGAAAATTATAAAAATTTAAAAAAAGATATGAAACCAAATACAATAATAGATTTGAGAATCGCAAATAGGATAATAATCAAAAATGATTAAATCAAACTACTATAGTATTATAGATTTCGGTTTGTCTAAAATAAGAGTTGCAATATTTGATTCTGATTTAAATGTTTGTTTCTCAGAAAGTATTTCAAATAAATCAATTCATAACATTGAAAATACTTTTATTAATTTAAAAGATTTAATCAAAAAAGCAGAAAAAAAAATTTCATCTCATATTGAGGATATAATTTTAATTTTAGATAGCAAGAAAGCTTTAGTTATTGATGTTTCGATGCACAAAAAACTTGATAGCAATACAGATTTTTTTAAAGCTTACGAGGTTCTAACTCAAGAGATTTATCAAATAATTTCTGACAATTATTTAGAATATAAAGTAATCCATAACATTTTTAAAAGTGGAATTGTTGATGATAAAGCATTCGACAGTTTTCCTAAAAACATTAAAAATGTTAAAGAAATAAAAGTTGATTATAAATTAATCTGTTTTCCAAAAGAAAATACACAAAATATAATAAAAAATTTTAATAAAAATAATTTAAATATTTCAAAAATTTTTTGTACAAGTTACTTAAAATCTTTATCTTATCTAAATAAACTAAATTTGGATAAAATTAGTTTTTTTGATATTGGGTATGAAAGATCATCTTTAATGACGTATGAAAAAAAAAAATTGAAGTATATTAGCGCTATAAATATTGGAAGTAACAGTATTACTAAAGATATATCTAAAATATTTAAAATTAATATAGAGGATGCGGAAAAAATTAAGAGATCATTTAATAAGTCAGATACTGAATTTTCCTATAATAATAATGACGAAATCAATTTATCTATAAAAGAAATTATAAAAAAAAATATTTCTATAGATTTATTAAAACAAGTAATTTTGCATAGAGTTCAAGAAATTATAGATTTAACTTTTAAAAATTCTAAGATGAATAACTTTATACTTAAAGAGACAGAATTATTTTTAATAGGCGATGGCTCAATTATGTTTAATAATAATTCTTTCTACTTAAATGATAATTTTGGTTTTAAGTCAATTAACTACTTTGAAGAGAGCGACATTCAAATATGTAAATCAGGATTATCTTATTATATTAAAAATTATGGGACACCCAAGATAACCATTAAAAAGCTTGGTTTATTTGAGAGATTTTTTAATTTATTTGATCAATAATTGTATTTTCTTGAAATATTTGTTGAGTACTTAAATAATTTTTATTTTATATGTTAGGTCAGTGTCTATATTAACTCAAAAAACAATCTCTAAAAAAATATCGTTTTCTGGAGTAGGAATTCACTCGGGTAAAAGTGTGAATATGAATATTTTACCAGCTTCTCCCAATACTGGTATAGTTTTTAAAAGAGTGGATATAAAAAAAAATAACATAGTTTACCCACTTTATAACAATGTCACCGACACAACACTCTGCACAACAATATCAAATACACACGGGGTTCAAATATCTACAATAGAGCATTTAATGGGTGCATTTTATGGAATTGGAATCGATAATGCAATTATTGAATTAGATTCTAAAGAAGTGCCAATAATGGACGGTTCAGCAAAATTGTTTTTAGAGGGTATTAACAATGCTGGCGTTAAGTTTAGTGACCAGCCCATCAAAATAATTAAAATAAATAAAGAAATAAGTTTTAATGAAGGTGAAAAGTTTATTTCTATAAATAAATCAAACGTAACTAGCGATATAGAATTTGAGATAAAATACGATAACCAAATAATTGAGAGTCAAAAAAATAAAGTAAATATTTTTGAAGATAACTTATTTGACATATTGTGCTCTAGAACTTTTTGCTTATTCGAGGATATTGAAAGACTAAAGAAATTAAATTTAGGCAAAGGTGGAAGCTTGGAAAATGCAATTGTTGTTAAGCATAACAAAATATTAAATAAATCTGGTTTAAGAAATGACCTTGAATTTGTGAATCACAAAATATTAGACTGTATGGGTGACTTATTTTTATCTGGTTACAAAATAATTGGCTCAGTTACATGCTCACAAGGAGGGCATTACTTAACTAATAAACTTTTAAGAGAAGTGTTTAAAGATCCTAAAAATTACTCTTTGATTGAAATTAAAGGTAAACAGTTGCCACATACATTTGCTAATTATCAAAATTTAAAATCTATTGCTTAAAAGTTAGAGTTTTTATATTTATCTGATAAAAGTATTAGATGAAATTGATTATCAATTTTTCACTTTTAATAGTCTTCATATTATTTCTTTCATGCTCAAATAAAGAGGAGCAAATAACAATCTTAGAAAAAAAAAGTTTAGATGATCAAATGATTGAAGTTTACAACCAAGCAATGGAAGAATTTGAAAAAGGAGATGTTATTAATGCTGGAAAAAAGTTTAGTGAAGCTGAACTTCTTTATCCTCAATCAATTTGGGCTCCAAGAGCAGTTTTGATGTCAGCATACGGATTTTTTTCACAAGGATATTATAAAAATGCCATTAATGATTTAGAAAGATTTATAATTAAGTATAAATTTCATCCACAGTTAGATTATGCATATTATTTATTAGCATTATGTCACTATGATCAAATTATTGATGAAAGAAAAGATTTTAATGAAATATTATTAGCTAAAAAATATTTTGAATTAATAATAAAAAATTATCCAAGTACAGATTATGCATCAGACTCTAAATATAAATTAGAACTTATTATAGAAATTATTGCTTCAAAAGAAATGTATTTGGCGAGATATTATGTAGATAGAGAAAAATGGATACCTGCGATTAATAGGTTTAAAAAAGTCGTGAGTGATTATGATACAACAATTTACATTGAAGAAGCGTTGTATAGATTAGTAGAAATACATTATAAATTGGGTTTAATTAATGAAGCAGAGAATTACGCTAAATTACTAGGTTATAATTATCAATCAAGTAAATGGTACGAGGAAAGTTATAAAATATTAAATAAAAATTATGATAAGAGTAAAAAAATTGTGCCCGATGATAGAGAGACAATTCTAAAAAAATTCAAAAATTTGTTTAAATAATTATTCAGCCTGATGAAAAAAGAGGAAATAAAAAAAAAATATAACTCAAAAATTGAAGAAGTTATAAAACATAACAAATTATATTACGATAAAAGTAGTCCAGTAATTTCAGATACGCAATATGATAAACTTAAAAAAGAAATCCTTGATTTAGAAATTAAATATAATTTTTTAAAAAGTAAAAAATCTCCTAGTAAGACTATTGGTTTTAAACCTTCTAAATCTTTTCAAAAATATAAACATAAAGTCCCAATGTTATCTTTATCGAATGCATTTGATAGAAATGATTTATTAAATTTTGAAAAAAAAATTCATAATTACTTAAATAAAAATATAAATTTTCAATATAGTGTTGAACCGAAGATTGATGGAATATCAGCTTCATTAACATATAAAAATAATAAATTAACTCATGGAGTTTCTAGAGGCGATGGAAATATTGGAGAGATCATCACTGAAAACTTAAAAACCATAAAGGATATTCCTTTAGAGATAAAAAACTCTGATTTTCCAGATGAAATAGAAATAAGAGGAGAAGTATTTATAAAAAAAAAAGATTTTTTGAAAATAAAGGAAAATTTTGCTAATCCTAGAAACGCCGCATCAGGTTCGCTGAGGCAAAAAGACTCCAACGAAACAAGAAAAATTCCGCTTAATTTTATTGCTTACACATTCGGTTTTATTAAACAAAATAACTTTAAATATCAGTCAGACTTTTTAAAAGCATTAAAGTCATGGGGCTTTCAGATTAATAAAGAAAATAAAGTTATAAATACAATAAATGATCTAATTAAATTTCATGATAGATTTGAAGATAAAAGATTTGATTTAGATTACGATGTTGATGGTTTAGTTTATAAAGTAAACGATTTCAATTTACAGAGTAGACTGGGCTTCACATCCAATTCCCCAAGATGGGCAATAGCACATAAATTTTCAGCAGATAGTGCTTTTACAAAAATTTTAAATATTGATATTCAGGTTGGAAGAACTGGTGCACTAACTCCAGTAGCAAAGGTGGAACCAATTAATATTGGAGGTGTGGTAGTTTCTAATGCGACTCTTCATAATGAAGACGAGATTGAAAGAAAAGACATTAGAGTTGGAGATGTGGTAAAAATTGAGAGAGCAGGCGACGTAATACCCCATGTCATAGAAGTTGATAGAAATCTTAGGTCAGTTAAATCAAAAAAATTTTCTTTTCCTTTAAAGTGTCCATCATGCGGATCAAATACTATAAAGGAATATAATAAAATAACAAAAAAATATGATGCGGTTAGACGATGTACAAATGAAGGTTACGAGTGTGAAAAGATAGCTGTAGAAAAAATAAAACATTTTATATCAAAAGATGCACTTAATATTGATGGTTTGGGAAAAAAGGTAGTTCAAAAATTTTGGGATTTAAATTTAATAAAAAAACCACAAGATATATTTAAACTAAATTATAAAAATATTGAACAACTAGATGGATGGGGTGAATTATCAGCAAATAATTTAAAATCGTCTATTGAAAAATCAAAAAAAGTTTCATTACAAAGACTTATTTATTCTATAGGAATCAGACACATTGGAATTGAAAATGCAAAACTTATTAGTGATAATGTAAAAAATATTTCCAATTTTATTGAAATAATTAAACAAAATAATTTTGACAAATTTTTAACTATAGATGGTATTGGAGAAACTCAAGTAAGTTCTCTTAAAAGTTTTTTTTTAAATCAAGCTAATATAAATATTATAATTGATCTAAAAAAAGTACTAGATATAGAAAGCCCAAATTTAAATAAAAATGGAGCTTTAAGAAATAAGACTTTTATGTTTACTGGTAAATTAGATGGTATGAGCAGAGCGGAGGCAAAATCCTTGATAGAAAAAAACGCTGGAGTAACTTTAAGTGGGGTCAGTAAAAATCTTAATTATTTAATTATCGGAGATAACCCTACCAAAAAAAAAATAGATCAAGCTAAAAAAATTGGTGTAAAAATTTTATTGCAAAAAGATTTAATAAAATTACTTAATTAATTTGAGTAACCATTTTTTTTCTTCATTATTCAAATATTTTGAAATTTTAGCATAAACATCTAAATGATAATAAAATAAGTATTTTCTTTCATGTTTATTTAACATTTTGAAATTAATCATATCTATATCTATTGGTGCTAAAGTTAAATTTTTAAATATTAAATTTTTATTTAGTTCATCAACATAAATTAGGTTCTCAATTCTTATACCGTAATTGTTATTTAAATAATATCCTGGTTCATTACTTAAAACCATACCTTTCTTTATAGGGACTTTGTTGTATTTAGATATTGCCTGAGGACCCTCGTGAACATTTAAAAAAAAACCAACGCCATGTCCAGTTCCATGAGAGTAATCTAAGCCAACTTCATTCAAATATTTTCTCGCTAATCTATCAATTAAATAGCCATTTGTATTATGGTTTAGATTACATTTAACAACTGCAATATGTCCCTTAAGAACTCTAGTAAAATTATTTTTTATGCTATTCGAAACTTTACCTAGGCATGTGGTTCTTGTAACATCTGTTGTACCCCATTTGTATTGTCCACCAGAATCAATTAACAAAATATCTTTTTTATTTAGTTTTCTATTCGTAATTTTATTGTATTTGTAATGTATTATAGATCCATTGGGACCAGATCCTGCAATAGTATCAAAACTTGGATAGAGATAGTTTTTTGACTTCTTCCTTAATATTTCCAATTTTTTTTCAACTTTAGCCTCTGTCATTTGATTTTTTTTAGTTTTAAACCAATAAAGGAACTTTGTTATGGCTACACCATCTTCAATGTGCGCTTTAATAGTATTATTTATTTCGATTTTATTTTTTATTGATTTTAAATTATAAATTGGATCAATTTCTGAAACAATTTGAAACTTACTTTTAATAATTTGTTTTTCAAAAATTGAGCATGTATTTTTATCTATTGCAAAATTTCTTCTATTCAAATTACTAATTACTTTAAAAAAACTGTTTTCATTACAAATTTTTATATTTTTAAGATATTGCATTTTATTAAGTGGAATTTTTTTTGAATTAATAAATAAGTACAATTTTCCGTTATCTGGAACGATTAGTTTGCAATTAATTAAAGGACTGTTGGGAAGGTCTTTACCTCTAATATTTAGAAGCCAATTAACATTCTCGCTTGCACTAATATATAAATAATTAATTTTTTTTAGATTTAAAAAGCTTTTAATTTTTTTTAATTTTTTTAAATATGTTTCTCCTGCAATTGATTTATTCAAGTGATACATTTTATTTAGTTTTGTTTCTCTTATTCTTTCAAAAGGATATATGATTGGTATTAAATTTACTTTTTTATCAAAATATTTCACAAGCGTATTGTCTGTAAATAATTTTGGATTGAAACCAATCTTTGATTTTTGAATATTATAAAGATTCTTTGGCCACTTATATGGTATCTCTAAAATGATAAATTTTTTCCCCGATTCTCTTTTTGCTTGCAATACATATCTTCCATCGACAAACAAATAATTTTTTTTTTTTAGAATTAAAGCGAAACCAGCAGACCCCGTAAAATTTGTTACTTTTTTTAAATAATTTATATTAGAATACTCTGTAAAGTAGCTATCGTTCTTAGGTATAATGTAACCATCTAAATTGTTATCGATTATAAATTTTTTTATTTTTTTAATCACTTTATTTTTTTTTGATATCGTAACCATCCTGGACTTCTAATTTCGTTCTCAAATTCAATATCCTGATTAAATTCAAAATCATTGTCATCTTGTTCTATAAAACTATTATTTTTTTTTATAAATTCATCTGGTAATTCATCTACAAATCTTGAAGCTATACTATCCATCCAGTCTCCTTGATAAAATCTATTCATTGAAAAAGAAATTTTTGCAATTTTTTTTGCTCTTGTAATACCTACGTACGCAAGTCTTCTCTCTTCCTCAAGACCATTTTCACCTTTTTCCTCAATACTTTTTTGATGAGGAAATAAACCTTCCTCCCAGCCAGGCAAATAAACAATATTAAATTCTAATCCTTTTGATGCATGTAAGGTCATTAAATTTACTTTTTCATTATCCCATTCTTGATCTAGTGATGTTGCTAAAGCTACATGCTCTAAAAAACTTTCTAGATTATCAAATTCTTTCATTGCATTAAGTAATTCCTTGATATTTTCTAGCTTATTTTCATTTTCTAGATCCTTTTTATTTTTCAACATTTCGCTATACCCCGACTCATCTAAAACAATTTGCAATAATTTATTATGATTTATTCTCTTCTTAAAATCGTATCTCCATTTTTCTAATAAATTTAATAATGAGTTTAAGCCTATCTTTGTTTTTGGTTTAATTTTATTTTCTTCTATCATTTTTTTTGATGCTACTTCCAAAGAAAGCTTATTTTTTTTTGCGAATTCAGTTATATTTTTAATTGTTTGATCACCTATAGATCTCTTTGGGACATTAATTATTCTTTCAAAAGACAAGTCATCCATTGGTTGATGAATACATCTTAAGTATGCCACACAATCTTTTATTTCAGATCTTTCATAAAATTTAATTCCACCAATGATTCTGTATGGAATACCAACTTTTAAAAACCTTTCTTCAAATTCTCTGGTTTGAAAAATAGCTCTTACCAGAATTGCAATTTCATTTAATGAATTTTTTTTCTTATATTCTTCAATAGTTGAACTTATTTCTATAGCTTCGTCCTTTACATTCCTAAAGCAGTTTAATGTAATAGGCTCACCATCTTCTTGAGTAGCGTATAATTTTTTTCCAACTCTTTTTTGGTTGTTTTCTATTAATCTTGAAGCAACATTTAAAATATTTTGTGTTGATCTATAGTTTTTTTCTAGTCTTATAATTTTTGTATCTTTGTAAGTCTTGTCAAATTCTAAAAAATTCTTAATCTCTGCACCTCTCCAACTATAAATTGATTGATCATCATCACCAACACAACAAATATTTAAATTAGCTGAAGATAAATATTTTAACCATTCACTTTGTATGTAATTAGTATCTTGATATTCATCTACTAAAATATATTTAAACTTTTTTGAGTAAATAGACGAAATATCTCGATAATTCTTAAAAATTTTGACAGTATGTAAAATTAAATCACTAAAATCAGCCGAATTTAAATCAATTAATTTTTCCTGGTAAATCTTGTAAATTTTTAAGAAGTTTTTTTCTAAAATTTCTTTTTTTTTTAATATTACATCGTCTGGATAAAAACCTTTGTTTTTCCATTTATCGATAACAGCCAAAATATACTTT
>MDSZ01029104.1_pt1 | contig 10310 bp, 8 predicted proteins | sample 811201 | NCBI WGS metagenome assembly MDSZ01 (sample SAMN05326647, study PRJNA326480) | marine metagenome | isolation source: seawater | place: Indian Ocean: North | collected 2010 | reverse complement strand
TCAAACCTTTGGCCATAATAGTTATGTGCTACGCACAAATGGCAGAACTGCCGCATTGTTATTTTGCGCGGAGGAATCAAAATGTCAGAAGAAGAACCGCCTATGCCCCCTGGATTGCCACCTATGCCACCTATGCCACCTATGCCACCTGCTGATGCACCTTTAGATGCACCACCGGCACCGCCAGGTATGCCACCTATGCCACCAATGCCTCCTATGGATGCACCACCGGCTCCTCCTGAAATGCCACCAATGCCTCCTATGGATGCACCAATGGCTTCACCTGCAGACTTACTGCTTGCACCACCGCAAGAGTCCGGTGATGATGAAGAACTTGTAGACGAGGAAGCGACAGTTGCACCTGAAGTTTCACCTGCGGACCTTCTATTGTCTCCAGTAGCCGAAATTCCTGCAGCAGAAAGTGAAGCAGAACAAGAGAATATGTCACCTGATGACCTTAGTGGAGAACAAGCAGGAGCTACTATCCGTTCAAGAGATGAAGTTGAGAAAGTACCTGGCGATAAACTTGAAGGTAGTTTACACGAAATCGAAAGTGCAACACTCAACACTGACGGTGAAATCGTAAAACAATCAGTAAAGGGTACTTTGACAATCAACAACCCCTCTGCAGATGATAGAATTTACGATATTGATGTAATTCTTGACAATGCTGAATCAACCGATATAGGTGGAGATCATGTTTCTGTTGACGAACTTGAAGCTGGCAAAAAATACAGCATGAAGTACAAAGTTGAAGGCATGAGAATGATGGCTCTTCGTGAGCGTTTGGATACCAATCCAGCTAGATCACAAGAAAGATCATTATCAGTTGCATATGGGCCAGAAGGTGGACCAATTGCCCTAGAACTAGAAGTAGAGAATATGTCAAGTGTTGTACTAGAAAATGTCGAAGTTGTAAGACCAATACCTGATGAGGTATCGTTTGATAATACAGGAATGGCAACAATGGATGGCAAGAATTTGGTTTGGGCAATCGGCACCCTTGGCGCTGGTGAAAAGCAAGTTCTATCTGTAGAGGGTTCGATAACAGTTACTGGAACTAAAACTATCAAAGCTGGTTCCGCTTCTGCTACCTACACTGCCAAATCAACATTATCTAATCTTAACTTTAGAGAACTCGATGCTTTCTGCCGAGGTTTCACTTACATGAGAGTTAGAGAAGATGAGAGACCTGATAATTGGATCTGCAAAACTATTTTTGAAAACCGTTCATCATTTGCTGTAGATTTAGTAAAATTACAAGTTAGAATGAAAGGTAGTAATGAATTATTATTTGACATCCATGACGTTGAACAAGACGTTCTTCCAAATGGAAAGTGGGAATCAGAAGACAGAACTGTTGTAGCAAACTCTGAACCTGACTTTACCTATGACTTATCGTACACAATTTTGCCTCATGCTACTCGTTCAACTGAAGGATCTATGAAACTAGAAGAAAATGTATTTGATGTTCTAGAGGCTGAAGTCAGTAAGAGTTATTCTACCGCTGGACTAAGATCTTATAGAAATCAAAAAGTAAACTCTTCAATCACATTAGTAAACAAAGGTTCTGCTACAATTAATCTAATGCGTATTACAGACGATATACCAGGATTGTTTGAAGCACCTGACCTAGAGTCAATGAGAATATCAGTTGCTGGAAAAGATTTGGAAGCAGATCAATACAAAGCTGAAATTAGTAGCGGAATAACTCTTGAGAAAGAGTACAAGTCACCAGATGGTGATGGACATACACTAACAATGACTATCGGTACAAGAGGACCTCTAGGTCTTGCACCTGGAGAAAAGATTGCAATATCTTACGACTTGATTGCTCCAGACCCATCACCGGAAAACAAGAAAGTGGTAGCACCTCTAAGAGCAGAATTTAGCGCTGAAAGATTTGGTCCTGTTTGTGGCCGAGATTGTGCATCACCACCATCTATCAAGGTAATACACAACAGAAGAGATTTCTCTGCAGGTAAGCAAGCAATACCTCTTGGTGGTAAAGGACGCTACGAAGTATTGATTTTGTTCGAAAATAATGGCGATACTGCTCTACAAGACATATACATCAACGATGTTATTCCTACTAACTTTGAAATTAAAGATTGGTACATTAAAGGTGCATCTGGCAAGCGAGATGACTGTGAAATGACTACTGAAGACATTGACCTTGGAGTTCAAGCAAGTTGGATGGTTCCAATGGTTGGCAAGGGTGAAAGAATTGAAGTTTGCTTTGAAATTAAGGGAAGCGGAGAAGTTGATGGTGACATCTTGAACAAATTCCATGGAGTACACTTTGGTGATGAAATCGAATCAGATGAACTTCCAGAAGCTAATGTAGAAGAGGTTGCTGAAGAAGATGCAGAAACATCTGATGAAGTCGCTGAAGAACAGACACCAAAGGTTACATGGAGAGAAGATGTTTTGCTTAGAGTCATGAAATCTCATGAGATAAGTGTAGATGATCGTGATGCCTTTGTTGCTCATGCAGTTAATTTCGACCATGACGATAATGGATATTTGAAGAAGGCTGAACTAGAGGACGCAGCAAAAGCATGGACTGCAGATTCTACCGAAGAAGCGGCTGAAGAAGCAGTCGAAGAAGCGGCTGAAGAAGCGGTTGAAGAAGCAGCAAGTTCAGAAGAGACTGGTGAATCTAGCGAGAAAGTTTGTCCTGTATGTTCATCAAATAACCCTGCAGACGCAATTACTTGTGCATCCTGTGGATGGACTTTTGAATCTTGATTATTGTGGTAAAACCCAGTTAGGCCAGAGTTCACTTTGTGAATCTCTAGAAACAATAACCATTACTGGTCTAGGTAATTCAGCAAGGAACTCCTCAATCGGCTTAGAAGTTGATGGAATCATAACACCATCTCTCAAATCTACTGCAAGCCATGCTGTTGGATATTGCTCCATCCAAGCATTAAGTTCTGCTTCAATTCCTTGAGGAGGAACACCTTGTCTAACACTTGCTAAAAATTCCCAACCATTGATACAATGACGCTCTGAATCTGTCCACATAAAAATTCTGGGCTGAATGGTGAGTAATGCTACTTGTTCAATAGCTTCAAGTTCAGTTACACATACTGGTTGGTATGGCATTGGCATAGGCAAAGGGTGTTTCCAATTAGACTCTACTTCTAACGGTTCTTTGCGGCGCATAAAAACCCCTAATACCCTTTATGGTTTGAATATCACTGATATTTGATTGGCCCAAATATGCCCCAAACAATGCCAACCTTCATGCCCTTCTTTCATTTCAGGGTATCATGGCAAACGGCAATAATCCACCTCCACCTTCGCCGCCGGGTGGTTCAATGATGATGATGCTAATGGTCATGATTTTGATGACATTGCTGATTATGAACCCAGGAATAAGATCAACAATGGGTGGGTTTGCTGACCCTCTTCTATCACCAATACTTCCAGAAGAATCCTTTTTCATCATCACAGTACTTATTTTGGGTACTATGTCTATGTTAATGAATACCGTTTTGAGAAGTTTCTTCCTTGACCCAATTGAACAAGCTCACATTGGACACAGGCAAGGCCAAGTCCGAAGAATGATGAATGATGCAAGGATTTCTAGAGACCCAATACTTCAAGAAAAGGCAACACTTTTGCAACAACAAATGATGCCTGAACAATTGAAGGTGCAAATGGGTGCTATGAAACCAATGATGTTCACGATGGTAATTATTATTGCAGTATTTTCTTGGTTAACTACCACGGTTGAATCATTTAGAGTTGACTATGTATCATTACCTTGGGCATCAGAATGGAATTTGCTAACAGACAAATTCCTCTTTTTCCCAGCCTGGATTTGTGCTTACATTTGTATGAGCGCACCCTTTGGAAGGGTTGTAGATCGTCACATCAAACTAATTCGATATCGAACACACCCTGTGGTCTCATCAGGAGACAAATTGAAGGAACCGTTGCTTCATTTAGTGGCAAATCAGAATAAAACTGTTGATAAAAACGCTAAACGACGTAGGCAAAAAAGCAAATCACAAACAAAGAAAAAGGCTTCTAATGACACTCCTAAGAACACGGCAGGTAAGAAAAATAACAAAACTGAAACATACTCTGGTGTTGAGGGATTAACCTGTCCAAAATGTGGTGTTGATATGATTAGCAAAGCAGGACCGCGTAAGAAAAAGTGTGATGTTTGTCGACACCAATGGGTGTGAATATGCCAAAGATAACCATTTCTGGATATCCTGGAAGTGGCACCTCAACTCTGGTTAGTGGACTGGTTAACCATTTTAATTGGCAATCTATCAATGGCGGTCAAATTTTCCGCGATGAGGCTAGCAAGCGAGGTCTAACATTGGCTGAATTTGGTAAGTTATGTGTTGACGATGAATCTGTTGACAAAGAACTGGATGAAATTCTTCGAAGAAATATTTCAGGCGAAGATGTTCAAATCATCGAATCTCGCTTAGCTGGATGGTGGGCATATAAATTAGAAGTCGAATCAATAAGAATATGGATAGAGGTTAATGAACATGAACGAGCCAATCGAGTTATATCTCGTGAAGGTGGTAGTTTAGAGGATGTTCTTGAAGCAAATGCTAAACGCTTGGCCATAGACAACCAAAGATATCAAAACATGTATGGTCTTACTCCAGATGACCCATTGGCTTATACCCATATCATCGAAGCCTCAAACATTAGTGCAGAGGAAGTCCTATCCCAAGCAATAAAAATCCTGGAGGGGAAATGATATGACAAGAATCGTAATTGATAAAACTACCAAAATAGATTCTGCCCACGGATTTAATCCTGAGACATGTTCAATAGAACAAAGATTAGCCTCTGGATTCATTTTGCTTGACAAAGCTGCAGGGCCAACCTCGCATCAAGTAGCGGCTTGGGTTAGAGACATGCTAGGATTGGAAAGGTTAGGACATGGAGGTACCTTAGATCCATTTGCAACAGGCGTCCTACCATTGATGACTGGAAAAGCCATGAAATTAACTAAGGGTATCTTGAAATCTGATAAGACCTACATTAATGTGCTAAAGTTTTCAGAGGAACCTGATTTAGAAAAATTAAATGAAGTGATAAAGAAATTAACTGGTAGAATTTACAATGTACCTCCCGAAATATCTGCTGTAAAGGTCCAGGTTCGTACACGTAAAATATATTCATTTGAGCTAATTGAATTAAAAGGTAAACAGGCTATTGTTAAAATTCACTGTGAAGCTGGTACTTACATCAGAACTATTGCTAGAGACATGGGCCTTTTGCTAGGTTTCAAGGTAGAATTGAAGGAACTGCGTAGAGAAAACTCTGGACGTTTTAATCTAGAAAATTGTGTGACATTACAACAAGTAGCTGATGCAATATGGCTATGGAAAGAATGTGGAAATTCAGAAGCATTATGCAAGATCATTCATCCAACTGAGAAATTACTGATGGATATGCCATATATTGTAGTCAAAGATAGTGCTGCAAGCGCATTATGTCATGGTGCCCCTTTGCTTCGACCAGGGTTATTATCGATTGATTCAAAATTATCTAAAGGACAAGAAGTTGCGGTTTTTACCGCTAAAAATGAAGTAGTCGGAGTGGTCAAAATGAATTACTCTGCTAAAGAATTAACCAATATGGAGTCCGGAGAAATCGGTAAACCAGCAATGATCTTGATGGAACATGAGCGTTATCCGCCACAATGGCCTAAGCAAGAGTAATCAAGCTTCTATGTATTCTTCGTAAATATACTCTTCAGTTTCAATTCTTATTTTCAATTCTGACATGTTCCCACATACTACTTTGTCAACCTAAGTTGAACGACCCCCACAGTCTCAAAGTAAAGGTGCCTTTTACGAACTGGTTATCAAATTATAGGCCTAATTACACATTATCCGACATACAATATCCGAAAAAATATCAGTCTAACTTTTTGATTTTACCCGGTGCCAGAACAGTAAAAAGACCAATTATTATAGCCAACCCGATGATTGTTGCAATCCAAACAGTAGTAGAGTCAATAGAATCACTTGATGATGTTTTATCACTTTTAGAATCAAGCACTTCAATACTGACTGACTGAATATTATTACTTTCATCACCTTCTGAGACTTCATTTGCTCTGTCAACCTCGACTGAAATGGTGCTAGGACCACTTTCTGCAGCCAACCAATCACAAGTAACTCCACCCAATTCACCAGGCTGCAATATTGCAATAGAACGTATTGCGATTAAATTATCATCACTCTGACATCTTACAGAAATGCTAGAAGCTTCTTCTTGACCTGAATTTCTGACATAAACTCTTACTGCAACTAAATCACCTTCTCGAATACTTTCAGGAGTAATCACTATTTGTTCAATTGACAACTCTGCTAGAGTTAGTACTTCCAACAGCATTGTTCTATTAACACATGATGATTCATCACACAAAGTTACAATTATTGGTACTGAGGAAGACAATGATGGTGGATTAACAGTAATTGTAGAAGTACTAAGGTCTACTACTGCCCAAGTTTTGTCAGTAGTTACTGTCAAGCCAGTTGAATCAATATCAAAATATGAAAAAGATATAGTCGTTGATTTACCGGCTTCAACAGGAATAATGGATGGAAACTCGTTTAGTTTAGGTAGATCATCAACTTCCTCAACATATACCAAGAAAGTCTCTATCCAATAATTTGATGATTCATCAGAAACAGTTACTGTGACTGTGGTGATACCAAATTTTTCAGGTTCCAAGACCAGTTTAACATCTTCTTGGACTATACTGGCAGAGATCAATGATTCATCAGCAACTGATAGGCTAACAGATAGGTTTTCGTTTGAAGTTCTATCATCTTGGCAGGCATTCAAGAAAGGAATCAATAATCCTGGTCCATCCTCAACAAAATACTGTGGGCCAATGTTCTGACAAACAGGATCTTCATCCCATTCAACCTCAAAGCCTCCAGAAATCTCAATAGAAGAAATCTCTAGTAATGTAGTGCTAGATTGGCCACTGGAATCCCAATTAAACCATGCCTGAATTTTCACATCCAAGTCATTAACCCCAGAACTCAGATATTGTCCAATTGAGATATTTACCGCGAAATTACCTAACTGGTTAATTGGCTGAAAAGTAGCTTCTTGGTTGTTGATAAATACCTTCCAACGAGAGTAATCAGTTGCAAGTCCATCAAGCGAACCAAAGATCTTACCTGTCAATGAAATTTTAGGGTCGTTATAATCCAAAGATATAGAGTGTAAACAAGTACCAGAAGTTGATACTTTGATTTTAAGATAATTTGAATCAACCAAATTATTTGATTGCACAGAATAGTATTCTGAAAAGCTTTGACCATCATTTGAGTATGAAACCTCGACAAGTAAATCACTGTTGCCATCACCAGAATGAGTGTAATGAATACGACCTATTGTTTGTCCTGGCTCTGATTCAATAATTGGACTAATCCACGTACCAGATACTCCCTCATTAACTGGTTTTATCCCACATTCTGACACTTGTAAATTAGTAAAATCTCCATTTTCTAAGGATACATCCATTATTGGCATCATGAAATTCTTGGATGTTGAATTTAGTGATGCCCATTCCGTACCATACCAAGGGTACTTTACAGTAACAGCAATGCCAACTGCATCAACATCGAGTTGTGTATCATCAGTAACACCTAATGAAACATAATCCAAAGTGAATATAATGTCTGTCAAGTCATCCCATGTCCATAAGGACAATTGTGAAATATTTTGCTCCCACATACTACCATTCATGTAATCAATTGCAGACTGTGTGTTGACATATGTTGCTAATTCTTCATAATTACCGCCATAGTTCATAGTAATTCTAACTTGATCTTGTTGCAAAGGACCGGGAATATGAAATGACATAATTATACTAACACCAACTATCTCATACTGCTCATGCGGGGATACATCAAAATCAGTCAGTTCAATTACCGGACCCTTGGTGGTGGTATATTGTTGGTCTGCTGAGCCAGTTGCTAATGTAGAATCTGTCGGCGAGGATGAAGACCACATAGTTACAGTTTGGAAATTATCTGGTCTTGAATGTTGTATAGTGATTCTGTTATCTTCGACCATCGATTCAGTGTATAGGGCATTATCACTAGTAAAGGTAATACCATCATCCATAATCCAATTTTCATTAGAGGACATTTGACCCTGTGGGAATATATCTACATCCTCTGTAGAATGTACACTCCTTGCTGAAGCCTCTATGATACTTGAGCACATCAAAAGAATTAGTACTATCAAGACTGGAACTCTTGCCGCACCCTCCGCCATGCTCTTTGCAGATTCTATTTTACTATTGAATGCAAGGGTGACTAGTGTTAAATTATCACTATATATCTGTCATTATTTGTAATCGGATTATTGAAATACCACACTAATCACGCTAAACTAACCTAGATGGCTGTGGTGGTGTAGGGGTTAGCACGGGGGATTGTGGTTCCCCCAGCCCGGGTTCAATTCCCGGCCACGGCCCCATTGTTTTAATCAAGTTGATTTTTATCTATAGAATGACCCATACGGTCTACTTTAGTCTCTAAATAAGAGCGATTTGCATCCCCTACTCCAACAACTAGAGGAACATTTTCAACTACATTGATTCCATAAGATTTCAATTGCGCTGTTTTATTTGGATTATTAGAAAGTAAGGATACTTTTGAGATTCCAAGATTGTTTAACATGCTCGCTGCTATTTGGTAATCTCTTGCATCTCCCGGATAACCTAACATAAGATTTGCATCTAGAGTATCTGCTCCCTTATCTTGAAGATGATATGCTTGAATTTTAGCGTGTAGTCCAATACCTCTACCTTCTTGTCGCAAATAAAGCAAACAGCCCCATCCTTTTTCGACAATTGCATTTAATGCTGCATGTAACTGTGGCCCACAATCACATCTCAAACTACCAAAAGCGTCACCTGTTAGACACTCAGAATGAACCCTTATCAAAACTGGATCGGGACCTTTCATATCACCCAAGGTTAGTGCAACATGGTCAAAACCAGTCGAATCCTCGTGAAAAACCCTGATTGAAAACTTACCAAAGGAAGTCGGCAAATTAGCCTGACTAGGAATATCACTTCCGGCAACGTTGACTTCCCTAATTTCACTCATTGTGACACCTCTATGATAAATGTGAATTCTCCTGATGAATTGATTACATCATGCAAAATATGGTTAGTGCGCCCTAAGTACATTGGAATATCATGAAGAGTCTCAGGGTCATCAGCAATAACTCTCATAATATCACCAAACTGCAATTGCTCTAAACCTTTCTTCATTTCATGTAATGGCACTGGACAATAAAATCCCAACACATCTAGATGATGAGTGATTTTTTTTGACACCTTGGTGTTTGACATAACCGTTTCAACAAATCCAAAAAGTGTTGATATACAAACCATGCGTTTTTGACAAGTACTCATACCGCATATTGATGAATAGTGACTTACAGGGATGATTATGACCAAGTCCACTGCTAAGTTAGGGGCTAAGCAAGATTTGTCTTGGTCAGAAGTTTTGACTTTGTCCAAAACCTACTTGAAAATCCCACTTGCACTACTATTTGTCGAAGCGATTTATTGGTTCATTACTCAACCATCTAATACATTAGTTCCTATTCAAATCACTGAAGCTTGGATTTGGAGTGGCATCACCAACATAATCTATGGTGAAGGAACCGCAACATTGACTACTAATAATGGTTGGATGACGCAAGTTAATTTATCAAATGAAAATTTCCCTGGAGTGCTAAATACTGTGGCATTATATGTCTCAGACGAGTGTGCAGGCGTACATGAAATGATCTTTATTTCAACATTGATAATCATGACAGATGGTGTTTCTCAGAAAATAAAATTGCGTTCCATAGTTGTAATGTGTTCAATTGTTTACGTACTAAACATCGTAAGGTTGGTGGCATTTTACCCCATAGCAGCAGATGCGTGTGCTATTGACCCAAATAACCCTGCATGTCTTAATTCAATGTGGCAATTTCATGAAACAGTTTACACTTGGGGATTTTTGTTGGTCCTAGTGCTAATGTGGATTGTGTGGTTTTGGAAAGTTGGAGGGCCGGAAAGAGCAATTAAATCATCGGGTGAAAGTGACAAGTATCGCATTTTCATTAGAAAATCTTGGGGAAAAATAAATTTCGCAGTATTAGGATTTGTACTAATTATGTTAGCAGCATCGACTTATTCAGTTACTACTAATGAACAAGCAATGGATGCTAAAGAAACGCTAGACTTTTGTTCTTATTCTAGTATATCTACCAATCAATGTATTGCTGCC
>MDSZ01252359.1_pt1 | contig 10311 bp, 10 predicted proteins | sample 811201 | NCBI WGS metagenome assembly MDSZ01 (sample SAMN05326647, study PRJNA326480) | marine metagenome | isolation source: seawater | place: Indian Ocean: North | collected 2010 | reverse complement strand
TTTCCATCTAAATATATATTTTGATATCTTTCTTTTAAATAATATATCTACAAAATTATGTAAGTATCTGTAAATATTGAATTATTTTACAAATAATATTTTTCTATACGTTTTATAGTATCTTTTTGACCAAGAATAAACATAATTTTAAAGATATTAGGTGAATTTTTACTTCCTGTAATGCATGCCCTTAAGGGCATGGCTATATCCTTTAAACTCAAAGAATTATTTTTAGCAAATGATTTAGCAGAATTTTCTATATTGTTAACATTCCAATCATTAATCTCTTTAAGTTGTATTATGTAATTAATTATATTTTTTTTATTTGAATTTTTAATTATTTTTATTGTATCATTATTTAAATTTATAATTTTATTAAAAATAAATTTTGAATTATAAAATATATCATTTATATTATCATGTCTTTCAATTATATCACTCAATAAATACTCTAATTTAAATAAGTTATCTTTAATTATTTTTTCTCCATATTTCTTTTCAAGCAAATTATAAATACAGCTTAATATTTTATCTTGTGGAGTATTTTTTAAATAATAACTATTTATATTTTTTAATTTTTTTAAATCAAACCTTGAGGGTGCTTTTCTGATATTTTCAATTGAAAAAATATTTATTGCATCATTTTCTGATATAATTTCATCATCGCCATTTGACCACCCCAGGCGTAAAAGATAATTTTTCATAGCTTGAGGTAATATTCCCATATTCTTATATTCATCTACTCCTACAGCATTATTTCTTTTAGAGAGTTTTTTTCCATCTGAATCATGTATAAGTGGAATATGTGCAAAATTAGGTACTTTCCATCCTAGAGATCTAAATATGTTTATTTGTCTAATAGCATTATTAAGGTGATCATCACCTCTAATTATATGAGAAATATTCATATCGTAATCATCAACAACAACTGATAAAGTATAAGTGGGAGTTCCGTCAGACCTTAAAAGTATCATGTCATCAAGTTGGTTATTATTAACTACTACTTTTCCTTGCACAAGATCGTTTAAAATTGTTTGGCCAACTTGAGGAGATTTAAATCTAACAACTGGTTTGATTTTCTTATCTTCTGCTTTTGGTATCCTATCTCTCCATAAACCATTATATGATTTAATTAAACCCTTTTCTCTAGATTCTTTTTTCATTCTTTGTAATTCAATTTCACTAGCATAGCAGTAATATGCACAATTAATTTCAAGAAGGTAATCAATAATTTGTTTATATCTATTTATATTTTGTGATTGAAAAATAACTTGTTTTTCCCAATTTAATTCCAGCCATTTAAGTCCATCAAATATTGCGTTTATAGCCTCTGTTGTTGAACGTAATTTATCTGTATCTTCAATTCTAAGGTAAAACTTACCATTTTTATTCATGGCGTAAAGCCAATTAAAAAGAGCAGTCCTAGCCCCACCTATGTGCAAGGTTCCAGTTGGTGACGGGGCAAATCGAGTTCTTACTTCAGACATATCAAATACATATAAAAATTAAGCTATATATTTTCTATACGTATTTATATATATAGTCTATATATTGCTGCTAATATTCCCTGTATTTTTACTCTATTGGGGGCAAATACTTTTATTTCATAGTTTTCATTTGCAGGTTCGAGTGTTACAGATTTTTCGTCAGATTTAAATTTTTTTAATGTTGTCTCATGATCATCTATTAGTGCTACAACAACTGAACCATTATTTGCAAAATTAACTGATTTAATTATTGCTATATCGTTATCTAGTATCCCTAAGTCAACCATAGAATCACCTTCAACTCTTAATGCAAAATACTGAAATCTTGGGTTAATCATAGTTTTTGGTATATCAATTACTTCAGTATCATTATTTATAGCTTCAATTGCTGTTCCAGCTGCTATTTTTCCTACAAAAGGTATTGATATCAAATCTGTAGAGAAATATTTAGTTTTATGATTATCTAAATTATTAGGCAATTTAACTACTTCTAATGCTCTTGCTTTGTGAGGCAATCTTCTAATAAAACCTCTTTCCTCTAAGCCTGATATTAGTCTATGAATACCAGATTTGGATTTTAAATTAAGAGCTAGCTTCATCTCTTCAAAAGATGGTGAAACACCTTTCTCTTCTAATACTTTTGATATATATAATAGTATCTCTGATTGTTTTTTAGTAAGCATAATTATCCGAACAAAAATAGAACATTTGAATGTTCTATCATTGTTCTCTTTGAATGTAAATAATAAATTATAAAAATTTATATTTATTTTAATTCTATATAACTCACCTTAGCACCAGCATTAACTTTTTTAGAATTTGGTGGTCTTCTAATTATACAATCTGCTTTAGCTAATATAGATAACATAGAAGAATCCTGAATTTTATGAGGGTAAATAATTCTTTCGTTATCTTTACTTATTTTTATCTTAGCTCTTATATAATCTTCTCTTTCGTCATTTTCTTTAAGATCTGAACCTAGTATGCCTATACTTTCATTGATTATTTTATCTTTTCTATCTAGCATCTTATGTATAGCAGCTTTTACAAAAATTAATGAACATATATAGCTTGAAACTGGATTTCCCGGAAGTCCGATAATGGGTACTTTATTTAATAATCCAAAAAAAACCGGTTTACCAGGTCTCATTGCAATTCTCCAGAAAATTAGATTGAAACCTTTCTCAAGTAAAGAAGACTTAACTAGATCTTTATCCCCAACTGAAGCACCTCCAATTGTTACCAATAGGTCAAAATTTTTAATATTTTTAATTTTATTCTTTATCAGTAGTTTATTATCCTTACATATTCCTAAATCTGTTACATTAGCTCCAAAGCTTTCAATTAAAGTTTTCAAAGCTATTGAGCTTGAAGAAATAATTTGAAAATCCTTGGTTTTTTTTCCAATATTAACAAGTTCATCACCAGTAGATAAAATAGCTACATTAGGTTTCTTTTTTACTTTAATTTTTTCTATGTTCATAGCACATCCAAGAGCTATATCTTTTATTTTTATTGGAAAACCAGGCTTAGCCCAATTATCATTATTTTTGAAGTCCATTCCTTTTTTTCTTATAAAAGAATTTTTATTTATTTTATTCACTGTTATAGATTTTTTTGTTTTATTAGAGGTATTTTCCTGAATTATAACTATATCACTCCCCTCAGGAATTTTTGCACCCGTCAAAACTCTTACTGTTTCGTTTTTTTTTATTTTTCCATTAAAATTTTTCCCAGCTGAAGATATTCCTATTAAATTTAATTTTATAGGTAATGTTTTTAAATCCTTCAGTTTACATGCATAACCATCCATTGAAGAAACATTGAAGGGAGGATTTGAAAAAGAGGAATTGTAATTATGAGAAAGGGTTCTATCTGAACTTTCTTTTATATGAATTACTTCATCCAAAATAACTTTAGTATTGGATTGTATTTTTTTTATTGCACTTTTAACTGTAATCATTTTTTCTATTAGAGTGAAGATTTGCCACCTGTTTTTTTTAATAGTCTTATATTATTTATAATCATTTTTTTATCAACTGCTTTGCACATATCATATATTGTAAGTGCAGCTGTGCTAACAGCTGTTAGAGCTTCCATTTCTACACCTGTACTGTTTTCAGCTTCACAGATAGATGTAATATTTATATGATTTGCTTTTTTATTTATAGATATATTAATTTCTATATTTGTTAAGTTAATTTGATGACAAAGAGGAATAGATTCCCATGTTTTTTTGGCAGCCATTATGCCAGCAATTTTTGCAACAGAAAAAACATTACCTTTAGGTATAGTTTTATCGTTAATTAAATCTATAGTTTTTTTTGATACAATTATTTCACCATAGGCTTTAGCCAATCTCCGAGATTTAGTTTTTTTTGAAATATCAACGATATTGATTTCACCATTTTTATCAATATGTGAAAGATTTTTTGTCATCTAGCTATATAAAATGTTTTTTGTTGCATCGGCAATACTATCACTTTTTAATAACGATTCACCTATTAAAAAACATTTAACTCCAATTTCATATAATTCATCTAAATCGCTATTTCTTTTGAGACCACTTTCACTTACAATTGTATAATCTTTTGGTATTAGAGGCACTAGTTTCTTTGTTGTTGACGTATCTGTTTGAAGTGTTTTTAAATTTCTATTATTTATACCTATAAGTTTACTTTTCATTTTTAGAGCTCGTTGTAATTCATTTTCATCATGTACTTCTATGAGTATATCTAGATCTAATTTAATTGCTATTTCCTCTATTTCTCTTGCTAGGTTATCTTCTAATGCTGCCATAATAAGTAATATTGCATCAGCTCCTATTAATTTTGACTCAAAAACTTGATAAGGATCGATTATAAAATCTTTTCTAAGACAAGGTAGTTTTATACATTTCCTAACTTCTTTAAGATCATCGTCATGTCCTTTAAAATACATCTCATCTGTTAATATTGATATACAACTAGCACCCATTTTTTGATATATTTTTGCAATATTCCCTGGTTTATAAGTATCAAATAATAAACCAGCAGATGGTGAAGCCTTTTTAACTTCAGCAATTAATTTAAATTTCATTCCTAAAGAGTTTTTTAAAGCATTATGAAAACCTCTAGGCTTATCAATAATTTTACAATTTTTTTCTATTTCTGACAGTGATAATAATTTTTTTCTTTGTTTAACAAATAATTTTTTATAATTACATATATCTTCAAGTATATTTTTCATAATTTAATTATTAGTAAAATCAATCAACTTTTCGAGGCAAGATAAAGCCTTGCCGCTGTCAATAACATCTTCTGCAATTTTAATTCCTTCTGAAATACTTTTAACCTTACCACATATCTTAAGTGAGGCTGCAGTATTCAATAGAACAATATCTCTATATGGTGAACGTACTCCTTTAAGAAGTTCAAGTAAAGATTTAGCATTATCCGACGGGTCTCCCCCTATTAAATGAGATGGTTTGCATCTTGGTATTCCAAAATCTTCAGGTTTAATATAAAATTCTTTTATTTCTCCATTTTTTAATTCATTTATATATGTAGAGTCTGTAGTAGTGATTTCATCCATCCCATCCATTCCATAGACAACCCAAGCGTTCTTAAAGTTTAATTTATAGAGAACATTTGCGATTGGATTAACCCAGTCCTTTGAATATACACCAGTTAATTGATATTTAACCATTGCTGGGTTTGCCAAGGGGCCAAGAATATTAAATATCGTTCTAATTCCTAATTCTGACCTAACTGGAGCTACATTTTTCATAGTTGGATGGTGATTAGGTGCATTCAGGAAAGCTATATTTATTTTATCTAAACATTGTTTAACTTTTTTAACACTTATATTTATATTAACTCCTAATTGATTTAAAATATCTGCTGAACCTGAAGTTGAAGATACCGCTTTATTTCCATGTTTTGCAACTGGTATACCGCAAGCAGCAGTAATTATTGCGCAAGTTGTTGATATATTATATGTTCCCTTTGAGTCCCCCCCAGTACCAACAATATCTAAAGTTTCAGGTTTAGCTTCAATTTTTTCCATATTATTTCTTAGGACAATTGCACCACCAAGTATCTCGTCTATATTTTCACCTTTAGATTTTAAAGAGGCTAAAAAAGCTCCAATTTGTGAATTAGTTGCATTGCCTGTCATTATTATACTAAAGGCATCAATAGAATCTATTTGAGACAAATCTTTATTATTGGTTAAATCCGATATATATTTTTTAATATTATTCATTTATTTTATGGTAATTTAATTATTTAATAAATATTTTTCTACCACAAAAAACTAAAAAGTTAAAACACAATTATGGTAAAAATTATTAAGAAATCCAAAATTAAAAAAAATATTTACTTATTTTTAATTTTAGGAATTATTCTAATATTTGCAACTTATCTATCAAGTATATTTCTTGATAATGTTGATGAAAGTAAGAATAAATCAACAAATAATCAAAAAATGGCAGAATATAAAAATAATAAAAAACATAATAAACTTGATAAGTCTGAAAAAAAATTAATTATTGAAAGATATATTAAACAAAAAAATAAATTAGAATTAAAAGATAATTCGCAATTAAAAAGTAAATCGAAAAATAAGTTAGATGAATCTAATATAAATAAACAATATGGTATTTCGAATTCTATAGTAATAATAATTGATGATGCTGGAATGAATATAAATAAATTAAATGATTTACTTAGTCTAAAATTAAAAAATCTTACAATTGCTTTTTTACCTTATTCAAATAACTTAGATTATCAAGTTAATCTTGTAAATGATTCAGGTTATGATATTTTAGTTCATATGCCAATGGAGCCAGAAAATATATCTATTGACCCTGGTCCTAATGCTCTTCTAACAAGTCATAGTGTAGAACAATTAAAATTAAATATAGATAAAAATTTGTCAAAATTTGACAAATATGTAGGGATCAATAACCATATGGGAAGTAAGTTTACGTCAGACTCTAAATCAATTAAAAATTTTTTTGAAATAATTAAATCAAGAGATATTATATTTGTTGACTCAAAAACTACGAGTAATTCACTTGCTGCAAAAATATCTAATGAATATAACATTCCAACTCTAAGTAGGGATGTATTTATTGATAATATTCACGATAAAGATTATGTTTTAAGTCAATTAAAAAAGGCAGAAAAAATTTCAAAAACTAAAGGTTACGTAGTGGTAATAGGACACCTTCAAAAATGGACCATTGATGCATTAGCAGAATGGTATCCAATAGCTAAAAAAAAAGGCATTATTTTAGATAGTGTTTCTTCAATAATTGAAAAAAAAATTAATTAATTAATCCACTAAAATTAATTTTTTCAATATTATTATTATAAATTTGGATGTTTATTTTCTCTCTTAGTGATTTATTGAGCAAAACAATTAAATCATTTGAATATGAAGCATCAAGTGATTGTCTAATTCTCATATATTCGTCATTAATTTGATTATTAATAGGTGATTTGATATCAGTAACTTTTAAAATTAAAAATTTACCATCTATTTGATTAAAAGATGAGATATACTGATTTTTTTCACTAAGAAATATTTTTTCAATAATATCATTAGTTAAGGCATCCTCCTTATTTGTATCAGTTCTTTTTAAATCATCAAAATAATTTATCTTAATATTTAAATCTTCAGACAATTTTTCTAACGTAAACCCGTTATTAATCTTGTTAAAGTATTTATCCCCATCTATCTTTAAAAATTTATTTTGCTCTTTAAATTTCCATTCTTTTAGAACTTCATTTTTTGCATCTTTGAATGATTTAGTTTCAACTGGTTTAATTTTATTTACAGTATAGTAAATCAATCCACCTTCTTCTGTGTCAAAAGAATCTGAATTTTTTATTTCAATTGAATTAAAAACACTCGAAATTAATTTATTTTTTTCTGTAATTGATAGGTTATTTAAAAATTTTGAGTCAGTTTTATTTTCAACTAGAGGAATATCAGTAATTTTTAAACCAACTATGTTACTTGCTTCCTTTAGATTTTTACCAGAAGCTAATTGATCCTCTAATTGATTCGAAATTTGATAAATAGCATCATAGGCCTTGTCTAATTGTATTTCATTTTTTATTTTATTACTAACTTTGTCTAATGGGATTATACCTTCAGGGTTTAATTTAGATGTATATATAAGGTGCCAACCAAGGCTACTTTTGTATGGTTGACTCCATTGATTAGTATTTAAGTTAAAAATAAAATCTGCTAATTCTTTTGGTAACTCATTCCAGCTTATATTTTCTAATTGATTGTAACTTATGTTAGGCAGATTTAGATTTTTTATTTGTGTGTAATTATTTATTTCTTTACTATTAATTATTTCATATACATCCAAGATATCTTCCTTAGAGTTAGCAATAATTTGAATAATTGACCTTTCCTCTGGTTTAAAGTAAAGACTTTTATCTTGATTATATTTTTCTAAAATTAAATCTTTAGAAACTTTTATATCTTTAGATAAAATTTTAGGGGAAATATTTATGTAGGAGAAGCTTCTAAATTCGGGTGATAAGAAGGATTTTTTATTTTTTTCGTAAAAAGAAATTAAATCCGAATCATCAATATTTTTTATATTATATATTTTATTACTTAATTCTATGTAACTAATTTGTCTTTTCTCTTCTCGAAATTTATAAATTCTTTTTACAATATCATTAGGGGTTGAAAAACCAGAGGAAACTGATCGGAAAATTTGTCTTTTTGCAATATCATTTTTTATCTTAGTTATTACTTCTTCTTCAGTTTGTCCGGTTATATTTAAATACCTTTCAAATGCAAATTTATTAAAAGAACCACTTGAATCTTGAAAGCTAGGAATAGAAATAATTTCTTTTTTTACTGTCGAATTATTTATATCCATACCATAATTATCAGTTATTTGTTTGTACATTAGATCTGTTATCATCGTTCCAAGAGTTTGATTTACTAGGCCATAACTATTTGCCTCATCTGGTTGTATTTTTCTACCGAGTTGTTGAGATAAATTATCGAGATTTATTGAATATTCTTTTAGAAAATCTTTTTGATTAATATCGTATTTACCAACTTTAGCTAATAAAGACTTATTTCCTCCTGAAATAAAAATATCACCTATACCCCACAAACCAAAACTAATTATCAGAAGTGCTAATAAAATTTTAATAAACCAGGAGCTAATACCTTTTCGCATAGAATTTAACATTGTATTCTTTCAGTTCATAATTTCCTAAAAATTATTTATATACTGTCTTATAACAAGCATGACCATTATTCGACAAGGTTTATTAGAAATACTTTAAATATATTATTTTTAGGTATAAAGTTAAAATATGAAAAATCACAAAATTATAGTAGCTAATTGGAAGATGAATCCCTCAATATTTCAAGGCATTGAGCTACTGAAAAGCATAAATCAAAGTATAAATGAAATAAAGGTATCCTCTAAAATTGTTATTTGTCCCCCGTCTTTGATAATAAGAGATGCTTTAATTATTTTTTCCAATTCTATTGTTTCTATTGGATCACAAGATTGTCATCATGCTGAAATTGGGCCATATACTGGTGATTTGAGTTATAAAATGTTTGAGGATATTGGGTGTGAATACGCAATAATTGGTCATTCAGAGCGAAGGGCAAATCATTTTGAAGATAATAAACTAATTTTTGAAAAGCTAAATTCCATTAATAGGTCAAAAATAATACCAATTCTATGTGTAGGAGAGAGTTTTGTTGAGAGAAAATCAGGTTTAGCATCAGAAGCTGTAATTCGTCAAATTGATGAGTCGGGAATTAATAAACTTGAATTTGACCAAAAAATTATAGCATATGAGCCAATATGGGCTATAGGTTCAGGAAAAATTCCAACAAGAGATGAAATTATGTCAATCCATAGCAAAATTAGAGAAAAACTGGATACTGAAGGCAATAATAAGAATATAAAAGTATTATACGGTGGTTCTGTAAATACCCAAAATGTATCAGATATTTTTTCAATAAATGGAGTAGATGGGGCACTTGTAGGGGGTGCAAGTCTAAAAAAAGCAGATTTTATTAAAATAATTGAGTCTGCAGAAATTTAAATTAATTTTTTAATTTATTTTCTAGAATTTTTGCCCAAGAACTGGTAACAAATTATTCATGATTACTTTAGTGCTAATTTTACATATAGTAATAGCCGTTGCCCTTGTGGGTGTTGTATTGCTTCAGAGAAGCGAGGGAGGGGCACTTGGTATAGGTGGGAATCCTGGTGGAGGTATTATGTCTGGACGTGGAGCAGCCAGTGCGCTTACCAGAACAACCGCTGTGCTTGCAACAGCTTTTATTGCTACCAGTATAGTATTAGCTCTTTTGGCTTCTGGAGATAATAAAAATCGTTCCATATTTGATGATGAGGAACCAATTATTCAGGAAAATTCTGATAAAATTGATAAAAAATCCTCGCCGTCAGTTCCAATAAATGATTGAAATAACAAACAGTTATTTAATTTTTTATTTTTTGCTTTCCGCATCGCAATTTTTATTGTATGACCGGGGTCCATGACGCGATTTATTTTTGTTACTGGCGGTGTGGTTTCATCTTTAGGAAAGGGACTAGCTTCTGCTTGTTTAGGTGCTCTTCTTCAAGCAAGAGGATACTCCGTAAGGTTAAGAAAACTTGACCCATATATAAACGTTGATCCAGGGACTATGAGTCCTTATCAGCATGGAGAAGTTTTTGTAACTGATGATGGTGCTGAAACAGATTTAGATTTAGGTCATTACGAAAGATTCTCAGGAATTTCTGCAAAAAAATCTGACAACATAACAACAG
>MDSZ01122199.1_pt1 | contig 10311 bp, 9 predicted proteins | sample 811201 | NCBI WGS metagenome assembly MDSZ01 (sample SAMN05326647, study PRJNA326480) | marine metagenome | isolation source: seawater | place: Indian Ocean: North | collected 2010 | reverse complement strand
CACATAGGTGTCTTAACTGCAAAAGAACTAAAAAAAGCTAACCATAGTAAATTTTGGTACTCTTTTGGTATTTTAATTTCATATATCTGTGTAATATCAGTAGTTCCAGTTAACCAATAAATTGCTATTATAGCAACCAGCATTAAAACAGATCCTAATAACGTGAAAAGAAAAAACTTAAAAGCTGAGTAAACTCTTTTCGAACCACCCCACACACCGATTATAATAAACATTGGGATTAAACCAGCTTCAAAAAAAAGATAAAAAATTACTAAATCTAATGAACAAAAAACACCAATCATTAGGGTCTCTAAAACTAAGATTGCTATGAGAAATTCTTTAATTCTTTCTTTTACACTATTAACACATGACAAAATGCATATTGGGGTAATAAAAGTAGTTAAAACTATAAATAATATTGATATTCCATCGACCCCCAATTTAAATTTTATATAATCATTTATCCAACTTTGTTCTTCAACAAATTGAAAGTCTGAAGAACTCAAGTCTAGTGAAAACCATAAAAATAAAGAAAGTACTAAGGTAGCAATGCTGCTGAACAATGAAATGTAGATAGCGCTGTTATTATTTTTTTGTTCTTTAGATAAAAATATAAAAAACGAGCTTACTAGTGGTAAAAATATTAATGTTGATAGTATTGGAAAATTCATTTTAGTTTAAAATTAAATAGGTTAATAAAATTGATAATCCGATCAACATTACAAAGGCGTAATCATAAATAAATCCAGTTTGAAATCTAGCAGCTTTATTAGAAATCATCTTAATTAATCTTGCAATTCCATCTGGTCCAAATCTGTCTATAGTTCCTAGGTCACCTTTTTTCCAAAAAAACGAACCTATGGTTTTAGCTGGTTTTACAAACAATACATCATACAATTCATCAATATACCATTTGTTATTTAAGAAATTATAAAGTGGTAAATTTGTATTTTTAAACTCTTTTAAAATTGAAGTATTTGATAAAAAATAATAATACGAGATGGGTATAGCAACAATTACTATTGCAGGGGTTAAAAATAAAAACCACGTTGGAATAGGTTCGTGTTTTATTTCATCTAAGAAAAAAATTGATGTTTGCCAAAAGTCAGAACTATGATGGCCGATAAAAATCTCTTTAAAAGTCATTCCAGCTAATAAAGCGCCAATTGCTAAAAAAAATAGCGGGATAAGCATAACCAATGGCGACTCATGTGTTTTTTCTATAGGCGTTTTTTTATTATTATAGGATCCGTGAAAAGTTTTAAAAAATAATCTCCAAGAATATAAGGATGTTAAAAATGCAGTAAATATTCCTATAACAACAGCGTAATTGCCAAGAATTGTATTACTCAAATAAGCATATTCTATAATAGCGTCTTTTGAATAAAATCCTGACAGAAATGGAAAACCTGTTAAAGCTAATGTGCCTATCAACATTGATAAATATGTGTAAGGAAGTTTTTTACCAACTCCTCCCATATTTCTAATATCTTGTTCATCGTTAAATGCATGAATGACTGATCCGGAGCCTAAAAACAATAAAGCTTTAAAAAATGCGTGTGTAAATAAATGAAACATCGCTACGTTGTAAGCGCCTACTCCAGCTGCAAAGAACATATAGCCCAATTGACTACAAGTAGAGTACGCAACTATTTTTTTTATATCGTTTTGAACTAGTGCTACTGAAGCTGCAAAGATAGCTGTGATTATACCAATTATTGTAACTAAATTTAAAGCTGTTGTTGAATATTCAAAAATAGGTGAACATTTGACAACTAAAAAAACACCTGCTGTTACCATTGTTGCCGCGTGAATTAATGCTGAAACTGGAGTAGGGCCTTCCATCGCATCAGGCAACCATGTGTGCAGTAAAAATTGAGCCGATTTACCCATAGCACCTATAAATAAGAAAATACAAATTAATGTTATCAGTCCAACTTCAACACCTAAAAAAGTTAACTTCTGATCCGTATATTGTGGAACCATTTGAAAAACTTCCTCATAATTAATAGTTCCAAAATAAAAAAAAATTAGGAAAATTCCTAAAGCTAAACCGAAATCACCAACTCTATTTACTATGAAAGCTTTAATCGCAGCATTATTAGCCGACTCTTTTTTGTACCAAAAACCTATTAATAAATATGAACAAAGTCCTACACCTTCCCAACCAAAAAATAATTGTAAAAAATTATCTGACACTACAAGTGCTAGCATAGAAAAAGTAAAAAGAGATAGATATGACATAAATCTAGGTTTATGCGGATCATGACTCATATATCCTATTGAATAGATATGAACTAGCGCTGAAATTAATGTAACTACCACTAGCATTATTGAGCTTAGTGGATCAACATTGATTGACCAATTAGCTGCAAAGTCCCCAGAACTAATCCATTCAACAATTACATAATTACCGTAATTATTGTTTTGTACCCCATCAAAAAAAACTACTATAGATAATGCAGCTGATACACATACGAAAAGACTTGTAACTGCTTCTGAAAAATATTTTGTTATTGATTTTCCTAAGTAACCTACTATTGATCCTATCAGCGGTAGAAAAATTATTGCGTATTGCATTTATCCCTTCATTTCGTGAATATCTTCAACTCTTATAGAGCCTTTATTCCTGTAATAAATGACTATAATAGCTAAACCAATAGCTGCCTCAGCAGCTGCGACTGTCAAAATTAACATTGTAAAAATTTGACCCACAATATCTCCAGAAAAAATTGAAAAAGAAATTAAATTTATGTTGACTGCCAAAAGTATTAGTTCAATTGACATCAAGATTACTATTACATTTTTTCTATTTAAAAAAATTCCCATTACTCCAAGAAAGAAAATTATTGCCCCTAATGATAAATAATGCCCAAGTCCTATTTCAGTCATCTATTTTTACTCCTGATTTAAATTTGACTTCCTTGAGCTCTATTGACGAAGACGGATTTCTTGAAATTTGTTTTAAATAACTTTGTCTTTTAACTCCGGATCTTTCTCGAAAAGTTAACAAGATAGCTCCAATCATGGATAAAAGTAGGATAATTCCTGCTATTTGAAAATATAAAATATAATCAGTGTACATCACCAATCCTAATTGATGTGTATTTGATACATTTGATATAACAAGTGTGCTACTTGACATTAAATTATCTTTATATTTCCAGCCACCTACTACGACCAATAATTCCAAAAAAATTAATACACTTACAATTAATCCTGTTGGTATGTGAGTTGATTTTCTACCAATAAACCAAGATTGTTTTTGTTCTGCAACATTAAGCATCATTACAACAAATAAAAAAAGAACAGCTACCGCACCTACATAAACAATTAGAATAATCATGCCTAAAAATTCTGCTCCAACCATAATAAACAAACATCCTACTGAGATAAAATCTAGTATAAGAAAAAATACAGAATTAATTGTATTTCTTGATGTAATTACCATTAAAGATGAAAATATTGCTATAATTGAAAAAAAATAGAAAAAAATAGAGTGTACAAACATTTATCTGTAAGGTTTATCCAATTTAATATTTTTGGCTAAAACTGTCTCCCAACGATCGCCATTGTCTAGTAACTTTTGTTTATTATAATAAAGCTCCTCTCTAGTTTCTGTGGCAAATTCAAAATTTGGACCTTGGACTATTGCATCTACTGGGCAAGACTCCTGGCATAGCCCACAATAAATACATTTTAACATATCAATATCATATCTAGTTGTTTTTCTACTTCCGTCCAGTCTTTCAGTAGACTCGATTGTTATTGCTTGTGCTGGGCAAACTGCTTCACATAATTTACATGCAATACATCTCTCTTCTCCATTTGGATATCTTCTCAAGGCGTGTTCTCCTCTCATACGTGGACTTATAGATCCTTTTTCAAATGGATAATTAATTGTTTTAGATTTTTTAAACATTTCTTTCGTTGCGATAAATAATCCTTGAACAAATTCTACAAGAAAAATTGTTTTTAAAAACCTTGATAAATTCATTAGAAATTTCCCTCCGGTAATTTATCTAAAAAAAATAAAAAACTAGCTGTGATTACAAGATATATAAGTGAAAATGGCAAGAATATCTTCCAACCCAATCTCATCAATTGATCATACCTGTATCTTGGTACAATTGCTTTAATTAATGCAAATAGAAAAAATAAGAAAAGAATCTTTAATATCATCCAAATAGGTGCCGGAATCACATTAATTGGATAAATATCAACTATTGGCAACCATCCTCCTAAGAATAATATTGTACCCATTGCACACATAAGTAAAATATTTGCATATTCTCCTAGCCAGAACATAGCATACATCATTCCTGAATATTCAGTTTGATATCCAGCAACTAATTCTGCCTCAGCCTCTGGTAAATCAAATGGAGGTCTATTAGTTTCTGCCAGAGCAGAAATAAAAAAGATTACAAACATCGGAAATAAAGGAATAACGTACCACAAGTCTTTTTGAGCTATTACAATATCTTTAAGATTCAAAGACCCAACGCATAAAAGGACATTTATAATAATTATTCCTATTGAAACTTCGTAAGAAACCATTTGAGCCGCTGATCTGATGGCTCCTAAAAATGGATACTTGGAATTTGATGCCCAACCACCCATAATTATTCCATAAACGCCTAAAGATGAAATTGCAAATAAATATAGTATACCAACATTAATATCAGCAAGAACCAAATCCTCACTCATTGGAATCACAGCCCACGCTACTAAAGCTAAGGTCATTGTTACAATAGGCGCTAATATAAAAACTGATTTATTTGCACTAGCCGGAATAATGATTTCTTTAAAAATATACTTCAATGCATCAGCTAAAGTTTGAAGTAACCCGAATGGACCTACAACATTTGGGCCTTTTCTTTTTTGTACTAACCCCCAAACACGTCTATCAAGCCAAACAATTAAAGCTACTGAAACCAAAATTGGCACAAGTAAAAACAAAATTTTATAGACTTCCTGCAAAAAAAAATTGAAATATGTAATCATTAAGAATCAGTTCCAGTTTTTTTAATATTTTGTCTAGCTTGACGACATTCACTCATTGTTTTTGAGGAACGTGAAATAGCGTTAGAAAAATAGTAATCTAATTCCTTAATCATAATTTTTTCACTGAAAAATTCTGAGTTTGAAATATCAAAATTAGATTCGCTGTATTTAGGTAATTCGTTTAAAGATGAAAAATCTTTAATCGAATTAATAGCTTCTTTTCTCAGGATATCAAATTTCATTATTTTATTTTTGCTATTAATCTTTTTCAAAATCATATTAAATATTTTCCAATCTTCTTTAGCTTCACCAATTGGATATGCTGCTTTTTTACATTCCTGTACTCTGCCTTCTAAATTTTCATATAACCCATTTTGTTCTGTAAAAGCTGCACTTGGTAAAATTACATCAGCAATCTCGGCACCTCTATCTCCGTGGCTACCTTGATAAATTATAAATTCATTATTTTTATTAAAGTGTAAATTGTCTGATCCGAGAAGATATAATAATTTAAATTTATTATCATTTAAATTTTCAAAAAAACTGTAATCACTTTTTTGATTTGGAAAAATTTTTAGATCAACTAATCCAGTAGTCGAAGCATTTTGGGTTAATATGTTTAAAGAATTCCATTCTTTAGAAATTAATTTGTTTTTTTTCAAAAAATTTTTTAGTTCTTCAAAAATAAACTTTGCACTTTTTAACTCTAGAGCAGACTCACCTATTATCACCAATGGTTTTTTTGCAGATAATAATTTTTTAGAAAATTCTGATTTGTTTAGAATAATATTCTTTATATCATCTGTTTTATCACCAATTATCTTGTAATCATACGTAAGGTCACCTGGATCTCCTACGGAATAAATTTGAGCACCTTTTTGTGAAAATGCTTTTCTTAATCTAGCATTAACCATTGTTGCTTCAAGTCTTGGATTCGTACCGACTAAAAGAATTAAATCTGCATCTTCAATTCCATTTATTGAAGAATTAAAAATATAGTTTATTTTTTCATCTGGATTTATATAAAATTTTTTTTCTCTAAATTCTAAATTTTCACTACCCAATTCATTAAATAATTTTTTAAAACTAAGAGCATTTTCCAAATTTACCATGTCTCCAACATGCCCAGCTATTTCATTAGGTTGAAAGGTTTTTAATTTGTTTATAATTAAATCTAAAGCTTCATCCCATGAAGTTTTTTGTAATTTGTTGCCTTTTTTAATGTATGGAACGTCAAGTCTTTGTTTAAGCAATCCATCGCAAGAATAACGTGTTTTGTCTGATATCCATTCCTCATTAATATCATTGTTGAGTCTAGGAAGTATTCTTTTTACCTCCCAATTATATGTGTCTACTCTAATATTTGAACCAACTGCATCCATTACGTCAATACTTTCAGTTTTTTTCAATTCCCATGGTCTCGCTTCAAATGCATATGGTTTAGACGTTAAAGCTCCAACTGGACACAGATCTATTACATTAGCAGAAAGCTCTGACTCCATTGATTTTTCCAAGTATGTTGTTATTTCCATGTTCTCGCCTCGCCCAATAGCGCCAATTTCTGGAACACCGGCTACTTCTGTAGCAAATCTCACACATCTAGTACAATGTATACACCTGGTCATTTGGGTTTTGATCAGGGGCCCCATATACTTTTCTTTTACTAATCTTTTATTCTCAATAAATCTGGATTTATCTACTCCGTAATATAAAGACTGATCTTGTAGATCACATTCTCCACCTTGATCACATACTGGACAGTCTAAAGGGTGATTTGCTAATAAAAATTCCATAACACCTTTTCTCGCCTTTTCTACTTTAGGTGTATTAGTTTTTATATTCATACCTTCTGCAGCTGGCATTGCACACGACGCAATTGGTTTAGAGGATTTTTCCATTTCAACTAAACACATTCTACAATTTCCAGCTATTGACAATTTTTCGTGGTAACAAAATCTTGGGATTTCAACGTCAGCAAGTTCACATGCCTGTAAAACAGTCATTCCTTTTTCAAATTCAATTTCTTTACCGTTAATTATAATTTTAGGCATTTTTATTTTCTAATAGATGTTGATCAACCAAATAGGGATTATTTGTTTTTTTCTTAATTAATGGTTCATCCCAACATCTGCTCTCTATCTCTTTTCTAAAATGTCTTAGTAAACCTTGTACAGGCCAGGCTGAACCTTCTCCAAACGCACATATTGTGTGTCCTTCAATTTGTTTTGTAACATCAGAAAGTAATTCTATATCACTTAGAGTTGCTTTTCTTTTATCAACCCTATCTAAAATCCTCCACATCCATCCAGCCCCTTCTCTACATGGGGTACACTGACCACAACTTTCATGTTTGTAAAATCTTGCTATTCGAGCCATGCAAGCTACAATGTCTTGTTGTTTGTTTATCACAACAATACCTGCAGTTCCCAGCCCACTTTTATTTTCAATTAATGAATCAAAATCCATAGTGATTGTGTCACAAGTTTTCTTGGGTAATAATGGCATTGAAGAACCCCCTGGGATAACGGCCTGTAAATTTTCCCAACCTCCAATTACCCCTCCAGCATGTTTTTCAATTAAGTCTTTTAAAGGTATGCCCATCTCTTCTTCAACGTTACATGGTGAATGTACGTTTCCTGAAATACAAAATATCTTTGTTCCAGTATTTTTTGGTTTGCCTAAAGAAGCAAACCATTTGCCGCCTCTACGTAATATTGTTGGAACAACTGCAATCGTTTCAACATTATTTACAATTGTAGGACACCCATACAATCCAACCAACGCTGGAAAGGGTGGTTTTAATCTCGGCTGACCTTTATTTCCCTCAATGCTTTCCAATAACGCTGTTTCTTCACCACAGATGTATGCTCCTGCTCCAAAATGTATATAAATGTCGAAATCCCATCCAGATCCTGCAGCGTCTTTTCCAAGAAGTTTTTTTTTGTAGGCTTGATCAATTGCCTCTTGCAATCTTAAACCTTCGTTTAAATACTCCCCCCTAATATAAATATAACAAACATGCGCATTTACAGCATAACCTGCGATGAGACAACCTTCGATTAATTTTTGAGGTTCAAATCTTAATATGTCTCTATCCTTACACGTTCCTGGCTCAGACTCATCAGCATTAATAACTAAATAGTGAGGCCTACTTCCTATTTCTTTTGGAGCAAATGACCATTTTAATCCGGTTGAAAAACCCGCTCCACCTCTACCTCTAAGTTCAGATATTTTTACTTCATTTATAATCCAATCTCTGCCTTTGGAGATAATATCTTTAGTATTTTTCCAATCATCTCTTTTAAAAGAATTGTCAATTTCCCATCCAAGTTCATTATATAAGTTTTTAAAAATTTTATTTTCCGGTTTAAGCATGTTTTTCTCCAGTTTCAGATCTCAATACCTCTGGGGATGTATTTTTTCTACCTCTATAAGATCCTGGCTTCAAAGGTTTATCTTTCAGTAAAGAGTCTAAAATCTCAATAGTATTTTTTTCATCTAAGTCTTCGTAATAGTCATCATTAATTTGTATCATTGGTGCGCTGACGCATGCACCTAAACATTCGACTTCCATCCACGAGCAATCACCTTTTTTTGAAATTTCATTTTCATTTGGTGATATTTTTTCTTTACAGAGCTTCACAATCTTATCGGCTCCCCGAATTAAACAAGGCGTGGTAGTGCAAACTTGAATAAAATATTTTCCAACTGGCGCTAGATTGTACATTGTGTAAAAGGTTGCAACTTCATAGACAGATATGTATGGCATAGATAATAAATTTGCTATTTTTTTCATAGCAGCCAAAGGTATCCAATTATTATTTTGTCTTTGTGCTAAATAAAGTAAAGGCATCACTGCACTTTTTTTATTTTTTTCAGGATATTTCTTTAGAATTAACTCTATTTTTTTTATATTATCGTTTGTAAAATTAAATTCTTTTGGTTGTTGATCGTGAATTTTTTTTAAACTCATCTGTCTACCTCCCCAAAAACTATATCTAGTGACCCTAATACAGCAGGAACGTCAGCAAGCATGTGCCCACGAATTAGATAATCCATTGCCTGTAAATGAGAAAATCCAGGAGCTCTTATTTTGCATCTATATGGTTTGTTGCTACCGTCTGAGATTAGATAAACACCGAATTCCCCTTTTGGAGCCTCTACTGACGCGTAAACATCTCCTTTTGGCACTCTATACCCCTCAGTAAATAATTTAAAATGGTGTATCAAAGCTTCCATAGATTGCTTTAAATCATCTTTGTTTGGAGGAGTAATTTTTCCATCAATTGATTTAATTGGTCCCTTAGGAAGCTTGTCTACACATTGTAAAATAATTTTTACACTTTCTCTCATTTCCTCAATTCTACAAAGGTAACGGTCATAACAATCTCCATTTTTTCCTACTGGAATTTTAAAGTCTAAGTCTTCATAAATTTCATAAGGTTGGGACTTTCTTAAATCCCAAGGAATACCAGAACCTCTCAACATAACACCTGAAAAACTATGGTCTAGAGCCTCTTGTTTTGTCACTACTCCTATATCTACGTTTCTTTGTTTAAAAATCCGGTTATCTGTAAGTAAAGATTCTAAATCGTCAATGATTTTAGGGAATGACCTACAAAATTTCTCTATGTCTTGAACTAATTTTAAAGGAATATCTTGATTAACTCCTCCAGTCCTAAAATAATTTGCATGTAGCCTGGATCCAGAGGCTCTCTCATAAAAAGTCATCAATGTCTCTCTTTCTTCAAAACCCCAAAGAGATGGGGTTAATGCACCTACGTCGAGTGCTTGGGTAGTTACATTAAGTATATGACTTAAAATTCTTCCAATTTCACAGAAGATTACACGAATATATTTTGCTCTGATTGGAACTTCGATTTCAAGTAATTTTTCTGCTGCTAGAGCAAAAGCGTGTTCTTGGTTCATTGGAGCCACATAGTCTAACCTATCAAAATATGGCAAAGCTTGGGTATAAGTCTTTTGTTCGATAAGTTTTTCTGTTCCTCTGTGCAGAAGACCTATATGAGGGTCGGCTTTCTCAACTATTTCACCGTCTAATTCTAAAATTAGTCTTAAAACCCCATGTGCAGCTGGGTGTTGTGGACCAAAATTTAAACTCATTGATTTAGTTTTTTTTGTCATTTTCTCTTAATTTTTTAACTTGTTTAACGTACTTTGTGCCCTCCCATGGACTTTCAAAATCAAAATCTCTATAATTTTGCTCTAGTTTAACAGGTTCGTAAATTACCTTTTTTTCCTTCTCGCTATATCTAACTTCATTAAAACCAGTGAGAGGAAAATCTT
>MDSZ01010588.1_pt1 | contig 10311 bp, 9 predicted proteins | sample 811201 | NCBI WGS metagenome assembly MDSZ01 (sample SAMN05326647, study PRJNA326480) | marine metagenome | isolation source: seawater | place: Indian Ocean: North | collected 2010 | reverse complement strand
GACCCTGGTTCGAATCCAGGCAGGCCCACCACAATTCATTGAACCAACCGTTCAAGGCTGGAACCCCCTGGCCGATTCATGTCCGAGAAGGGATGGTGGGAGGACGAAGCCGAGCAAATTGGCGAAGAAACAAGAAAAGTCGCTCAATCCCCTGTAGCGCTTGTACTTCGAACCTTGGCGGTTATCCTTATCTTTTATATCAGCGTCAAAACCGATTTGTGACCTCATTAGATTTGTTTAGGATAATTTCCTGATCGCATCGATATCGAACATTGATACTGCAACGGACAATGCGTCTTTAACAGTGAACCACCTAGCCTCCTCTATCTCGTCATCCTTAGGAATTATTTCCTGGTGGTCGAGATCGGAGTTGCATTTGTAAGTGAAAGAAACCCAGTTTATCCCCTCTTCATTGAAGATGGCCGTTTGAACAATATTGTCTTCATCACCATCTACAAAGGTGCCTAGTTCGGCATTTGGATCGGGAATTGTGATAGCTACTCCAAGCTCTTCCAAGGCCTCCCTCTGTGCAGCCTCACGAGGGTGCTCACCGTAGTCAACAAATCCTCCCGGAAGGGTCCAGCATCCGGTGAAGAAACCCCTAGACACCTTGGCCATTAGAATCTCCCCATTGGAGTTGGAGATCACGACCTTGCTGACAACTCGGTGAAGAGTCCTGTAAACGGATTCCCTTGCAACTGGATCCACAGCGCTGTCACTAATTACCGAGTCTTTCCAAGCCCAGTCTCGGGGCCAAGAAATTTCTGGGGTTCCGTATGTTATCGAATAATCAATCCCATCAAGCCTTATTCTGTTGACCCTCTTTGTGATCCATTGCAAGCCGAAAGACTCGGCTTCATCTAGAGTAGGAAGTCTGATTTGATATCCCACCGGGCACGAGACCCTGCCCATTTGGGGAATAATTGGGCCATTTCCCTCCGTGTCTACAAGAAGAATTTTCCCATCGTGTTCTAAGTGAATGTATTCTGGACTCACGAAAAACTACTCCAACACGAGGACATTTGATCACTAATATCCTAGAATGTCATTCAATTGCTGCTTGTAGAATGTTCCAGAACTCTGCAGACTCTCTAGCTCATGCCCCTCTAGTTCAAGCTCGATGATTCTTTCAACTCCATTTCTCCCAAGAACCACAGGGACTCCAATGTATATGTCTTCCATTCCGTATTGCCCAGAGAGATATGTGCTGCAGGGAAGTACCCTCCTACGATCGAAGAGAATTGACTCAGCCATTATCGCAGCAGCACTTCCGGGAGCATAGAACGCACTTCCTTTCTCAAGCAATTTAACGATTTCACCACCTCCATTAGCCGTGCGATCACAAATGGATGAAATTTCCTCTTCTGCAAGAAGCTGCGTTACAGGGATGCCATTTACAGTAGTATACCTTGGAAGTGGCACCATGGTGTCTCCATGGCCGCCAAGAACCATAGCCTGAACATCTTCATTGCTGCATCCAATAGCCTCTGCGATAAAATGGGTCATTCTTGCGCTATCTAGAATTCCCGCCTGGCCGACAACACGATGATGAGGGAAACCCGTAGTCTTCTGCATGTGGTAAGTCATCAGATCTAGAGGATTTGTGACCATCACTATAACAGCTTCAGGTGCGAACTCCTTTATCCCCAAACCAACTTGGGAAACAATGTCTGCATTCTTTCCGATCAGGTCTTCCCTAGTCATTCCCGGTTGTCTAGGGAATCCCGATGTAACAACTATAACATCAGAGTCGGCGATATCGGAGTAATCCTTTGTCCCCGAGATCCTGCCGTCATAGTTCAGAATCCTACCGCCCTGACTCATATCCAGTGCCTTGCCCTTGGCAAAACCTTCGAAAATGTCCAGTAGGACTACTTCGCCGATCTTTCGTTCAGCGAGCACAAATGCGCATGTAGCGCCAACATTCCCTGCACCTATTACTGTGACCTTCCTAGCTACGTTAGTCATGAGTCTCCGTCGGCGATATCGGTCTTACACTTTGTGGACGTCTGCATGTGATAACCAATCAGATTATTGGGCAGCGATGTTAGCAGTAATCATGGATCAGAGAAATGGAGCATTATTAGCACTACTATTGGTCGGTTTTGTTCCTACTCTTTCCATTGTTTTCACAATAAAAATAAATGACAACGAACTCATTTCGCAGGTATTCTTCATTGCCTGCAAACTGTGGATATTAGTGTTCCCCACATATTGGTATCTTAGAATTGAAGGAAATCATTTCTCTTGGTCCAGTTCAACTTCTGAAGGACTAATTTTTGGGGCTATTACAGGAATTGTGATGTCAGCAATTATTGTAGTTATGTGGATACTGTTTGGTGACACAATTGATACCGAATCAATGATCACTGAGATGGAATCTACGGGCCTAACCAACTACAAAATTTACATCCTTGGGATGATGTACTGGATATTTCTAAACAGTTTGCTGGAGGAGTACGTTTTCCGCTGGTTTATCACAGTCAAAGGGATTGAGATTTTTGGAAGCGAGGTAAAGGGGATTGCATTATCAGCTTCAATGTTCACACTTCACCATTCAATAGCTCTGCACCTTTTTGGTTTCATATGGTGGCAGACCGTAGTTGCCAGCGTTGGCCTTCTTTCAGCAGCTGCAATCTGGTCATGGCTTTATGTTAGATTCAAATCAATTTGGGTGTGTTGGCTTTCTCACGCAATTTGCGATGTGGCTGTTTTTGGTATTGGTTACATGATTATTTTCTAATGAAGTTTTGAAATTCGCCAGCCGACGGTTTCAATAACGAACTTCAATTCGTAAGGCTGTTATAAACAGAGGTTGTTCGAAATGAATATCGGGGTATTGAAGGAGCCCGAAGGGGAGAATAGAGTTTCCATAGTACCTAGTTCGATAAAGAAACTTTCAAAGAAGGGTTTTGGGGTAATAGTTGAGAAAGGTGCCGGAATAAATTCCTACATTAGTGACGGCGACTACCTCAATGTCGGCGCGAAAATAGCCACCAAGGAAGAAGTAATGAGTTGCGAGATAATTTCCTCAATCTCTATGCCCGATGCAAAGGACATTTCTACATTAACTGCGGGTCAGGCTCTTGCTTGTATTGCTGATCCGTTTAGAAAACCAGAAGGCGTAAAACAAGCATGTGAAATTGGAATTACATTAATCAGTATGGACATGATTCCTAGAAGGCTCTCAAGGGCTCAGGCCATGGATGTCAACTCTAGTCAGGACAATTTAGCGGGCTACAAAGCAGTCCTTCTAGGGGCTGCTCATGTCCCTAGGGGGATCCCGATGATGACCACAAGTGCAGGTACAGTTAGACCATGTAAATTTGTAATAATGGGTTCTGGTGTGGCAGGTCTTCAGGCAATAGCAACAGCGAAAAGACTCGGTGCCGTAGTATATGCCTCTGATGTGAGAAGATCTGCTGCCGAGCAAATTGAATCAGTTGGGGGGCGGTTCATTGAAGTTGAGGGAATGGACGATTTTGAGGACGAGTCTGGCTATGCAAAACCACTAACTCCAGAATTTATTCAGAAGGTTAACAACACTGTATGTAATGTAGCAGAAGATGCAGACGTAATTATCACAACGGCTAGAATTTTTGGAAAACCTGCACCAATAACTGTCCCCTCTTCGGCAATTAATAATTTCAAATCCGGGGCCGTTGTAGTCGATATGAATGCCGACGTCGGAGGGAATTGTGAATTAACTCAGCCTGGAAAAATAATTCAGACGCCTAATGGCGTTACAGTTGTCGGTACTACGAATCTTGCCGGCGAGATTTCATCTACTGCGAGCATGCTATATTCTAACAATATGACTACATTTTTCACCAGCCTTGTTCAACAAGAAGGTAATTTTGAAATTAATTTAGAAGACGATGTTCTCGTCGGTGCACCCGAGGGTGATGATTTCTACGTTCCCGGAATGGGAGGTGTATTATTATGCCATGAAGGCGAAATTCATCACAGGCAGACTAGACTTTCAGAGGTGGTACAGTGACGCTAACCTTAGCTGCATTAGTTGCCAGTATCACTGTATTCGTGCTGGCAATATTTCTAGGATTTGAGTTAATCAGCAAGGTTCCACCTACTCTACACACTCCTCTAATGTCCGGAGCAAATGCAATTTCCGGCATTACTATCGTCGGCGCCCTTATCCTCTCAAACACCGAATTCAACGACGGCAATCCCGGTATTGCTGCATGGATAGCTTTCATTGCCCTAGTTATGGCAACAATAAATGTCGTTGGAGGCTTCATGGTTACCAACAGAATGCTTGAGATGATCGCCGGCAAAAAGAAAGGTCGTGGAAACTAATGGTTGACTCAGTATTATGGGACATTGGATACTTGGTATCGGCAGCACTATTCATTATCGGGATAAAGAGACTTTCAAGTCCCAGGACTGCGCCTCAGGGAAACCGCTTCGGAGCTTATGGCATGCTTCTAGCTGTATTGGTGACTATGGCCAAGATGTACTCTGAGGGAATTATTGGCCTCGAACTAATTGTTGGCGGGCTAGTTATTGGTGGAATTATCGGCTCTCTGATGGCAACGAAAGTAGAGATGACTGAGATGCCCGAGCTCGTAGCTTTGTTCAATGGATTTGGAGGAGGTGCCTCTGCATTAGTTGGGCTATCTGAAGTTCTTAAGAAAATACAGAACAACGAGATTCCAGATCCTGGAATCGAATTGTATGCCACTTGGGTAGCTATTGGGCTTTCCGCATTAGTAGGTTGGGTCACCCTTACAGGTAGTCTAATGGCTATGGGAAAACTGAGGGGAGGATTTTACATTCCTTTTACGAAAAAAGACGAAAGAGGCCGCAAAAGATGGGTTTCCTTCCCAACTTGGGGCCCTCCATGGCTGAACATTGTCAAAGGGCTGATTTTGATCTCTTGTTTTTCATTGATTTTTTTCACGATCGATGATCCGACAAACAAGGACTACGTTTACTCGTTAGTCGCACTATCATGTTTGCTTGGGGTTCTGTTTGTAATACCTATTGGCGGTGCTGACATGCCAGTAGTGGTTAGTTTACTGAATTCTATGTCTGGAATTGCTGCTGCGTTCACAGGCTTTGTAATCGGCAACAATGTTTTGATCATTGCTGGCTCTATGGTGGGTGCAGCCGGACTCATTCTCACATTTATTATGTGTAAGGCGATGAATCGAACTCTGACAGCGGTTTTGTTCATGTCATTCGGCGGGGGTGGCAAGGAGGCAGTTACTAGAACAAAGGTTGGCAGTGATCCAGAAGAAGTTGCAATGGTCTGTGACGGCATCTCGAAGTGTGTTGTAATTCCTGGATATGGAATGGCTGTAAGCCAAGCTCAGCATGCAGTGAAGGAGTTTGCTGACTTGTTAGAAGCACAGGGAGTCGAAGTCAGCTATGGCATCCACCCAGTAGCTGGGAGAATGCCTGGGCACATGAATGTCCTTTTGGCAGAAGCCAGTGTTCCTTATGAGAAGCTCATTGAAATGGATGATATAAATTCTGAACTTCCTGAGACAGACGTTGCACTTGTAATTGGAGCAAATGACACTGTGAATCCTGTTGCCAGAACTGGCGAAGGTCCACTGGGTGGGATGCCAATCATTGATGCCGACAAAGCTAGGGTTGTCGTCATAATAAAGCGCAGTTTGTCAGTAGGTTATGCTGGTGTTGATAATGATTTATTCTTTGAGGACAAGACGATGATGCTATTTGGCGATGGCAAGAAGATGATGAATGAATTAAACTCCGCCATCAAGGAGTTGTGAGAAAAACCTCCCCCAACCGTTATTTGACACCTTCAACCGAGCGAGGTCAGGGGCTATTATGCGAATGAGCATTGGGAGACTATCTGCATCCATTTTTATCGTGTTCGCATTGGCTACGCCCGCTCTGGGGATGAGCAATGGTCCCTCTGCAAACAATTCAAATGAAGAGCTTACAGTGAAGTATGGTTGTTCCTGTCACAACAATGGAGCTGTATCGGATAGAGCAGTGGTAATGATTACAGGAGTTCCATTAATGTACGAACTTTCCGAACAGTACACTTTGAAGATCAAGGTTGCAGACTCTCTAACACTTTCAGGTGGAGAAGGGAATACCCAAGCAGGGTTTTTACTATCTTCTGACTCAGTCGGGAACTTCACTTGGTCAGATGAAGAAGACATTCGTTATGCAGAAGGAAGGGCAGATGACATTTCGCATTCTTCGCCGGATATTGATGGCTACTGGGAGATTAACTGGCTCGCTCCAAGTAGCGATGTTGGAGCAATACAGTTTTGGCTAGCAGGGAATTCTGTTGATGGAGCTGGAATTCCTGACGATATGGATTACTGGAACATTCTTTCTTTCTCGATAAATCCACCCGGTTCTGTGACTACTGAAGAGGCAGACTCAACACTGGAAACTAGGACAATTTCTGTAGGTACTTATGACTCTTTATTCCTCATTGAGGTTTCTGAAGAGCAACTAGAGCAAGAAAGACAGGATGCAATTTCTCAGAGAGTCTTCTCTCAAGGAAATCTCCTCTACTGGACTAGTCTGGTTGCACTAATTGTTGGAGCTGTAGTTCAGAAAGAGATCCTTGAAAGGAAATACGACGAAGGTCCAGATTTCCTCGCTTCGGAACTTGCCTATCCCCAAGGATTTAGAAGGGCACTGACATCAATTATTGCTTTCTACTTAGCTATTCGCTGGTCATCCTCAGAATCTGCAATAATCTTCCAAGATGTGAATTTCACCAACTTTGCAATTGGCACATCATTTTTTGTCAGTGCGTGGGCCGCGTATGGCGTATACAGGACCATTTTGGCGGCTAGTAAGAAACCCGGCGTTGGGGACTTAATGTGATATCGTGGATGCTATAGAGTCAGAGAATCTTTCTGAACACCTATTGGAATTGAATTCGTTACTTATGCGGGCTTCTATCGCATTAGTTCTTATTTCCATATTGTGGTCGCCATTCATCGACAATCTGATACAGATTTGGATCGAGAACTTGCCAATTCAGACAGGACCAAGTAATGAAAACATGTCTGTATTCGGCCCATATGAATGGATACAAGTTAGATGGGGGTTACTCCTCCTACTTTCTTTAACGACATTGCTGCCATTACTATCAATTCAAATTTACAGATTCTCTAGGCCCGGACTCTATCCATCAGAGAAAAATTGGCTTTCCTCAGTTCTATTGCTGACTACTACTATCATCCCGTTTGCAATTTTTTCTATTTGGCATTGGGGTCTGCCATTTCTGTTCGACTTTGCGACAAGGTATGGGACTCCCGATGGAGTCTTAGTAAGGTATGATGCTCCATCTATTTTCTCATTAGCGATTGGAATCTCGTGGGTACTAATTGTCTGGTCAGTGACCACCATTTCATTAAGTCTAACAAGGGTTTTTGGCTTGCTTGAAGATGGAAATTCTAGATTCAGATTCAGGCTCATCGCTATTTCAGCAAGCATCCTGATTCTTACTTTGCCGGTAGAATTTGACGGATTACGGATAATTGCTACCTTTCTAGTAGTCTATTCGTCTGATAGCATTTCGAAATCTGCTCCCGTTGTTTTCCCATCTGGGCAAATACTTCCAAATGATACGCGAACATAACAAATGAGGATTTAATTCAAAGCCACTGGTAATGACGAAATGTCGTGGGTTCCAAGTATGAGGGTGGCAGTATGCGCCTAATTGGCGTATTTGCAATGCTAATTCTTGCCATTACAGTTAACTTGAATCGCATTCCAATAAATGACACAATCAGCTCATCTGTTGCTAATAGAGAACCAACAAGTGGTGAAATTGTAGGTTTATCGATGAATGAATCATGGCCCGTTCTTAGGATTGATTTCCCCGGCAAAACATTTCCCAATTCAAAACTACAAAATTTCTTCGAAGGGGAATTGTCAGCATCAAAATACATTGAGGAAATGAGCGGAGGTCATTCCACTCTTGAAATTACAATAATAGACGGAATTTGGAGTTCCAATTTCGACGAATCACACTGGGGCAGTGATTCTTCGGTTGAAAGGGATGTGGGGATAAATTCAGGAGGCGCGTCACAGTTAGCTTCCAACGCGATTGTGAACTTATTGTCCGACTCTGATTTATCAAAATGGGATCTCAATGGTGATTTTGTTGTAGATAGGTTGCTAATTCTGCATTCGGGAATGCCTCAGGAGCAAGGAGGGACCTCCAGTGCCATTTGGAGCCATTTTTCTCCATTGCAAGAACCAGTTACAATTGGTGAATACACTATTGAGCACTATACCATGGCATCGGCCCATGGCGGACTAGGAGTGATTGTTCACGAAATGCTCCACCAGATGGGCGCAGTCGATTTGTATGATGTTCACAGTGATTCGCCTACGAAGAGTTGGCACGGACTAGGTGATTGGGGGGTAATGGCTAGTGGAAATTGGATAGATGATGGCAACCGACCATCATTGCCATCATCGTCTACACTAAAACTCATTGGGGCGATAAATTCGACACCAATAATTGAGAATCGATCCAATCTGAGTTTTGACCTAAAGCCGATTTCTTCGGGGGGGTCTCCATTGTATTTTGAAATAGCAGAAGGCGAATATATCTGGGTAACATTTCGATCAGACTTGGGATTCGACTCGGGTCTGCCAGGATCAGGAATTATTGTTGAACAGCAAGACACATCATTTGGGGATATTGAATCAAACCTGGTAAATTCCGACCCTTCAAAACCATGGTCCAAGATTATTGAAGCAGACGGAGATGATGCATTATTGAGGGCCAGAGACTACGGTAGTAATTCAGACGCTTTCCAAAATGGCGATGTATTCGGCCACTCTGGATACCAAATTTGGGATAACCATGGAAGGCTTGTTCCATGGACAATTACTGTAATCTCAGTGAACACAGATTCTGCACAATTGAGGTATGACTATTTTGGAGATGATGATTTTGAAATTACAACACCAAAATCTCCGGTCGCACTGATGATTAACGAGTCTTTTAGTGGTAAAATTTCCATGGATTCAGATTGTGAAATATATTTTGATTTTTCAACATCAGGGACTGAATTCAAACCGTACTTTGAAGAAGATTCTAGTCATATTGTAATGTTCGAAGCTTCGGAAAGTGATAGTAGGAAGGGATCCCTTACTGGTCTTGTAGGCTGTAAAGATCGATCTTTGACGGAAATCTCAATCGAGTGGGATATAATCAATCACAGACTTAGCACCAAACCGCTTGAAGCGGAAATTCCATGGGATTCCGAGTCAACAGTGTCCTTCACTCCGGAAGCAGAGGGCGATGGACCTCGAACATATTCAATATCGGTAGACGGACCTGCTGGCAGGGTTGCAGATGTTATTACATCTGGACGCTATTTCCCCGGCGATCCAATTATTTTACAAATCGATCCTAATGACCTTCTCGAGCCAAGAATGATCGCTAGAGGGGAGATGGTCCTAGTAGACTCGAATAATATTGAGCAGAGAATACCTATCGTCCTAAATACAGAGGGATCTTTGCCTTTCGGACCATTTAACTGGCTTACAGTTCCCACTAACGCAATAACTGCCGTTCTACTTCTTGTAGCATTTACAATAGCTACCGGAAAGGGTAAGGAAGTTGACTAATTTCTAGTCGGATTAGTCCATCTCGAGTTTGATGGTGGTCTAGAGACTTCCAGAAAACTCCATCCACCGTTGTGGAATATTGGGTATATCCAATGTTTATTCACACCGGATGCGAGTCTTGAGGATAAGCATGCACTAGCCCAATCGGGAGGTGCAGTGGCAATATTCGCAGAATACGGATCAACAATAAGCCACGGAGCATGACCATCTCCAACCTCGCCGGGGTAGCATCTCCAGGAAGACCCATACTTGAATCCGGATCTTGTGTTCAGACCTTTTCTCCATAGTTCCAGTAATAGGTTGGCCGAAAGGGACAAACTCAAATCTTCATTAGTTGATTGATCGAAACTACTTGTATCAATAATTGAGTTGGATTTACCAATGGCCAAAATAATTTCGTATTCAATTGAGTCTACTTGTCTACCATCATTCAGAGGGATCCCAATAACCTCTGTTGGCCAGCGATTATAACTCGGGAAAAATGCACCATTGGAATCATTTCTATAATGTTGAAGGGATGAAATATGTTTGAAGTCGGATTGGCTCGGAGTGTCCATTTGACCAGAAAAATCAGAAACCCCAATCCTGTAGGTAACCACGGATTGCTCATTGTCGATAACCATTACTTCTGGAATCCTAGAATTTTCCTCCACTTCAGAACACCATTGTAACAAAAACTCAGCGTCAAAATCATCTTGT
>MDSZ01138249.1_pt1 | contig 10312 bp, 7 predicted proteins | sample 811201 | NCBI WGS metagenome assembly MDSZ01 (sample SAMN05326647, study PRJNA326480) | marine metagenome | isolation source: seawater | place: Indian Ocean: North | collected 2010 | reverse complement strand
AGAATTTAGAAGTTCGCCCAGAGAAAGACTGGGAAAAATTAAAAGGTAGAGCAATTTCGGAGGATAATTAAATGGATACACCTACACACAAACTTTCAAATCAAGCCCTTGGTGCTGTTATGATGGCCCTGCAAGAGTCATTATTAAATGAATTGGATATAGTTCCAATTCTAAAAGGTTTTGAGCTTGTCGAAACCGAAGATGGACTGGCAGTAGCCAACCCGCCCACAGTCAGGGTTTCAAATGAAGCGCCCATCACGGAAGATGATTTATTAAATATGGTAAAATAATGCCAAGATATCGTTACATGTGCCACTTGTGCATGAAAGAGTTTACAGCAATACATTCATGGGAAGAAACTCAGGATAATTGTATACATTGTGAATCTACGGAAATCACAAAGCTTCTAACAAGGCCATCTAAAACAATATCTGTTGAGCAAACACAAGCCGTGGGACAAATAACGAAAGAATATATTGATTCAAATAAAGAAATTTTAGAAGATTTAAGAAAAGAATCTAGGAACGAAAACTATGAGCCGTCTTGAAATAATATTAATATTGTTATCGACACTGTCAATTTTAGCCAACATTGGTCTAATTGCTTATCTTCGTGCTGTTTTAGCACGATTGCTATTTGTGTCGGATGAACTAGGAGATTTACAAGATATGGTTGATAGTTTTTCAAACCATGTTAGCGAAGTTTATAATTTAGAGATGTTCTATGGTGACCAAACTTTGGAGTCACTTATGAAACATGCAATTGCTTTTAACGAGCAATTAGAAACTTTTGAAGTAATTTATTCGCTTACTACTGAAGATACAAAGGAAATAGATTTTGAAGACGAACCAAACGAAACCGCAGAAGAAGAAAACTAAGAAGAAAGCAAAAAAATATTATTTTACTAAAGAGCATGAAGATGCTGTCGTAAAATATTGTAAAACCAATTGTGTGAGAACGAGGACTGAACTGTATGTTAAATATTTAGAGCCAGCATTTGATGAAATGGTTGACAAAATTGTTTTCACATATAAATTTACATCACTACCAAACATTGATTATTTGAGAGACGAATGTAAAGTGTGGCTTATGACTATCCTTGATAAGTACGATCCTGATAAGGGGTACAAAGCGTTCTCTTACTTTTCAGTAATAACAAAAAATTGGTTTATTCACAAAGTTAAAAAACAACAAAAAAGAAATAAAAGGGAAGTTGATTTCGACGCCGTACCAAAAAATTATGAAGAGGAATATCTATCAACTTCACAGTCGTGGCTGACAGACAAATTGCAAGAAGAATTTTGGGATTCTTTCTACAACCAATTAAAAACATGGGATGTTTCAAAAATGAGAGCAAATGATCAAAAAGTTCATAAAGCAATAATTGTTCTTTTTGAATCAAAAGATGAAATTGAAATTTTTAATAAAAAAGCTATTTATTTATACCTTAGAGAAATTACCGGCCTCAACACAAAGCAAGTTGTTAGCTCACTTAACAAATTCAGAGTTTTGTACAGAGGATTCAAAAAAGAGTGGGAAAATGGTGACCTATGAGTGAAAAAAATTTAAATAATTTAGTTGATGAAGCTTTGGATAATATACGCAATGATCGTAAACTAGCACGTGAATTTTTAAATGAGTTAGCTAATGAGATTGCAAAAGACCCAGATAATAACCGCTCTCTTTCACCTGTCGCTGCTAAGCATGTTGAGACGATGCAGCGTTCTAATGAGCAACTGGTTAAGATTATTGCAATCAAACAAAAACAAAGCAATCAAGAAGTTGGCCTAACTGAGGACGATAAAGCTACGTTATTTGATATGATTCAGGAAGAGACAAGATGAGCAAGCGGGACTACTTCGATTTTAGTGATTTTATTTCTCAACCTTTAGAAGCATTTTCTGAAGCTATACGTAGATCGTTTGGTTATGATCGCTATGCAGGAAAAAATGTTTTCCCTGCAGTTGTACTAACACCCCCTGTGCCAATGATGGCTTCTGAAGCTGGTCTTTTTACCGGAGCTAGCCGCCCTACAATTCCTAGTGGAGACGAAGATCAATACGCTGGCCCCGATGCTGCTTTAAACAAAGTAGACAAATTCTTTTTTAGAGCTAGAATACTTGGTATTGATTCTCCTCATTCTTTTTTGCCTGATCCTTGTTTGTTGGCGATGGATGACACCACCCCACCTGATACTTATTTCAAATTATGTGCAATGCATACATTGTTTGTTTCCTCTGAAGATTATCAGCTTCAACACGGTGCGCAAATACCAACTAGAGGCTATGTAGTTTTGGTCGAACTAGAAAGAAATCAATTTGGCTTTAACTTAGATACAGGCCGGTTTTTAAATGTATTATCAAAAACTAATCCGTACTACAATGTTGAGAGCCTGTCATCTGAAAATTGTGTTGGCATGGATCCTGACTTCGACTTTTCAGAAGCTTTGGGCAACTCCTTATTGGGTTCTCCATTAGAAGTTGTGTATAATGGGCCATTTGGTACCAATGTTAAGTTTAAAAATGGTGCACCGCCACCTTCGTTAGTTGCAAAAATTGACACTAGGTATTCTACCAACGCAAAAAGCTTGCTTAAAGGCGCCGATGCTGATTGGAACAGATTAGCAAAAGCGTATTTTGAACAAACGGGTAAGAAATTACCGACTAGCTCAGGTCTTCGAACGTTTAAGGGTCAAGTTCAAGCAAAGAAAGACTGGTGTGCTAAAGGAAATTGTGGAAATGCGGCCAAGCCCGGGACTTCAAACCACGGATATGGTACAGCTATGGACGTGTCTGGTGTGAAAAAGTTCTCAAATCCACTTTATAAATGGCTGGATGCTAATGGCCCAAAGTACAATTGGCATAATCCTCCACAACACCGAGAAGACGGCTCAAAACCCGAAGCATGGCACTGGGAATGGACATTGAAAGACACTGTGCTGTCTTCACCTACAGTTACTTAATAAATTTTAAAAGGAAAACACAATGGCAAAAAAACCAAATCCACAAGGAAGCGTAAGTTACAACGTTCGAAACGGCAAAAAACTAACCAGCACCGCTGAACAAGTTACCCTAGGTCAACCTAAAGGCGGGCTGATGCATAATGAAACAGGAGGAGATTGTAAGGCTGTTCTTAAATTATCTCCTGCGGACAGTCAGTGGTCCAATCCTTGTGGAGCTGATATCAGATTAGGCATGGATAAGCCAGCCTCTCGTGGCTCAGGATACGGTTCTAGAGGCTATACCGGTCAACAAGATAAAAGTATAGGCTGCGGCACTATTGACATGGTTGTTGGTAGAATGGCGTCGGCAAAAGGTGGCGATGGCGTCAAGCCGGGCACTTACGTAGACAATAGTTTTTTTGGTGATGCTGCAAGAATATATCTTTCTGAAACAACCGATGTAGATCAAAATTTTGGTTTGTCAGAAGGTATTGTTGGTAGCCCCAAAGCCCAATCAACTGTTGCTATGAAAGCGGATCAATGTAGAATGGTTGGCCGCGGCGGCATCAAACTTATAACCGGCGCTGCAAACAATGTTGATGGATATGGAATTAGAGGTGAAACAAACTCAAAAGGCGCCAAGTTGGGTGTAGCACCCGGAATCGATTTAATAGCAGGTAATCAAGCCGGCGATAGAGTTGTCTTCAACCCATGGAATCTACCAGAAACTGTTTTAGATATTCAACCTATTGTTAAAGCTTATAATGTGAGAGATTATTTAATGGAACTTAGCGCACTAATCGGAGATATATACAGTTTTTGTTTAAACTTATCGCTTTGCGTGAAAATCATTGCTGCGTCGGTAACAGCCGGCTTTGGGTTTGCATCAAGTATGTTCACTCAACCTTTGTGTCCACTAGCTGGTATAGGTCCTTCAGTGGTGCAGGCACTGTTGCCATGGCTGGTCGATCAATCTGTTCACCATTCCAGATCTCAAAAGAATGCGGTTGATTTTGATTATTTGCAGCATGCGGGCTATAAATTTATTGGTAGCAGAGGTGTTAGAGTATCGTAATTTCAGATACTGAGTGATTTATGGGACAGTGGCAACCTTCAGAATTTTTAAGATTTCAGGATAAGAACAACGACGGGCTTCCGGATGTTTGTGAACCGGATAAGATAGTTGAAATAGCTAAATGTCCGGAATGCATACCAAAGCCTAGCGCACTGGTGCCTCGTTGGAAATATCGCAGTAAACTAGAGCCGTTTCTTAATGAGAAGCGTTGTCTGTATCAAATTACATACACTACACCATATAAAACAACTGGCGCGGTAGAAAAATATGGAGGCAGTGCTACTAAAGAACAAGCAGATAGAGTTCTTAGTAACAGGGCTGAACGATTTAAAGAAGAATGCGCTGAAATTCTCGCTGATCATTATAACAAAGATACATCACCTAGTTCTATAGAAAAAATTGTTGCTGCAATGGAATACTCTGATTGGGACCTTGACATTCGGCCTATGTCTCACCTTAAATTTTTATATTCAGTGCCCTTTAACGCAATTAATGATTTAGAGGATGCGCCCGAAGAGGACGAAGAAGAAGAAGAAATAGACACATCTGATATTGTCACTACTGTTTTTGCTGGCAAAATCGGCTCTAACATGAAAAGAATCCGTACTGCGTTGAATTTCTACGCTAGCAGTTTAAAAGTTTACAGGGCCCTTGAGGGCAAGAATTTACTTTTTGTTAAAGGTGGCGTGTTTAATGTTGAAAGATACGGCGACATGGCACCTTTCGGTGACTCAATCACCGAAAGGTTAGTACCAGAACTTAATGATTTTCTTGACAGAAAAGGAATATCTCTGTTCTTGCCACATTGGTTTTTCAGTAATAACTGGGCAACTGCTAAAAAAATTGAGTTTACATTTTCACACGACTACAGATTAAAGAAAATGAGAGTTTGGACCGCTAGCGGTTGTAAGCCAATTGTATTTCGTAAAAAACGTTTGAGATCTTTAAACAAGGGAGCATGGAAAGATAGAACTGCCGTTGCATACTTTGCTAAACAAAGAGAAATGATAAGAGATTTGGCTGCCCGATCTCCAAAACCTTGGGTCGAATTTCTAATTGATCACACATACCCACCGATTAAATCGATCAGAACTCAGGATCCAGTTAAAGTTTCTAAAATTCAAGATGATGACGAAAATAGAACAATCATGGGTTGTATTGGAAATGCTTTAGAAAATGAAGTTAAACAATTGGGCGAAGATATTAAAGATGACATTTTCAGTTTGGGAGATGCATTAGCACATCAATTTAATAAAAAATTATGTTTAGATGATATTAAAGACTTTTTAGCTGAAGACTTCAAACTAGGTTACATTGATGACCCGGGCACGGATCCTAATCTTCCTTTAGCAGAAAGAGAAAAGAACATTTTTGCATATGCGCAAGAACAAGCTTTCAAAGAAATTAATGATAAAGATATACTTTTTGCTGGTCTTTGTGCACGCTTCGCATCTATTTTTGGCGGCAGCCCGCAGAACATGCTTGATAAAATGTGGAGACAGGGCTGGGATCCCACAATGCTTTGCGGCCTTTTTGACCTGCTATTAGATGTTCTTCAGTGTTTATTTAAAGGCCTTTCGTTTGAAGAAATGTTGGCTGCTGCTATTCGCTCTGCTTTAAAAGCAATGTCAATTGAAGACTTCGGATTTTTATTCGTTGGATTACCCCCAGATAAACAAGCAAAGCTAGATGCTATGGTTAAACAAAAGCTTGAGTCTGGAGATATATTTGCTGAAGGCTCCCCCGGGCAAAGATTGTCAGATTCAATTGAGAACAGAAATCGAGACGGTAGTTCAACAGTTCCACAAAACCAACCATTTTTCCCTAGCAAAGTGACTGTTGAGAAGCCTTGGGAGAATCAACAATTAGTCGAAGAACAAAATAGCAAATATATGAGAGAGGGCCCGCTATCTGGTATGTCGCCTGTTGGTATTCCAAAAAATCCAAAAATGTCAATGAACCCATTTTCTTCGGAAGGACAAAATAGAAAGGGCTTTGAAGGTACATTTAAGCATGATACTGATTCTCAACTTAGCCGCGCTACTGCGTCTCAACAATTTAAAAATATAGGCGAAGGTTTAGATCCCAATGTTGTTATGGAAGCATACATATCGATGTTGATAGAAGAGTACTCCGATCGTCTTACTGATTTAATGAAACATTTAGATAATTTGCCGGGCGCCCCTGTTATTAGCTACATCATTGCAACATTAGATTGTCCAATACCTCCCCTGTTCAGCCCTACAATTGCAGACTTTATTGGTGATTTGGCATTACCTTTCTGTAAAGGTAAGTGGCACATTGGGCCACCTCGGATTGATAACCTTTTTGCTTGGCTTCCTAAAATAAGTGATATCCTGTGGTTTTTATATTGGCTAGCAATGTATATTCTACAGCAGATTATCATTATTATTGTTATGAGACTGATGATATGGTTGTGTGAGTTGATATCTGACTTTATATGTAACGCTTTGGGCAGCTTGGCTGCTGGTATTAAAGCTGTGGCACAAGGTGGAAACTTCTTTGACGGTGTTAGGGATTTCATTTGCGGACCCGAAGCGTCAGATGAAGAAGTTGAAGAAACTATTCAAGGAATATTCCAGAGTTTCGGAAACCCAGAAGATGCCGCCGCCCTTCAAGATAAAGAGAAAGTTATGAGCTTTGTGGAAGATTTGTCTTCTGCAGTCTCTAGAAAAGAACTAACTGATGCCATCGCCGGCGAGCCATCTGGTACTTTTTATCAAGTTATAGACAGTTTGATTGAATTTGAATACCCGGAATTCGAAAACACTTTTGGAAACCGCGGCAAGACTAGTGCATTCTTTGCCAACATAGGCAAGCTGATGCCGCTTGAGGCCCGAGACAGTTTAAGCGAATTTAGAAACATGCTTGACGATGATGACTTAATGCCCGCTAATCCATCGTTGTGTGCTACTCCCGAAGATGTCGAAGCTTTCTGTGAAGCCCGGGCTGAGTTGTTGGAAGGTAGAGCCACGCCTCTTCAAATTGAAGCCCTTTGTGACGCAGGTCGCGACAGCTTGAAAAAAGATCTTGAAGATATCGGCGACATTTTCCAAAAAGGTATACCCGCTTACTTCGAAGAAAATATGCCACCTTTAGTCTCTTCTGACCCAACATGTGATGATGGTATTTTGCCATTTGAGCCCCCGGTGATTAGAGAGGCTACTGTGCAGTCTATGAAATCTTCGTTTGATCCACTTGAGACTGCTTTTGTTGAGGACATGCTGGGCGATGGTGCCCGCCGCGCTAATCAATGGGGATGGCTGAATATGGTACTGTCCGACACTATGGGTAATCCGTATACAAGACATCAGACTAACGCATTTTTTAGTGGTTTATTCTGGTTCCAAAAAGCTTCATATCTGGATTTTTATGTACCCGGTGTGCCAGAGCCAACGCCCGGAGAAATATCTCCGGCTAGTCGATTTGCACCCGGCTCACAACAACACGGTGCTTATCCTAAAACGATCGCTTTACATTTAAAAAATTCTATGAATAGACAAAAAAGCAAAATTTCTTACCGACTTAACAATTCAGTTCAAGATACTCGAACATCGTATCAATCATTTAAAGATTTAGGGTTTATTAAAACTGGTAGAACTTCTGGCGGACTTTTTGGAATTGGAGCAGAAAGTTGGGTAGATGTTGATGTTGAGTTAACTATGCTGCCTGATTACGGATACAACGTTAAACATTCTGTTGATTGGAAAAATGATAGAGTAAAATTTACTAAAAGAGCTAGAAAATCAACACCTGATGTAAAGATGACATTTAGAGACGGAGGTCCATTTGCGGAGTTTACTGATAATGATAGTATCTATTCATACGGTTTTGATATTTCTTTATTCACTCACGACATTGTTAAGGAAAAAGGCCCCCGCCCAAGCTCAGTAGTCCCTCTAGCAGTTACACAGCAAGTACTTTTAGAAAAACAGAGAGAATCTGGTACACCAATCAGTCCACCTCCCCCGCCTCCTCCGGACACAAATTCGTACTTTTATAACACTTCCCAAGATGTAACCAGAGTTGTTATTGACAAAACCATCAATTTAGCTAACGTTGATTTTGGAGCTAATTCATTTTCTAGTGGAGATGAAGAAGAGGCAGAAGATTCAGGGTCAAGATTTGTTGATTGGCAAGAATTTGAATTTATCTCGATAGAACCAACTTTAGAGAATGAGCTAATACAACGAGGCGAATATCTACAATTCAACCAAGCTTTGCAACAACCAGCAAGTAGCATACCCCCGCAATTAGTTCTTTTAGCTGAAATGATTGTCCAAGCCGGCGGTGTAGCAGTTCCTGCAGGTCTCAGCAATATCCACTCTGAAGCTATGAATCAAGTTTTTGAAGCTGTGATTGATAAAACAACTGGTAATGAAAGCGCATTTAGATACGGCGCCGCACTCAATGAGTTAACTAGTCAACAAACTGAGTATGGTTTTGATGAAGATGGCACTTTTGTAGAATTGAGTGATTATATTGATCGTGAGATTCGTGCTGCCCTCGACCGCGGCGAAATGTGGAATCCAAACCAAATGCCCGAAGGAATTAGCAGGATGCAATTTGATGAAATACACAATGATGGTCCTAAAAATCGTATACATTATTTAAGTCCAACTAGCTATGGTGGTAAAAAATGGAATCCACCATTTTATATTGAGCCTCCACCACCTAGTGGATGGCTAGGGATGGCACAGGTTATGTTTCCTGAATATTCGCCGTGCGAACCTAGAAATGTAAATGTTGTCAATTTTGAAGAAATTAAAGATGCGGTACAGCAAGGATATTCTAAAATTCCTGAAGATAAAAGATTACAACAAGATCCAGACTGTGTTATAGAAAAGCCGTATAATAGAATTCTTCAACGGCCCGGTAAGTCGCAAATAGAAGGTTTGATTAAAAGTGCATGCAAAATGTTTGCAAGTGTAGAAGTTATGAAGGCATACTCAGTCTTTGGTATCTTCTATCCTAGTTTTAAAACCATGTTTAGTAATATATTTGCCGCTTACATTGTAGAAGTAATGGAAGAAGAGCTTAAAGATGCTCAAAATGATATTTTAGAATGGTTTACTCCATTCAAAGATGATGAATTTTGGTATGCCTTTTTGGAACAATCTGTTCAAACTTATGCTAGACTTCTTGAAACAGGAGATATTAGAGAACCCGCACCACATTTGTTAGAAACTTTAGATAAATTGGCTAGATTTGAATCAAATTATGATGTTCCATCAAAAAGCGACTTCAAGCGAGGTAAAAAAATCGGTGATACTTCACGAAAAGAAACTTATAAAAACTACAAGTATGAAAAGGTCCTAGAAGGTGTCCAGCAAACTGAAGACTTAGCAAAAATAATTTTAGCTGAATTTGTAAGCATTGAATTAGATTCAATTGGAAAAACACTCATAGAAAATATGACCAAGCAAGGCATGCTAGATGGTTCTGAAATGATTAAAAATATAGGCTACTTTATTTTGCAAGACTTAACATCTAATACCGAATTAGATTTACATAAAGAAATAAAAGAAGAATTAATTGATCTTCCGAGCGAAGCAGATTCAGGCTACTACACTTATGGCCAAGAATTTGTATACGAAGAAGGCACTCCATATGTTGGTTATTATCATACACACGAGGATGAAGAAGGTAAGCTAGTTTTCATGGAGGGCGAAAAACATACAGACGAGCCACATGCTGAGTTAACCCCAATTGTTAATCTCACCAAGTTGCCGATCGGCGCTATTGGTTCATTGAATAGTTCCGCGGGGTCTTCACCATTTAAAGCAGAAACTTATCTAAAAATCGGAGGCCGTGAGTACTCTGTGGATGCCGGCATGAGTCTTTTAGCTTCCGCCCCTAATCAAAATGCTAATATTTCTGAAGTTTATCCCGGAACTTTAGAACTTGTTGTTTCTGAAACAGCACCTAATATTGGTAAACCAATTGGAATCAAAGGGGAGCTTGGCGTGCGCTATGGCCTTAAGTTGTCTTTAGCAGGCGGCGGTACAAACTATCCTATTTTAAGAACAGAAATTGATGCTTTAGATGTGCCAATTGGAAGAATTCCTCCCCTTGAGCCTGATAGCAAATTAATGTTCTGTCTTATAAACAATTTAATTGATCAGCCAGAGTTTGAATTATTGTTTAATTACATATTCCCAGTGCCCAAGGTGTTGTCCACAGTTGCTATGTATTCGTCGCTTGGCTTTGTTGCTTCAATTGGCGAAGTACAAACTAGCGTGAAAAATAGTGATGTGTATTCAAAACCCGGTCGT
>MDSZ01150538.1_pt1 | contig 10313 bp, 9 predicted proteins | sample 811201 | NCBI WGS metagenome assembly MDSZ01 (sample SAMN05326647, study PRJNA326480) | marine metagenome | isolation source: seawater | place: Indian Ocean: North | collected 2010 | reverse complement strand
CTCCTTTGGGTTTTTCAATAAATTTATTTATTTTTTTATTTTTAGAAATTTCTACTGCCCCAAATCTACCTGACGGAAGTACAACTGTCATTGTAGCTGTCTTTTTTAACTTTTTGTGCTGTTGCAATAATTTTTTGATATTTATGTTAGACAAACCATCTCCGTAGGTCAAACAAAAGGTGTTATCAACATAATCTTTAATTTTTAAAATCCTACCTCCAGTTTGAGTATCCTCTCCAGTATTAATTAATGTAATATTCCAATCTTCTGAGTATTTTTTGTGTATCCGAATTGAATTTTTTTTAAGATTTATTGTTACATCTGATGAATGAAGAAAGAAATTTGAAAAATACTCTTTAATCATGTAACCCTTATAACCACAACACACAATAAAATCTTTAATTCCATAACTTGAATAAATTTTCATGATATGCCAAATAATTGGCATTCCTCCGATTTCAATTAAAGGTTTTGGTTTTATAATAGACTCTTCGCTAATTCTTGTTCCTCTTCCACCTGCTAAAATAACTAATTTCATAATTAATTTTATATGCTACTTTATTAAATCATATTAATCATGATAACAATCATAATATTTTCTTCGAACAGATTTGATTTTCTTTCCCAACTGATTATGGATATTAAAAAATGTAATTCAAGAATCAAAAATCAAATTATATTAGTTTCATACAATGAAAGCAAAAGTAACATAAATAAAATTAAAAAAATTACTAAAGAAAATTACTTTACCCATTATATTGAAAAAAAAAATTTAAGCTTTAGTGAGAAACTTAAAAAATATTCGAAAAAAGTTAAAACAGATTTTTTTTGGCATTTAGGTGATGATGATAGAGTTAAATATAACTCTATTAAAGAAATAAATATCATTCTAAAAAGTAATAGTAAAGACATATCTGGTTTTACACTCAATTATGATTATCAAAAAAAAATAAAAAAAAATATTTATAAAAATAAAAAGAAAAAATCTGATCTTAAAAATTTTGATATAAGTAAAGATATTCACAAATTAGGAACGTCAAGTGCTCAAATATTTAAAACAAAAGAATTTATTAAATTCAAAATGCCAAACAAAAAATATTTTAATGATGCTTATTATCATCTTGGAATAATAATATATTTACTGCTTTATAAAAAAAATTGGAAATATTTAGATAAAAACTTGCTTATCTACAGATATGGAATAATCAATTATAAAAGAAAAATTGTATATCTTAATAGACTTGAGGATGAATTCAGAGGCTACTTTGAGCCAGTAAAATATTATTCAAGAAAAAACTATTCTTCTATTTTCAAAACTATTTTTTATACAAATATTATTTCTTGGATATTTTTAAATATTAAATTGAATGGAAAAATAAAAACTTTCCAAATAATTTTAAAAAACTTAAATTATTTTCCATTTCATATTGAATATTTATTAATTCTTCTATTAATTTTAATATTGCCATTAAAATTATTAAGTTTTTTTAAAAAATTTAAAAATTAATTAAATAACTTTACCCTAAATATTTGATAAAGTGCTACAAACATGTGATAGAACTTAATTTTTTTTTCACTAGAATTTTTTCTTGGGATGTAATTAACAAATACTTCACCAATTTTAAATTTAAATTTACAAAGTTTACTTACAAGTTCAAAATCAAAACCTTGACCATTAGAATTAATATTTATTTTTCTTATACTATTTAAATTATAAAATTTTCCACCAATGATATCTTTAAAATCTTTTTTATAAAAAAAATTTATTAAAAAAGTACAAACAAAAGTAGCTAGATAAGATGGTTTAGCTTTTATAATAGACAACATTTCTAAGTTAATTTTTATATTGTGCTTAAATCTTGAACCAAAGATTACATCAAGATTTTTTTTTTCAGCCTCATCATACATTTCAAAACAGGATTTTTGATCATATTCTAAATCTGCGTATTGAATGTATGCATATTTACCACTCGACATTTCAAAAGCTTTTTTAATTGAGCTTCCATACCCAGTATTAGATTTTTTTAAAAAAATAAATATGTCTTCATAACTTTCATAAGATTTAATTATATCCACACTTCCATCAGTTGAACCATTATCAATAATTATTATTTCTTTATTTTTTATTTCTAAATCTAAAATATCTTGAATAGCTCTTTTTACTGTCTTTACTTCATTATATACAGGTATTATAAAACTCACTTTATGGATCATGATATTTATTAAAAAAAATTTTTTTTTATTTTTATTGTTTTTATTTACATTACATCAATTAAATTTTTTCACTAATTTTTTTATTATTTTTAAGTCAGATTATCAAACAAGAATGATTAAATTCGCAGGTTATTGTGAAAACCATGGTTACGGATATGCAAATCATGTAAAAAAAAAATTCAATTTAAATCAAAATTTTTTAATCAGAAATTTCAATAACAAACCAAATGTTCATGGATATTTTTTTAATATAGACAAAATTTATAATGATAATGATATTATTTTAATTGGTGTAAATCAAAAACAACTTAATGAATTTCTAGATAAAGGTTTTAAAATTAAAGATGTATTTAATAATTGTTATTATATATCAAGATGATTGAAATTTTATTTATATTTTTACAATTACTCTTTTTAATTATTTTTTTTTCTGGCCCATTTTATTTTTTGAATTTAAATAGTTTTTCAGTTTTAAATTTGAATTTTTTTGATTATTTTGGAATAAACATTTTAATTAACATAACCTTTTTACTGATCTGTTCATTTTTTAATTTAAAAATATTGTATATTTTTTATAGTATTATTTTTTTCAATTTATTTTTATTATTTAAAAATAAAAATTTAATAAGAAATAAATTAAAAAATTTTCAAAATTTAAAGTTAATTTTATTTTTTATTACTTGTTTAATTTCTATTTCATTTTACTTAGCCTACGATCCTACATTAAGTTGGGATGGAATTGAGCATTGGTTTTGGAAGGCGTTAAATTACAATCAATCTGGTACATATGAAAATTTAAAAAATATGCCATTAGCTTATTACCCGCATTTAGGATCGTATATCTGGGGTTTCTTTTGGTCAATTAATCCAATTAATTTAGAATACTTAGGAAGATTTTTTTATATTCTTATTTTTTTAATACCTTTTTTTTCAGCAAGTTACAGATTTGGGGAAGTAAAAGATGAATACAAGATAATAATCATTCTTATATTAATAATCTTTGCTTTAGACAGATTTTTACTTGGGGGTTATCAGGAATTTTTTTTATTTTATTTGTTTTATATGTTCAGTTTAATTTATTATACAAAACAAAGTAATAATAATCTTTTTTTAACAATACTAATTTTTATTTCATCTAGTTTAATGATTTGGGTAAAACAAGAAGGTTTATTTTACCATATCATTTTATCATTGGTTTATATTTTATCATCTAGGTCTAAAATAGTAAATAAACTTATTTATTTATCTTGTTCTTTTTTAATCATATTTTTAATGATCGAAATAAGAAAACATTTTCATGGAAATTTTAGTTTAAATGAGGAATTTTTTCACTCTGAGTTATTAAGATATTTAAATATTACAATTCTCATAAAATCTATTTTTTATATTTCTATTGAAATAATCAAAGGATTTATAAAATATCCACTTTGGATATTAATAATTTTATTTTTTTTATTAGACCTATTTAGAGATAAAAAATTTATAGACATTAAATATATTTTTTTCATTCTATTCATAAGCTTTATTTTTGGGATTTATTTACAGACAAATATGGATATGAGGCAGCTAATGCCTTTAACCCTTGATAGAATATTATTTCATGGGTCAGGTTTTTATTTAATATATATATTTAAAAAAATAAAAGAATTAACTTTTAATAATTTTTTTACTTGAAAATTTTTTTATCAAAAAAAAGTAAATTATAAGGTTAATTATTATAATTAATAATGTTTTTCCAAAAATTATATTAAATATTACTGGTACAATAATTATTGATTGTATCAAAAGAGTTGTCTTCCAGAAAGAGAGGCTATTTAATAAGTGGTGATGGATGTGGTTTCTATCAGCTTTAAAAGGATGTTTTTTTTTATAAATTCTAAAAATAGCTAATCTCAATAATTCTAATCCCGGAATCATCATGACTAAAAAAATTTGATCTGCATAAATGATAGAAGTTTGCGTATTATAACTTTTAATCATAAGTACAGAAAAAATAAAAGATAAAAACATTGATCCATTATCACCTAAAAAACATTTATTTTTAAAATTTAAAATTATGAATGTGATTAAAGGTATTAACAAAAATACTAAAAAATTTGAAAAAGCTTGAAATAAAAATAAAAATAAAATTATACTTAATGAATAAATTCCACATTGGAGATTTATTCCGTCAAACATATTAAAGGCATTTATGAACAATAAATAACAAAGTATTGTTACAGGTATTGACATATATTGGAGATTAATTGTTCTTTCTATAAAAGAAAATTTAAGATTTAACAACAAGGAACTATTATCAAAAAAAATATAAATTAAAATTAACGTAAAAACTAAAAGTAATTTTAAATTTGGATTTAAAGATTTCTTATCATCATAAAAACCAAATAAAAAAATCAAAGAAGAAAAAATTAATAGTAGAAAAAAGCTTTTTTTAGAAAACTCAAAAATATTTAAAAATTTAGTATCATTTTGCAGAAGATTAATACTAAAAATTATTATAGATAAAAATAATAGTAGACCACCTAATAAGGCTACCTTATCTTTATGTAATTTTCTTTTGTTATCAGGTATATCAAAAAGATTTATAATAGAAGCAATTTTGTTGAATTTAAAAACGAATAAAATATTTGCTATTATGCATAATAAAATTGTTATTTCGTGTAACATAGTTTGAACATACACAATGGTAAGAAAATTAACAAACTGAGATAATTATTAAAAAAATTACCAGATGGAATTAAAGGAAATAAGACTGCTAAATAATTAGAATATAAAATAAAATTTGTTGATAGCTTTCCATATTTAAATTTATTTAATAATTTTTGGAAAATTTTCCAAATAATGAAAAAATAAGTTAACAAAAGGAACAAAAATCCAATTATCCCAAGTTCAGCTAAAAATTGTAAATAGAAATTGTGGGGGTGTGTATTGCAACCATTTTTAAACTCATAGCGACTATATATAAACTGACCTTTTTTTATCTTTTGAAAATTTTTAAAATAAGGTTTAAAAAAATTGTTTTCGTCCACCATTGTAGTTGGATTTAATTTTCCATAAGTTTTAAGGGAATTATAATAATTGTCTAAGTTTCCAAATTTAAATACCATTGCGTTTTGAAATTTTGGGTTGCTTAATTCGTCGTCACTGTAAGTTTTAATCCAATAAGTTTCTTTTTTATTGAATTTTCCCATAAGTATAATGCCGTTTATATTTGATTTTACTTTATGATCTTTTTCAATTTTATAATCAAGATTGTATTCATTTTGATTGCACAATACCCTAAAACTTTTAATACCTGATCCAATAATTTTATGGTCTTGGTAAATTTTAAATGCTGATAGATAATGAAGTTGATGTCTATAGCTTGGATAATTAATTTTTTCCTTAACTACTATTTGACTAAAAGTATGTTTGATTAATCTCTCATATGATTTTTTATTTATTAAAATTGTCGATGAGATAAGGATTAAAATGCACAGTAATAAATAAATTATTTGATTTATTCTTAAATAAAATAAGCTAAAAAATATTACTGTTAATAAAATAAAAAATGATGCTCTTTCCGCACTAATAGTAACTAAAATAATGCTTATTGTAATTATAATTATATAATGTGTTATTTTTTTATTGAAATTTAAGTTAAAAATTAAATATAAAGGTATCGCTACAGTTCTGGATATAAAACTTCCAAGTATTAATTCTTCACCAAAAAAACTACTGACTCTGTTATTCATCAAAGTAAAATTTAAAATATTTTTACCTGTTGATAGCTGAATTAGTGAGTCAAAAAATAATAAAATATAAATTGATAGAAAAGAATAATAAATTATATATTTATATTTCTTATTGTTAATAAAAAAACTAACAGCTATCGCAAAAATAATAAACCTAAAAAAAGGTACTGAACTCTTTAATGATAAATATTTTTCAGAAGAAAAAAAAGAGACAAAAACAATATATAAATAAAATATAAATAAAAATTTTATAAACCAACTCGTATTAATTTTTCCTTTTAAATTTCTAAAATAAAAAAATAAGAAAAAAATCGTAACAAATACAACAGTAAGATCGGGAATAAATGGTCCAGTTACTAGACTTAATAAAAAAATTGGAATAACAATATATAAAATTATATTGGAATTAATATTTCTGTGGTAGTAGTTTTTCATTAAAATATATTAAATAACAAAAGTTTCTTTAATTAACAGAAGTTATGGTTAAAAGTAAATATAAAACAGCTTTAGTTGGATTTTATCAAATAACCAACAGTTACAATGGTGCTGCCGAAGTCAGTCAAAGTTTATATGAATGTATAAGAACAAAAAAAAAATTATTTGAAATAAAGAATCCAACAGTCTTTAAAAAAGAAAATCAATTTAATAATATTATTAACTCTTATTTTATTAAACCATTCAAAATAATTTTATTATGTTTAAAAGTTAAAGATTTTTTTGGAGATAATAAAAAAAAATTTTTAATTGTAGAGGGTGCAAGCTGGATAGGATTTTCATTTTTATTCATTTTAATAAGTAAATACTTAATTTCACATGTAAAAATTATGTATCATGGACATAACGTTGAGTATGAAATTCGGAAAATGAAAAATAGTATAATTATTCAGCTAATTACGAAATATTTAGAAAAAAAAGTCTTTAGTATATGTGATTATGCTACAACTGTTTCAAATCATGATAAAAGTGTCATTAGAAATCTATATAATATCAACTCAAAAGTTTTTTATAATGGAGTTTCAAAAAAGAGACTTAATATTTCAAAAAAAAAAATTTATGAAAAAAATTATTTAATTTTTTCTGGTAATTATTTTTTTAAACCAAATGAAATAGCAATTAAAAATATATTAAAAATTTTACCAAAAATTCATAAATTAGATCCTTCAATTAAGGTATTAATTACTGGAACAAATTTACCATATAAATTAATTAAGCACCCTTACATTATTTTTAAACCAAAACTCAAAAAAGAATTGTTAAACCTTTATCTAAAAAAAAGTATATGCTCTATAATGCCACTTATAAATTCACCGGGTACTAAACTTAAAGTTATAGAAAATTTGTTAATTGGTGTAATAACAATTGGAACAAAACATGCTTTCAAGGGTATTGAATTAGTGAAAAAAAATCCTCCTTTTATATTTAAAACTGACCAAGAATTAATAAAACTATTAAACATAGTTTTAAAAAAAAAAAATAAATTAAAACGAATTGCAAAAAAAAATTCTCAATTTTATGTTAAAAAATATTTAATGGAAAATATATATAATAACTTTATAAATAATGAATTTAAATCTTAACAAAATATATTATTTTAAAATATTTGTATTTATTAGTTGGATTGGATTAATTGCATCAATAAACTCATCTTTCTACGATTTAGAATCGCTAAATTTTAGTTTTATCAACATTATAAATTTTTTAAGATATCTGTCTCCAATAATTATTTTTTTAATTTTTTTAATTTTTTTTTTAATAAATATTAAAGAATTAAATTTAAATTCGTTTTTTAATTTTTTTATATTATTAGGAATTATACAATTTATCTCTTTTTTTTTTAATGGAAATTCAATCGTAGAAATTTCAAAATATCATATATTATTATCATACTTTGCAATTATATTTATTTTAATTTTTGCTTATAAAAAAAATCTAAACTTTAAACATTTATATGTCATTTTTATAATCTTATTATCAGCAGTAGTTATTTCTTATATATATGCATTGATAAAGCAAACAATAGAATTTGGTAAATTAAATTATTTTTATTTTATCTTTAGTGGAATCCTTCAAAACAATGAGTATGGGATTATAGGTCAACAAAATCCGAGATCTACAGGATTAAGCAGACAGATGATTATTATTTTCTGCTTTCTATTTTATCTTATGAATAATTTAAATACAAAAAAACTTTTATATTATTCAATATTTGTAATATTATTTTCATTATCATTATTTATTTGGGGTTTGCAAAGTAGAGGTTCGCTTATCTGCTGGATTGTAATGTGGGTAGTATTTTTTATTTTTGATAGAAAAAAATTTATTAAAAAGATAGGTTTATTCTTAATTTTAGTAATACTTCCAATAACTTTTTTTGAGTACTCAATAAATCTACAAATAAATAAAGAAATGAAAAACTTAGATAATACAAATAGTAATAATCTCGAGTTAACAAAGAAAAATAGGCTTTTGGAAGGCAAACATTTTAAGCTAGATGTTAAGGTAAAAGATGAAAATACGGGAGAAGTTAAAATTGAAAAAAAAACTGACTATACAACGGGAAGAATATATATCTGGAAAAGAGGTCTTGATGCTTTTTATGAAAAACCTTTTTTAGGTTATGGGCCTCAAGGTGATAGAATTGCATTAGTTAAAGATAAAACATACATATCAACAACCGAACGTCATATTTGGGACAATAATGCCTCAAATGGAATTGTTTACATTGGTTTATCTGCAGGCATTATAGGAATTGCTGTTTTGCTTGCTATTTATATTCTGTTTTTAATCAATATCTTAAAATCTTTGTTTATTTTTAAAGTATTCCAGAGTGACGATTTTTTTGTAAAAAATTGTGTAACTCTAATTATAATTTTTATGATTAGATCTATTTATGAAAATAGTTTTGTAGTTTTTAGCATTGATTATATTGTAGTTTTAGTTTCATTTAGTTACTTACTTAAATATTTTGATGAAAATAATCTTTTAATTGGTCGTTAATTTTATTTTTCTCAATTAATAGTTTATTTGAGTTAAATATTTTTGGAGTATTTTTAATAATATTTTCCTTAACTTTATTAAAAAAATTTTTAGGGTTGTCAAAATTGACTGGAATTATGTTTTTATTTTTTTTTAAAATTTTTGACTTAGATTTTATATTTACAAATACCTTTGTTCCATTAGACAAGCAATCTAACATAAATAGAGATAAGGAATTTTCACCAGAGTTTAGTGCAAATTTGCTTTGCTTTATTATTTTAAATAATTCAATTTTTGATAAGTTAGTTTTGTTAATAACACCTTCCAAATTTAATCTGTCTCCAACCACAACGATTCTAACTTTTTGACTTAATAAATTTTTAATTAAATCTATAATTTGAGAATTTGATTTATTTTTATGAATTCTATAATAGACAATTAGATCAAACTTTTTCTTAAAATTTTTTTTTTTAGATAAATTAAAGTTAATTAATACAAAATTAAAAATTACTTTTTTAAAATTCTCTTTATTTATAAATTTTTGCAGTAAATCAGTAGAAAAAAGTAAAATTCGACTACTGTTTATTAAATTAAGGGATAGTTTAAAAAAAATTGGAAAAATAAATCTTCGTACATAGTTTGAAAAATTTTTTTTTTTATCAAAAAAATAACCTCCAGTGATAGGTCCATAAGTTGTTTTTGGAGGTAATAAAAAAAAAATTAGAAAGTTCCACAAGGGCAAATAGTTTACATAACAAATTTTATAACCATTAAAATATTTATACCAACACCTCATAACTCCATAGTAAGGCAAAATATATTTAAGATTAAAAGTTAATTTTGATGTAATTATATTTTTTTTTGTTTTAAACTTATTATCTATTATTAAATATGATTTTTTAAAACTTTCTATCTCAAAAAATCTAACTTTTTTTTTTGTAAAATCTTTAAGTTTATAAATAAAGCTCCACGCTAGAACACCTTCTCCTCTAAATTTTTCAAGATCACATGCCCAAATATAGACCTTATTATTTATCTTTGATTTTGATGTTTTCAAATTTGCCTCTTATGTTTGAAATAATATAATACCAAAAAGTCTCTAATAACCTTTTAAATCTTCTTTTAGTATCAAACCGTAATCGCCATAAAAATTCTAGATTTAAGAAATATATTGGAGATGGAACTGGTGGCTCATCCCCGCAAAGCATACCAATAGCACCCCCAGTACAAAGTAATCTATATTTATTATTTCTTAAAGCCAATACCCTCGCAATTTCCTCTTGTTTTGGAGTTGGTAGATTAATAATAGTAACCTCATCTTCTTCTATATTTCCAATATTTTTGACTAAATCATTTGGCTCTCCATAGGGAATATTCGTATTAATAATT
>MDSZ01087116.1_pt1 | contig 10313 bp, 2 predicted proteins | sample 811201 | NCBI WGS metagenome assembly MDSZ01 (sample SAMN05326647, study PRJNA326480) | marine metagenome | isolation source: seawater | place: Indian Ocean: North | collected 2010 | reverse complement strand
TCGATTATACAAATTTTACAAATGTTCCATTTGGTTTAGCAAATACACAAGATATAATAGATACAGTCAACAAAACTTTTGTTGATGCGTTAGGAATTAATGCAGATCAATTGGATAGTTATGATGGTTCTTATTACCTAAACTATGATAATTTTACAAATCCAAATGGAACATCTGATTTAGTTGGACTTGATTATTTTACTTTTCATACAATCACTTTTGAGGATTCTACAGTTGATATAAATGGTACTTCTATGTTAGGAGATACCATGATAATGCAAGGTTCAACGGATCATATAGTTTTAGAAGAATCAAATAATATTGATGTATTAACTGAATCAAATTTTACAAATACTTTTGGTGTTGGTGATTTATCTAATGTGGCTGATGGTGCTAATTCTGGTTCAGTTGCTAATGGTATGGTTCTTTTATATGACAACACCACTAATCTTTGGACTCCTGCTACTATAGGTCAAGTGAGTCAAGGTGTTTTTCAAAGTTTTACAGGAACACAATTATTAGGATTGATTTCAACAGTTGGAACTCCTGTTCCTAGTTTTGATGCTGATTTATTAGATAGTCAAGAAGGTTCTTACTATCTTGATTATAATAAATTTACAAATACACCACAAAAATATAGTGATTTTGAAGATGATTCAGGAAATAAAATTACAAATATTTCTTCAATGAATGTTGGATTTTTGGGTGGAAATGATGCTACACACTTTTTAAATTATGATAATTTTTTCAATGAACCTGATGTTAGTATTTTTCCCAATGATGCGGGATATCAAACCGCGTCAGATGTAACAACATTGATTGATAAAACTCATGTTGATGCATTGGGGATTAATGCTACTCATTTGAATGGTTTTGATGAAACAAATCTTTATCAAAATCTTTCAAATATTCCAACATCTCTTAGTGAATTTAATAATGATACACAATATCAAACATTAACTGATATTACAACAATTATTACTGGTGACAATGATGTAAGTGCTTCTCAATTTCAATATAAAGAAAGAATTTTAACAAATAGTGGTGATAATATATGTTTGGAAAATGGACCAACATCATCAAATCTTCCACCTGAACACAAATTTAGAACAGAAGAATATATCACATATGATGCACAACATTATAAAAATTATAATAATTTAGAAAATGTTCCTCCTGGATTAGCCAATACTGTACAAGTGAATACACATATTCATACTACAGTAACAAAATCTTTTATAGAGGATTTCAATATTGATGCTATGTTTTTGGATGGTCAAACAGGATCACATTATTTAAATTATTTAAATTTTTATAATGAACCAACTGATCTTAGTGAATTTAATAATGATACTAATTTTCAAAACTTAACAGAAGTTGACACTGCAATTTCTACTTATGTTACTAATACTGTTGATAAAGATTTTGTTGAAAATCTTGGAATAGATTCTTCTATATTAACACATGCTGAAGATTTTATAACTCAAGATGGATTTAAATTAAAAGAAGAAAATGGTGCGACATCACAAAACATTCCTTCTGAAGTTAATATTGTTACTGAAATAGATGAAAGAAATTCAGATTATTATCTTGATTATGTTAATTTTACAAACACTCCACAAGATTTGTCTGAATTTACAAATTTATTTAACTTTGCTAATACTGTTGAAGTTGATGCGGCAATTGATACAAAAGTAAATAAATCTTTTGTTGAAGGTTTGAATATAAATGTAACCAGTTTTGATGGTAATGACTCTCTTTATTATCTAAATTATAATAATTTAAACAATCGACCACAAAATGTTAGTTCTTTTGTCAATGATGAAAATTTTGCTAGTGAAAATTTTGTCACTTCTACCTTAACAAATACAGTAACAAAATCTTTTATAGAGGATTTTGATATTGATGCAAAAACACTCAATCATCCAGAGGATTTTATATGTGAATCTGGAACTACAGATAAAGACGGTATTCCAATTCCTGGAGCAAAATTGGTTTATAATTGGACATCTTTTAGTTCTTATGATGTTTATATTGTTACTGAAAATGATCTTAGGAATTCAGACTATTTTCTCAATTATTTAAATTTTACTAATACACCACAAAATGTAAGTGATTTTATAAATGATTTAAATTTTCAAGATGATACACAAGTTGATACCGCAATAACAAATAAAGTTGATAAGTCATTTGTTGAAGCTCTTAACATTACATCAGCAAATTCTACTTTATTAGCTAATAATACTGCATCATATTATTTGGATTATAATAATTTTACAAATACACCTCAAGATTTATCTGAATTTACAAATTTACATAACTTTGCTAATACTCAACAGATACAAGATGCGGTAGATAATTTAGTTGATTCAGCTCCTGGTGCTTTAGATACATTAAATGAATTGGCACAATCTTTAAATGATGATTCAGATTTTGCTGGAACAGTCACAAATTCATTATCATTAAAAGCAAATACTTCAATGTTGCATGCGGTTGCGACATCAGGTGATTATGGTGATATTATTAATACTCCAACTAACGTTGGCGAATTTACAAATGATAAAGATTATGCAAATACTACACAAATTGATCAACAAATAGATACAAGAGTTGATAAACCATTTGTAGATAATCTGAATACTGATGCATTGTCTTTAAAATATGTTGAAACATTAACAACTCAAGATGGTTATAATATTGTTGAAGAAAATGGTGCCTATTGGGAAAATTTAACATCTGATGTTAAAATTTTATCAGAATTTTCTGGTCCAAGGTATCATGATTATTTTCTTGATTATACAAATTTTACTAATACTCCAAATAATGTAAGTCAATTTATAAATGATAAAGATTATGCAAATACTATACAAGTAAATACACAAATTCACACAACAGTCACAAAAGATTTCGTAGATCCTTTAGGGATCAATGCGTCTCATTTACAATATGGTCAACCATTTATTACGGAAAATTATAATACAATTGATGATGCAAATGATCCTCATCCTTTAATGCATTGGAGTTATGATAATTTAGTAACTCAAGATGGTGAAAATTTAGTAAGTGATGAAACAGCACATGGTGGAGAATTTTATTTAAATAATACAAATTTAACAATTCCAACAAATACAAGTGACCTAACTAATATATTAAAATGGGAAATGGTTGTTTATGATAATTATCAACATGGATCTGGTGGTGCATCCGAGATTAGTTTGATTCCAACCAGTGATGCGGTTTTGGTCAATGGTGAATGGGTTGTAGGAACTGAATATGATTTAGTCAATAACCAAGGACTAAATTCAGATACTTGGAAACTTACTCGTGATAATTCTGGACAAGGAACTGCATTTGATTTTCCTCAATATTTTAAAACTAATTGTGTTCCTGGTGACATTATTAGAGTAAGACAAACAAGAAATCATTCTGCTTTGGGTGATCATTCTTCTGATGACATTTATTATCCATTTTCATCTGCTGGTGGTGCAAATGATAATTGGACTGATTTTGAATATGTAGGAATTTCTGGATATTTACAATCTGGTGATGTAATTTTAAAAAAATCTGTAACTAATACTTATAGTGCACCACAAGATTTATCAAATACTATATCTCCTGTCACCCATTCTTTTATTACAATTTGGAGATTGTATAGCGATAATTTTTCTACTAGAATTAATGTAAATAAATCAATTCAAGACAATATAAAAAGAACAAAAATTGTAGATGAATTTTATAATGCATCACCTGCATTAGACGTTGATTTACATTCAAATGATAATAAAGAATTAATTTTTAATGCAAATAATTTAACAAATCATATATCTTCAAGTTTAACATTGTATCATTCTGGTGCAATAGAAACAATAAATCAAGGTTCTCATGGTGTTGGAGCAACTTTTCAAAAATATTATGATGTAGATTATCATTTAATTTCAGATCATACTCAATTTAGTGGACAAACAGCTGTACTTGTAAAATTTGACGGTACTGGACCTCCTGGTGGAAATGGTAGTTGGTCATCATCTAATAATTGGAATCCATTAACTTCTCGATATGAAACGTGGATAAGTAATTTTCAATTGCATCCTGAAATGGATTGGAAAATATGGGAAGCTTATGAACAAGGTTATTTAAAAATAGGTGATAAATGTCTTCTTCGAATTGGTGGTGATGAAGACGTTAATTCATCAAGTGGATTAGAAAGACATATTACTTTTCAAGGACATAATGGAGCAAAACCTGCCGCTTATGGTAATCCTGATCCACCTACTAGATCTATATGGTATGACGGTGGTGGAGATGATATTGATGTTTCAGGATCTGAAAGAAAAAGACTATGGATAAAACCTAAAAGAATATTTGTAAATCCAGAAGATATCACAAATAGAACTATAGAATTAGTTAATAAGGATTTTGTTGATAGACTAGATGTTAATTCTGATACTTTAGATAGTCAAGAAGGTTCTTACTATCTTGATTATCCTAATTTTACTAATACTCCTTCATATGGTGAATTGCTTGGTGAACAAGAAGTTCAAGCAAATTATTTAGAATATACTCTTCAAATATTGCATGAGGATGGAGATGTATTAGTTTGTAATCAGACAGAACCTTATCAGTTTACTACAGAAGATGGTGATTGGTATATTGTTGATATTGATGGTTTAAATATTATTCAAAATTCTGATGAAGATATTATATATTTACATGATGAGGGCGGAAGAAATTCAACATATTTTCTTGATTATACAAATTTTACTAATACACCAAATAATCTAAGTCAATTTGTAAATGATAAAGATTATGCAAATACCATACAAATTACAGAAGCTATAGAATCTGTAACATCAGGTGATTCTGAAATTATATCTGCTGGATTAGTACTTAGTCTTCAATTAAATACAGAAGATGGTTTTGTTTTGGGAGAAGAAAATGGAGAAACTATATTAAATCTTCCTTCAGAATTTACATTTATTGATGAAGATAGATCAAGAGATCCAGAATATTTTTTAGAATATTCAAATTTTGAAAATGTTCCTACTAATTTAAGTCAATTTACAAATGATAAAGATTTTGCAAATACTACACAAATTTCAGATTCTATAGATTCTTCTAATTTGTCAACATTTTCTGATGTAGAAAATTATGGTCAAGCTGGAGAATCAAATGCTCCATCAGCAGGCCAAGTTCTTGCTTGGTCAGGCACAAAATGGGCTGTAACAGATCAAACAGGTAGTGGTGGTTCTGGTGGGGGAGGAACTTTATATTTGGATGGATTACTTGATGTTGACATTTCTACATCAACACCAGACTCATATCATGTTTTGCAATATGATGCTGATGGAAATCAAGATTGGAGAAATCAAAAATTATATTCAAATACAATAACATTAGGTGAAAGTGTAGAAGATTTTGGTGGATCTGGAATGTTAGATGGTATTTCTACAATGATACATAAAGATCAAAATATAGCAGACGCGTTTGATATTTTAAATGAAACAATTTTAAACTTATATACTCAATCATATGTTAGAGATGCTTTATTTACTTGGGAAACTTCTGGTGAACCATCAGGACATCATAATCATTTTCATATTCCGTTAACATTACAATTTACAGATGATGAAACATTTCCTGCATTGGAACCGGCAGCACCAACACACACTTGGACATTTGAGCATGCTGATGCAAATACGGGAGTAATTTATTGGCCAGGTCATTCAGCAACAGGTTCAACTCAGACAATTTCAGGGCAGGGTGCATCTTTTAAAAATCCTACTCACACATGGAGAGAAGTTGGAACTTTTAAAGTTACACATAGAATGACAATTGAAGGAGGAAATGCGATGTTTCCTGGAAGTGCGGGTTCTTTTGCGGAAAATTTTACTTATATTACAACAATACCACCATTACCCATTCCTGATTTTTCAGCAGATAGAACTGAAATTGATTTAGATGGTGGAGGAACAACAGTATTATTTACAGATATGTCACAATATTCTACTCATTATATGTATGATTGGGGTGATGGAACAGTTCATCCTGTGGGTGCTTCCCCGACAGATCCTTTAGGTACAACTAGTGGCGTTCCTTGGGATTCTACAGGAACTGTTTCTCATCTTTATCAAGAAACTACAAGTCAACAATTTACAGTTAAATTATATACTTATCATACAGACCATAATAATACTACAGGAGGTATAGCTAATCATTGTATATTAGAAGAAAAAGTAAATTATATTAGTGGTTATGTTGCATTAAGTCCAACTTTTACCACTACAACCTTACAAGGAAATAATCAAGCACCCGAGGATAATGTTACAGCAGGAAATGCAAACCTTGAAGGTCATAAAGTGGAATTTACTGATACAACTGCGGGAATGGCTTGGGGATTTGGACAATCATTGCAATGGAATTTTTCTACAAATGCGGGTGATGGTCCAGATATTCAAACTATTTCTGGAACAAATGGTCTTATAGAAACACCTACAAATACAGGACAATCTGTAACAAGATATTTTAAAAGAGATAATACATCATCTGCTGCTACAGTTAGTTATGATGTGATATTGACTGCTGAAAATGGACACTCAAGTTCACCATTTTACTCAGCTGCACAAACTGTTATTGTTAATAAAGATCCAAGAGCAGATTTTACTTTTACAGCAAAAAATAATCCTACTGGTGGTGGTGATTATGAAGCAACAAATATAGGTTATAATTTTATTGGGTATGGTAGTGGAACAGAATATGATTGGTTTACTTTTACTGATTCTTCTGAAAATGTTGATGGGTGGTCTTGGTATTTTGAAAATGGTCAAAATGTAGATCAAGTTACTCAAGGACCACATGATTATAAATTTTCAACAGATGGTACTTATGGAACTAAATTAATTGCAACAAACACAACACTTTCTCAAGATTATCATTGGCCTGATGCTTTAGAGGATGATACAGAAATAAAAACAGGAATTATTACAGTAAGACCTGCACCAAATGCTCCAGCTGGATTGGGTAGTACAACTTTAATAAATTTTCCTTATTCTTTAGGGACTTCACCAAAATTGGTAGACAATTTTACAATAGTTGATACAACTTCAACGTACTCATCTGGTCAATTTTTAAATAGGCAAGTTGGTGCTTCAGAACTTTCAGCGGTGATGAGTGATTGGGCAAATAAATTTCCTTCTAATGGTGACACTTCAGCCACTTTAGATGCTCTTTTAAATGGTACATCAATTGGTCAAATTACATTAGGAAATTCTCAACAAGTAACAAGTTCAAGTGGTTTAGAAATTACAGATGATGTTGATGCTAATGATAATAATTCTTCAACTTATCCTATAGACTTTTATAGACAATTTAAAGCAAAAATTAAAAAATCAAATAATTTAAGAGGTATAAATTCATTTCAATTAAAATATACAGATGCGTCTGGTGAACAGCTTACAAATAAAATTTATTGGGTGCATGATCCTGTTGATGGTGCACCAGTTTTGACTACACCAACTTTGGTTGAATCATCAGCTGGATCTTTGAGAAATATTTCTGGAATTCCATATTATAATACAGGAGCAATCATTGAAGTTCAAAATACAACTTGTACAAATGTTACGGGAGAAACATATTATGATGGTAATGATTTTATTAAAGTTGAAAATGATACAGGGGCTATTATAAATACGCAAAATAAAAATTATAATGATTGTTTTGGTACTACAATACCAATTAAGGGTTTAGGTGAATTTGGTTCTGTTACTCTAAATAATTTTAATGTTCCTTTAGATGCTAGTTCTGGATATGGAACATCAACTTTAAAATTTAGAGCAAAGACTGTTAATGGAGAAACTTCATATGTTAGTGCACCACAAATATTAAGATATTGGAAAGATTCAGTGCCTTTTGATGAAACTAATTTTTCAAGTGATTGGAAAAGAATTCTTCCTTCTGGTTGGACAGGAGAAGCACCACAATATACAGCAGTAAATTTTACATCAACATCTGCTTATAATGGAACTACTTCTTTGGCAGGATTACCTGAAGCAATTGTTAATAACAATGGTGAAATTATTAATGATGTTACAGATTATTCTGGTGCATTGCCAGTTGGTCCAGATTACTCTTCCGGAAGAAGTGGAATACAATACTTTACATTTGCTGCTAATGTAAATACTGCAAATTTTTATTGGAGTTTTACAGGTGAAATATCTTCAGCATGGTTGGCTATTCCTGGTGTTTCTGATAATTATTCAACAACTTATTCTGGTGTTGAAGGAGTAACAACTTCTCCATCTGGACTTAGCGGTGCAACAAATGGTTGGTGGGATATGGCAACTCTTTTCGATTCTGCAGCCGGAGGAATTCCAGGTAATACAGGTAATGGTAATAATGGCCGAACAGGTATGGATAATTTTGAAATGAAGGCGGATGTAGGTTATAACCAATTACTCCTAAATACTCATGGAACATATACTAATGCATTTACTAGTGGATCAACAGGAACCACTGGTCAAGGAAATAAAAATATGTGTGTTATGATCAGAGTTGGTATCGCCTCAGGTAAAAAGATGGAAAATTTAGTTATATCAACAACTTCAATCTTATAAAAATAAAGATTTTATGGCAATTTCTAATGATATAATAACTAATAGATTAGATAAAAAGATAAATTATGGTGTTACAAGGACTGATTATGATTCTTTTAAATCAGTTGTTAATGAATCTATTCCGAGTCCAATACCAAATCCAAGTCATGATTTATGGATGGAAAGTCATTTAATTCCTGATGGTGTTACAGGTTGGAATAATCCAACAAGTCCATATACCGCCCAAGACCCACCAGCAGTAAATACTGAACAAGTAGAAATTTGGATGTATAATCCAACTGCTTCACAGGGTGATAGAGTTGGTTTTGGTGCACAAGCAACTGGAATTGGGGATGTTAAAGGAGTTTATGAATTAACTTTAGATCCTTCTGTTAGTTCAAAAAGAACTTGGTTGGTTTCATCAGAGCCTGGAAATCCTTATGCTCCCCTTATAACAAATTTTATTAGAACAACATATGGAGCGAAATATGCTCCACGATTTGTTGTCGGTCCAAAAAGTTATACAGTAAATTCTGACGGTTCAGTTAATGTTGGTGCAGGATCCGGATTGGGTAGTGGAAACCATAACTTACCTGGATCATTATATAAAACTATGAATCCAGTTCGGGGTGGCCAAGAGTTTTATTTTGATATGGAAGCTGGAACAGTGACTTTTGCTGGTGATGTTATGCCAACTAATGTTGATAATTCTGACTACTCTGTTTACATTAAACAGGCTTATAGATATTGTGGAAGAATAGGTTTATCAAACGCCGATTGGAATTCTTATATTGATTATTCACAATTAACAATTCCAACAGTCGATACAGCAGAAGTAAATAATTCTTCTGGAACTAATTTTTCTATGACATCTGTTCATGAATTTCAATTTGATACTACTAGTGGTTTTGAATTGTCCGATGAGACAGTTGGTAATAGAAATATTGTAAAAGTTTCAATGCCTTCTATGACATCTTCATCTGTTACTTTACCTGATCAATCATCTGACCCAACTGCTACATTAACAGAAAAAAAAATATTTGCTAAATCTGTTGGTGGTGGTGGAACAGGTGTTTATGTTGCTGATGGTGCAACAACTAATGAATTTGTATCAAAATCTAAATCAATAATATATGGATTAATATTTTAAATGGCTATTTTCGCAAAACAATTACCTAGTACACACACCGGCGCGACTTCTGATTATTTTGGACCAGGATCTGGACAAACTTACGCAATAACAACTTTATTTTTTTGTAATACTACTAATGCTGAAGTTACAATTGATGTTTGGCTTTTGGATACAAGTACTGTTACTATTGGTACATCTCCCCCACCCGTACAATATAAATATATAGAATCACTAATAATTCCACCAGAAGATACCTTTACAGGAAATACTGGAGCAAAACTCATTTTGGATGAAAATTCTATGTTATATTGGATCTCTGATACACCTTCTGCGGTAAATGCTATTATAAGTTATATGGAGTTGTGATATGGCTTTTATAAAAAAGGGCCAGCAAGAAGAACTCTTTATAAAAAATAAAGATATTGATATTGATGCAGCAAATGTTTCAGTAGCCAATATTACAACTTTATTTGCTACAACAGCTGAAATTGATGAAGTAAACATTTCTACCGCAAATACTGTATTAGCAAATGCTGAAGTTGCTAATATTGTTACTTTATATTCAACAACTGCTGAAATAACAGATTTAGAAG
>MDSZ01199603.1_pt1 | contig 10314 bp, 3 predicted proteins | sample 811201 | NCBI WGS metagenome assembly MDSZ01 (sample SAMN05326647, study PRJNA326480) | marine metagenome | isolation source: seawater | place: Indian Ocean: North | collected 2010 | reverse complement strand
TCCACCAACTGGTTCTTCTGGAGCTGGAGGCGCCTGTTCGACAATAGTATCATAGCCTCCAAGCATAGGACAAAGCAAAGCAGTCTCTAAAGATGTTGCGATAGTTACAAGGACGGAGTTCGTAGATGATAAAGTTGGGTCTCGACGAAAAATACCTGTGCATACATCTATCAAACCATAAATTCCTGTTCCAGGGACTTTTCCAAAGCCATCATGGGCACCGCATACAATGTACGACAAGGTATCCTCCGCAAGTGCTAATCTTTCCTCCTCTCGAGCAGCCTCTTCCGCGGCAGCCCACTCTTCGGCCTCATCTCGGCCACGAACAGATGACTGGACCTCACCGATTCTCGTTCCCTCTGCCCCAGGTAATGCTACTACCATTTGGCCGTCTTGGCCAGTAGGAGCTCCAGGAACAGGCTCCGCATCCTCGTCTATTTCCGGGCCTGGAACCATCGAAATAAGTCTCAAAATCATTTTGCCTTTGTCTTTCTTTAGTGCTCTCTCAACAGCTAATCGTAGTTGCTCCGATTTAGTTTCCTCGTCTTTTGCAACAACTGAGGTAGCGGCATCATGTTCTTCCTTAAAATCGCTCATCTTTTTTTCATATTTAGCCAAATCATCAGCGTGTCTCGCTATGGTAATCGATTCGGGAATAGCATACTTTAAGGCAGAAACAACCGTTTCGTGCTCCTTCACTTCGTGCCTAACGGGTACGCCGTGTTCCCAATGAAGTTTTGGTATCAGTTTTAGCCACAAATGCTTTCTCCGTTCTGCCCAATTACACCACCATTTATTGACCACTTTTACCCATCGCATGCGCTCTATCATAGGCGTTGTTGCAACGTCTACTTCATTTTTTCCGAGACTTTGAAAGTGACTTGGAACAGGTCCATTCCAACGTGATGGTCTCAAACGCACTTCTTCGCTATATTCATCTGTAAAGTAGAGCTCCATTTCTCGAAACTCGTCGAACTGAAGTTTTTCGTCTCCAGAGCCGCAACGCGGAGGTTGAGGAAGCAGTCTAAAAAGCTCCCAACCCGATACCTTGACCTCAGCCCGCTCTCTTGTCAACGGCTCGTACGCGATGATATGCACGCAAGATGAACTCGGTCTTGGAGCAGATGCAGAGGTGCTAATATTAATGGTGACAACAACGTATCGCCCATCAATTTGGGTACAAAACATGTCGGCACGATTTACTTCAGCCTTGGATGCTTCTATGAAGTCACGCGCTCGTTGCTCTTTTAGATTTGCTAGTGCCTTTTCTCGATTTTCCAAGTATGATTTCCAATCGTCTCTTACCTTACCCCTCCTTTTTGCAATATCTGCATCTTGCTTAGCAAGTATTGCACGTCTATCTGAAAGTTGGTTCAATACCATTTGCTTCGCTGCCTTTTGTATCAAAAAGTCCATTTTGCTATCATCTATCTGCACTGCAGAAGCGGACGAATCCGTGTGGTTATGAACATGCAAAACAAGGCGCCTTTTGTTGCCACGACCGCGTCGAAAAATAGACAGGGAGACATCGGCGACATTAGATATTTTTTTCTCATCTGAGGTGGTTGGCCACCGGCAATTAATTTGGTCTGCTGCCGTTTCAAACGGAACATCCATTACCGGGATTTTTGCACTGCCTCTGTACCAGGGTCTGGCCCACATTGCCCTGCGATTTTTAGCTCTCTCCTCGGCCTGCCTATCCTTCTCTGCTAGCGTCAAGACAACCTGCTCCCCATCGCCACCGTTTTCGATTACACCAGAAGCACTAACCGCACCCCATCCATTCTTGAGTTGAGATGAACTTATCGAAGATTGCATTGCGCGATTTATCGATACGGACTGAACCTGGGCATTAAATGCTTTAACAGCGTGTGCTGGCCGCCTATCTTTGACACCCTTAACGGTATTTCTCAAATGAGCATATTTTTCATCATCCTTTCCCTCGTGTTCTGGTCGATTAGCGTGCCAGATCGTTATCAAATCCAAAGAGTAAGCTTTCAACTGGTTTCTCGCCCTCGCGCGGCGTCTTGACCGTTCGTTTTCCATTGTACACATATTACCAAATTGCGCCTTCAGTGGATGAGGTGGTATTGTTACTACAGCTCGAATGATGTTCTCCTCTCGCTCCAACCGCTCAGCTTCTAGTACAGCTTCTTGCCCGCTTTGATATGCTTGCTCTCGTTCTATTTCATCGCGGTACTTTCGTCGCAAATCGTCGGCGTTCCAGCCGGTAGGTCCTTGAAGTTCGTCTTCTTTGTCTAATATTAGCCCTAAGCTCCTGATTCCCTCCTCTACGCCAGTTTTTTGGTCCGGATTTGCCCAAGTCGATGCTGACATCCGACGATCTACTCCATGATCCGCACGCAACATTGCTAAGGCGTGCACATCCCCCTTGATTGTTGCCCCAGCAAGTTGCGCCGCCTCCCGTAGCACTTGGCGACCACTTTTCCCCGCTTGTTTCAATTCTTGCTTCATCTTTTTTGTAGCTTTGTCTTCAGCATCATTTTCCAAAAAGTTGACACCAGAGTTTTGCTTTGAGCGCGTTTGCATAAAGGGTGATTGCATCAGCTTTGCTCGATCTTTGTGGCTCAGCTCTTTTTTGCGACGCTGTGACAAGGCCAGGGCGGTTCTATCTATTGATTCTTGGTGGACGCTTGGGAGCGAAGCACTTTTGGTCATGCTCATCCCACCTTGCAAGAGGTGAGCGCTCTGCGACATTGTAGACGATGTCATCATCATTGGCGATTGCAATGACTGCGTACTACTTATCTTTGGAAACTGGGTTGAGCCGGCGGTGAATGTCCCCATGGCGCCGGGCTCGTCTGTCTGGGGTCCCCAGGTGGAGCCCGCGCCCAACGTCGAGCCTGGCGATGGCATTGCCCCTGATTGGCCAAGCGTAGAGTACGCCCCTCCCGGGCTAGACATCCCCATCCCGTTTGTAGCCCCGTGTGATGAAGATTTTAGCTTGTTCGCCTTTATCCTATTCCTTTGTTCTATCATTTTGTCTCTTGCGGCTTCCTTTACTTTCCTTTTCATATGCTGCTTTAGTATTTTCTTAGCAGAGTATTCAATATCGTGTATGAAGTCATGCAGCTCATCTTCGGAAGATTTTGCTTTCTTCTTGCTGGTTGAGGATCCCGCTGGACCTTTACGCTTTGTCGCCCACATGTTTTCACGGACACTTCTATGAATGCGTGGATAGGCGTACCTCTACTGCTACGTGAACGAAAGGACCAGGCAGGCAAACCAGGAGCCGACACAAGGAAAGAAACGTGTCGTAATAGGCCACGCAAGCTGCGCAATTGGAACGGTGCTACCTGTCTCGTAAAGGGAGGTGATACCGGGCGATCCAAGCAAAAACGCAATCCCCTGCTTGTTAAAAAATGCAATGAAGGCTGCCCGTCAAGTCGGGTCGTCCTACCTGCTCGTTTTCGTGCTCGCGGATCGCCAGGAAAGCGGTTGTCGTCCCCGAAGTCGGCAAGGACGAAAATCGAGAAAAGAAGTATTATTATTATTATATTATTGTGTAGTAGTATTATTATTATATTTATTATTCGACAACACAACAACTAAAGAAAAGGAGGCCAGCCTAACGGTGTGTACGGTGTTGTTAGTAACGGTGTTGTTGTAGTAATAATAATCCACAGTGTAATAATATTTTTTGTTTATTTGTTTTGTGTGTGTTGTTGTTGCATGCTGTATGTAGTAGCGCTAGTAGTTGTTCACTGTTTTGCTTCATCAAAGTCCTAGCAGACAAAGCTCCCCAATGCTATTCCATCACCAGACTTATCTGTACTTGAGGCTCACGTTTTCCTAGTGTATCTCTGAGTTGGTCGGGGCCTAGGCATTTCGTGACGTCTTCATATACGCCGTGGTACGATCCGTAGCTCAGTGGAAGAATAACGATACTATTTTTTCATCTGCCTTCTTCGCAACTGATGCAAGTATAACATTGGCGTACTGTTATGATCCCTCGGGGGCCTAGGTTGTGCCTTGTGCTGAACGTGCCATACGTTTTCGTCGTCCTGCTCCTTTTGTTTGAGGCGAGACTACGGGTGGCCATACTTGCACAAGCCACGCTTTTCCAGGGTCTTCTTGGATAGGGTTTGAGAATAGGGTCACTAACTCACATTGGGGACGCGACGATAGGCCTAGCTAGCACTGTTGTTGTTGTTTCTTTTGAACTCAGAGTGGTTATCAATGTGATAGCTAGCGCATTATTACACATACTACTACTTATATATTAATAATATTATACATCAATTATTATAATTATAATACACCATCGTTGCAAAGCCTTACCTGGACGACTTGAAACTGCCAGCAAATGGATTTGTGCCTGAGATAAAACCCTGCTTCGCACTGTTAGAGGTGCTGCCACGAGAATTGCCCCACCTCGAAAAAGACAAGTTGAACAAGCTACTCCGGCGGTGTGGCTTCTTGCTGTTGGAAATGCCATTGCTAGGAATGGGAGGCGTCGATTTTCGCCTACCATGGACACTGACGTACCCGTCCACATCGACATAACTTGAGCCATGTTGTACATGCTCATGTTTCTGCTGCTGACTCATAACCTTCAGCTTTAACATTTTGATTTTCCTTTGGAGCATATCTTTTTCGCGCCGTAAACGCGCGTTCTTCGCGGACAAAATACTAGACTTCTCCACTATTTTTCTCACCTTATCGTCCACATTGACGTTGGTGGATGCCGATAAACTTGTAACTCCATCGTAATTAATGCGTTTCATGCGAGATTTCATCTGGCGAAAATAATAATCACTCCATATTTTGATTGCACTTTGATGGCAATCTGGAAGCAGGACGTCTTTACAAGCATTTTCAGGAAGTTTTGAACTGCTGTCGCTGCCCACGTAGTACCGTGCGTCATCAAACCCATCGTATATGGGATTGACGTACTTGTGCATTCGGTAAGCCTTACTATTGCGCGCATGTGGAGGCAAAAGCAAGGCCCACGCCGACACACATTTTTCATTAACATTTGATAAAGTTCTCTCCATATCCGAATTTCCCAAAAATGTAGAAGTCCGACAAGCATATACTTCGTCCAGCATATCGATCAAAAAGTGCTGGTTGAACTCGAACGATGATGGAAATTGATGCACTAACTGAAACACACAATCAATGAACTGCAAAAAGATTGGTGAACAATTTTCGTCCTCTGAATATTTATGGTTGCCATGCCCGCAACGCAACGCAAATTGGTGCCCAAATGCACACCAATCCTTCTCTACCAAAATGGCAAAACCACGAATTGTTCTATAGTAAGGGTCAATCAAGATCTGAGACAGTGCAGACAATTGAGGCGTCCGGTCCCAGCCATCGCTACAGTGGATCAAAATTGAATGTCCATCAGAAATTATCCTTGCGCACATAGATGCGGCAGCCAAAAGGGAGCGTATATGCTCAAGCCAACGCGTGGCTTCTAAATGCGACCACCATCGTGAGTCGCCTTCCCCACAGCTTCTCCATGCCGTGGCACCAAGCTCCACAATACGCTTGCACGACTCCCGCATCGCATGTATGTTCTCAATATTCATGAAAAGTAACTTCGAGCCTCCGTAATTGGCTGAAAACTCAAAGCCACGCCCAACTGCTAGGTTACCGTAAGCTGCTGCCTGCGACCTACAATCAATTATGTACACGTCCTTATTCTCTTTCGCGTCGGGGATCAATTGCTTGATGTACCTTTCATCATCTGGGCATCGTGCGCGCCGAACAAGGCCCACCATTGGTTGCGCACACCGACTAATCGTAGCGTTGTTCGATGGATGTCGATACACTATGGCTGGTATACGCCCTTTGCTACGAAAGGAAGCTATCCTCTTCAAAGCCTCATCACTAATGCCCCGTGGTACTATAAATTTAGTGGGATACGTTGTGCATAACTGGAAATCCTTGTTCGCCTCAGTCAGGCGCCAAGGCAGTACTGAGCCAGCCAAGGAGCCAAGCACATCATGAGGGCCTCCACCGATACGCTTCAATAAACCAAGCCGCCGGTACTCATCGTCGAGGTCAAAATTCGCCCAACCTGGCAGTACATGTCTAGCGCCATTAGCGACACTATCACTACCTTGGGGGGCATTCTTTTTCGATTTTGCTGGCCTACGCGAAGTGCTTGCATGTAACTGCTGATGCATGATCGTCGGCTTGAAGTGAAAAGCAAAACAATTATGGAGTTTGTTTTGATTTTCTATCCGCCCCGTCACGATGCCAGCAACGGCATCAGAACTACCCTTTACACACACTGCAGTCACCATAGGATTGCTTATATTTTCACTAGGGCTTTCAACCCTTGAATATGCGCTTCCACGCAGCGGAGTTTCCAAAATGTTCATCATTCTTATCGCTTCGACCGTCGGTGTTGTCAACTCATCGTAGATCAAATAATTCGACACGTCAAAAGTGAAACCGACTCTATAGTTCAAAAACGTTTTGGTATTAATGTCTAACGTAATAAAAAACTTAGGCCCTGTCTTTAAAGGTGGACAGTCTATCACCTCGGCGATCGAATATTTGGGCACATCCCAATGCATGTTTTCAGCATAGAATACTAAGCGGTAATTTGTTAAAAACAGCGCGCCCAAAACAGGGCCTTCCATGTCATCCCCTGTCCCCATGGAATACGCACTAACTTTTTCTAAAATATTCTCACCTATTAGTAACTGTATATTAGCATTTTTATCGAAGTATCGATTTTCCATGTCCACACTATCGGGTGATCCCGCGACTCTTGTGCGAAAGTCACTGATGTCAACTTCAACCCAAGGTTCTTGCCACTCCATGTCGCGGTCCGCATCATAGCTATCGTAGTTCAAGTCATCAAGACCTATGGTGCTACCAATCAGGCTTCGCCCAAGATTTGAGTAGGACGATAGCTGTTCGGAAAGTGCTGCACTATTACTACGCAATATATCTTTAATATTCCAGCCATCCGGCATGTACACCGATTCGGAAAGTATGCTAGGCATAATCGACGAGGTCTTGGGTACTGGAGGCGATGGTGAACTGGGTGGCGAAGAACTTCGGTCAGGCACTACTGCCATGGAAGGCTGTGTCTGCGACGAATGCCCATTACTATTCATTTGATTCTCCTCCATTTTACCTTTCCCTGAAATGATTCAAATTATGATTACCCCGTGTAACTATCCGCTCCGGTACCTACCAGATGCGCGCCCCCCTCGAGTTCACTACTTCAAGGTTCTGTATACGGCAACCCCTAAAAACAGGGGCTTTCAAAACGTATATACGGAAGTCCAGGTATTTCTATCACCAAAGGTCGCACGAAAGAAGCGTGAAAGTGCAATTCTGCGGTTATATTCAATTCTTGAGATGATTCCCGTCCGTCCCTCTCCGTTGCTCAGGGCACGGTGCTCGCAGACATCCCCACGTTTCAGCCGTTGAGGTAGGCCTGCCGTTGAACATGCGCTTCCTGCGTGATTAATTACGTTTTTTTTTTATAATGATGTGTTGTTGTTGTGTTTTGTTTGTTGTATTATATATTAAAAAGTAAAAAAAATATTATATATATTATAATAAGATGATGATTATGATGATTGATGGAATAATAATAATTAATAATAATAATAATAATAATAAACAATAATATAATTAAATAATATAATCATCATACATAATAATGCAATGATTCATAATGAAAACGAAAACAAAATGCGAATTCCACTATCTACTGCTAATAATGACAATAGGAAAGAAGATGAATCGCCTTTGTTGTCTTCCTCCCTCGACATCTTCTTTACCATCATCTTATCATCTCAATACAATGTTGCAGTCGCAGTACAGTGCATCAACATTTGCCCACGTATCGTAGTAGTGTACTAGGCATAAACACCTACATGTTGAAAATAATATTGTAGTCTACTCGGTATGGATTTACCTAGATGGTCGTGGTACTTGAGTAAACGCACAAGAAGAAATTTCCTTGAAAGAACTTAAAATAAATTATTGAAAACTCAAAAGCTGCTGCGTTTATATAGGCACATGTTTATAGTGTCCAACAGTACTCACTTCGCGCTAATTGATAGGACGTATGATTGAAGACACTATGAAGATGTTGTATATTCCTAGCCCTTTTGTGGAATACAAAACTAAACTACTTAAAATTATCGTGTAAAGCACGCGTTGTATGACTCCGTATTAAGGGATAGCATAGGCGCCTCCAATATGATAAGGACTAACGCATACAATGATGAATGTCCTCTACGACAGCGAAGCCTATTTATAGATGGGCACCCCCGGCGCACCCATCTTCATCGTTACAATGCCATCTTGTAGTTACTCATACTGTATTGATAAACAACAGAAACAACATTTTTTTTTACTACACACCACTATACGTGAGATGTAATAAATATCGTTGAGATCATCAATTTACATCAGTTCTAAAACCAGCCCTTGGCCACATTGTGTTGCTTGCATCCCACAACCCACATTTCGCCCCCATCAAGCGCGTTTTTTACGGGAACGAGGGCCTACAAGAGTTGCGCCAATTCGAACCCTCGACGCCGTCATGTCCACACAAGGTAGAAATGAGGCCGAACCACGGCTGCGAATGAAGAAGAAAAAGAAACGATCTTCCACCACAGGCAAACGGGGGAAGACTCCTTTTGCAAGAGAAAAACACCAGCAACTAATAAACGAATCGGCAATAAAAATACAGGCTGGTTTTAGGGGGCATTTATCTAGGCAGCGCGTTGTCGGCGTGAAATTAGAGCGGGAGAAGGAGACAGCCGTAGTAGCAATACAAAAGGGTGCTCGGGGCTATCTTTCACGGAAGCGCGTAGATAACATTAGAGAAAACAGGCGTATGCAAAATGAGAGAGATGGCGCAATCAAGAAGATCCAAGCGAATGCAAGAGGCTATCTGACGCGAAAAGTGACGAACGAAAAATTAAATCGCCAACCCAAAACCAACACGAAAGATCTCCCGCCAAAACTAGAACTATCTAGATTGGAGGGACGGGCAACGGGGGGTACTGTATCAACCGGGCGGAGTGCCAAGTCAAATGGAAGTAGTAGCAGCAAACAGAGCCTTGGGTTTGTACCACCGCCTCCATCGTCTCCGTCACAGATGAATAAGCCAAGGCTCCGCAGTAGGAATGCCAGTAGAAATGCCAGCAGGAAGTCCACCGCCCGCAGCGATGGCAGCGGTGAAGGCATCGGCATTGCAACGCAATTCCAAAAAAAAAAAAAACGCAGCAACCCTGGTACTTTTTTAAGTAAGGAGCTACAACGGGAAATGCAAGCATCCGACTCGGAGTTAAATCGCGCAAACAGAATGTTGGTGGAAATGCGAAAAGAAAGAGCGCTAAAAGAGGAAGCATACCATGTTTTAGAGCAAGGTTCTAAAGAGAAACAAGATTTAAATGCGTTACGAGAACAGCTACAAGATGTAAACAAAGAGCTGAAGGAAGAGAGAAAGCAGAGAGGGATACTGATTCAAGAGTTACAAGTTTTAAAGGAACAATTGATGGAAGTAGATAAACGACGGCAGAAGGCTGAAGCTGCAGTAATAAGTGTAGATGATGCTATGAAGGAGCGAGAAAAAGCTGCCCGTGCTTTGGAACGGGAAGTCGAAATGTTAAAGCGCAAAGTAAAATCTGCAAAAGAAGATGCCCGTTTAGAAGCCGAAATTGAAATAGAGCGTTTGAAAACAGAGTTGGAGTGCCGCACACAATTGTTGAACATGAGATGGAAGCGCCACGAAGAAATGATGCGAGAAAGTTATGAAAGGCAAACCATCAAAGCTTCGGCCTCGACAGGCCAACTGCCACACTTGTATGGCAATGTTAATGCTCCTCCTCCGGGATTAAGTCAACACGGTGCGCAACAGCATGCATCTCCAGTACCTTTAATGTCCCATACGATGGCCTATATGGGACAAAGGCCTCCGCAGCACTTTGGGCAGTTAGAGAAAGGCCATGAAGTATTGGCTGGTATGACTGGCATTCCTATTGATGCTAGCGTAACGGCAGGGGCAGAACCTGGCGGCGGATCCACAATGCCTCCCATTCTACCCCTGGCTACCATCGGTAAAACCAAACCTAGGATCATAGAAAACGCTAGAGATTCAGGTGGGACAAATGCCAATGTTTCTTTCCCAAATAAGAAGAAAATGTCTGCGCGCTCGATGACAAGTGTGCGAAGTGTCGGTGGCAAAGGATCCTACAGTTTGAATTACCAGAAACAAAAAATTCATAGGAGATAGCATGTGTGGCCTCGGTGCTGCTGATTCTTGTGATAATCTCGTTGACCAAATTCAAACACCAGAAAATC
>MDSZ01176501.1_pt1 | contig 10314 bp, 7 predicted proteins | sample 811201 | NCBI WGS metagenome assembly MDSZ01 (sample SAMN05326647, study PRJNA326480) | marine metagenome | isolation source: seawater | place: Indian Ocean: North | collected 2010 | reverse complement strand
CTGTAGGCAATATTATTAGCTTACCCTGTCTATTTGCCTGCTGGAACCCTTCAGTGCCTTTAACGTAAGATATGAGCTCATCTGTGACTCTTTTCTGTTCGGCCGTGCTTTTGTTTGAGTATCCGACAATATCCATAAAATATGTGTGAGCTTCGCAAGGGCTATCATAAACTAAAGACTCGCCTTTTAATTTAAATGGATCTTCTCCCCACTTCCATTTAATAACTCGCTGTCTTTTCTTCTTTTCTTCTTCCTGTTGAATTTTCTTTCTAACTTCAGCAGCTTTATCTTCTTTTTGTTTCATTTGAGCCGCAGCCGCTTCTAGTCTTTTTATTTTATCAGATTTAGATTCGAATAGTTTACCTAATAGTCCATCAGGTTCTTTAGGGGCATCTTCATATTCATAGCCTTTAAATTCTGGTTCGCTGTTACCACCAACTTGAACTTGATCTATAGATTGTTTGTATTTGACTTGGCCTCTCTCAGAATGTTTCATCGCGCCTTTAGAAACCAAATATTTTAACATCTCCTCGTTCTCGTTATCGTTAGCTATTTCCCAAGGATTAAGTTGATCGAGTTCTGGCTCAAATGTAGAGCCATTTACGTTAGCTTTATTTTCGAGTAATAATTTTACTATTTCAAGGTTATCCATTTCAACCGCGTAATGTATTGCCATCCATCCTCTAATGTCTCTTGCGTTTATTTTTATCGAGTCATCTTCTAACAAACACTCTATTTCATCAATGTCTTGCATTTGCACGGCTTGATGCAAGTTTAAGTCTTCGCCGTAAAATTTGCCGCCTTTTTTAATTAAATAATTTATTATTTTTGTGCGATTAGGTCCGTCCGCAACGTCCATTGGATAAACTATTGGAGTTTTATCTGAGTCATCTTTTTCAAGGGCAAGATTCCAATCATTTTGTTTTTTCTTTTCTGGAGGCACGCTTTTGATATTTGGCGTAATTCCAGCATCCAACATTAATTGTACGATTTTAGCCTTACTGTGGTGAGAAGCATAGTGCATTGGACTCCATCCCAGTTCTTTGTCTAAAGATAAAAAAACTTTTTTATTAGTCATTTGGGATAACGCTTTTTTTATACCCTTAATGTTGCCGTTGATAGCTAAATTATGTATTTCTCCCATTTCACGAAATTACACTATTTTTTTCCCCGTTAGTAGTATTTTGTGTAAAGTAAAAAAACTATTATGGCTAGAAACAGGGTAATATATTCGGAAGAAGCGCTTTTTATCAGCCCAACGGCTACAGGGCACCAGTTTTTACATGGCGGAGGCACAGAAGCGGAAATGGACACAAAAGATGGAGAATCTTTGTTGCGTCAATTAAAGCGCGTACAATCAATTAATTACTCTTATGCTATAAACAGAACACCTGTTTATATGTTTGGCAAGCTTGGAAGATGTGATAATGTTGTCACAGAAGCTCCAACCGCTTCTTTGGATTTTTCTTATTTGTTAACAGACGGAATAAACGAAGATTTGTTGAATTTGAGAACAAACGGAACAAGCAGTTTGCTTGGAGAAGATTTTATCAAAAACCCTGATGGTCAAAATCTTTACGTATTAACAACAAAAGCAGGACACGACGCTATTGTGCCTTTTGATGTCACTGATCCCGCTTTTGCTCTTACAAGTATAGGCGGTTACGCAGGAAATCCGAACGATCCAGTAACAACAGGAGAAAAAACAACTATTGCAATTGGCAATGCATATCTTTCAAATTACTCAGTAGAAGCTGCGATAGGAAGTTTGCCAACTGCAAGCGTAAGCTTTGAAGGAGTTAATATGACTTCGCAAGCAGGAGTTTCTGGAAATAATCCTGGTTTAGAGTTAGCTGATGGACAACCAGCGCAAGGTTATTATTATATTGATCCAGCTTATACTACCTCGGGGTCTGGAATTTCTGCTTTGCGTCCAGGAGACATTGATATTAACTTAAATAACGCTTCTCTTTTAACCAATTTAGACACAGAGGGAACCAATAATTCAGCACATATTCAAAGTGTTTCTATTGATGTTCCGATGAGTAGAACCACGCTACAAAGACTTGGAAATAGCTTTGGTTACGCAAAACTTTTAGACACACCAATTGCCGCTTCGATTTCTATAAGCGCTATTGTTGCTGACAAAAAACAAGGTCAATTATATGACAGACTTTATGAAGAAGATAAAAATTCGCTTGAAATAAAATTTGCAAACCCATCGTCTGGGCCAGAAAAAAGTAATACTGCGATGCAATACACTTTTACCAATGCCAGATTAGAAAGCGAATCACTAGGATTAAGCATAGGAGACAACCAAACAGTAGACTATACTTTTAGCGTGCAGCTTGGAAATGGTAATTCGGCATTAGATGGATTATTTTTAGGCTCAACAGGAATATGGCAACAAAAGCAAAGCATTCGCACAGGCTACAAGCATGACTCGAATTACAAATTAAATCATGGGGTCGGCGAGTATGGCGATCAGAATCTCGGCACAATTGTAGACGACCCTATATTTGGTCAGCGAACGATAAACTTTGCTGGTATCGACTTTGGGCACGCGGTTTCAATGTTTGGAGATACAATGGTTATTGGCGCCCCAGGTTTTCAAATGGGAGGTGATACAATAGCTGGCGGTGGTGAAACTGGACTGATGGGTGCAGCTTATATTTACAGTAAAAACAAAGGGTTTTATCGGCAAATGGGCAAGCAAGTTTCTGGCGTGGAATTTTATAAAACAGTTGATGGCACATCAAGCATTGCTTTAGGCGCTAACGGAGTGGATCATGTTATGCGGCCGCAAGATGGCAATACGTCCGAAAATATGCAAACACATAATGATCCTGGAGCTATAAATAGCCTTGATGCTTCTGGTTTATTTGGTTACTCAGTTGCCGCAGGCCCAAATGATATTGTTGCAATTGGAGCTCCTGGCTTTAATGGCGGAAAAGTATTTATTTACAAGCCTTCTATTGATAGGGAAAATTGGAAATTAACTCAAGTTATATCTGGCAGGGATACCGCGGAATATAATGCTTCCAACGTAGAAGATGATCGTGGGCACTTCGGTTGGTCATTAAAATTTAACAATATAAAAGGTGGCGCAAAAGATGATACAGTGCAATTGATTATTGGAGCTCCTCACCAAAAAGTTGGCAGTGTTTATGGAGCAGGATCTATTTATACTTTTACTGGCAGAGCAAATAATTATGAAGACCAATCTGAGCTTGAGTATGATTTCTTTCAAACAACAAATATGCCACATCCTGCGTACCCAGCTCATACTCCAAATTTTAAAATTAGCGGCGGAAACAACTTTGGAGAAGTAATTGACGTCGACAATAAACTTATGGTAGTAGCTTCAAAACATGTTAATGCTTGGAGTGAAGATGCGGGAGAAGTAACTGCCGCCAAGCATACTATTGAAGAATCTGGAGCGGCATGGGTTTATTATTCAGACGATCCACTAGCGGACGATCCAAACTTTGCGCTAGTAGCTCACATTACTGGTACTGGACAAACAAGCGCGGAACAAGTCAAGCGAGCTGATCATGATAAATTCGGACCAAGATTTGGAGCTTCAGCTTCAATAGCTTTTACTGAAGGTGTTAGGATAAATGGCGTCAATAATCAGGAAAGCGGTACGTTAGCGATATCGGAATTAGGAACAAACGCCGTTCGACACGGAGTGGGTTCTCAAGATTCACGCCTTGGAAGAGTGCATATATATACTGGAGTTAGTCGACATCAAGATACTCCTGGTGTTGTATCTGGAGTTGGGCATTGGGAATATGCAGCCACGCTAGAACCAGAGTTTGATGACGGTCAGATGGACAGTGATGCTACTGATTATTTTGGAGAGTTTGGTCGCGCTGTTGAAATTAGAGGAATTGGACCCAACAACAAGCCTCCGTTTACAGTTGTGGTAGCTGAGCCAAATTTCAATGCGGGCATAGGTATTACTGCAAAGGCAGCAGGCTATGGCGCATTGCACACTTATACTGGTTTTGGCAATCAGTGGTCATTGGTAAACAAAACTATTGCAACAGGAGACATTTTCAAAGGCTTTGGCGCATTCGATTCGAGCATGGACTTAGATCAAGATGGTAAAACTATTGCTGTAGGCTGTCCATTAAGGCCTGAGGACATTGCAGGAGAACAAGTTATCGTTTATCACAGATAAAATTGCTTGAAATCACAAAGGAAATGTGTAATCTATAATAGTGATATTTTCACTAAAAACAATTATATTACCTCAAGCTTATGGCAAGAAACAAGCGTTCTCCAGAGGCGTCGACAGCAATTATCGACGAAAACGAAATCCAAGATTTTATGTCGCCTTTGAAAAAAAAGAAGATAAAATTAAATTCTGTAGATTTTACTGAAAAACAAAAAATCTTTTTAAAGCTTGCTATAGCAAGGGACAACAAAATTATGTTTGTACGTGGGCCCGCAGGCACAAGTAAAACTTATTTATCTGTTTATGCTGCGCTTCAATTATTTAATATTTGCAATGATTATGATATTATGTACGTTAGAACTATTGCTGAAAGCGGAGAAAAAAATTTAGGATCTTTACCAGGAGATTTAGCAGAAAAGTTTAATCCGTTTATGATGCCTCTTGATGATAAATTAGAAGAAATGTTATCGCCTCAAGAAATAAAATATATCCATGATAAAAAAATCGTAAATGCTAGGCCAATTAATTTTTTACGCGGCTCTAATTGGATAAATAAAATTATTATTGCTGACGAATCTCAGAATTTTACATTCAAAGAGCTTACTACTTTGGTAACTAGACTTGGAGAAAATAGCAAGTTGTTTATTTGTGGAGATCCTATGCAAAGCGACATTAATGGTAAAAGTGGATTTAATCAAATGACTGATTTGTTCAATGACCAAGAGTCTGCAGAGCAAGGAATTCATTGCTTTGATTTTACAAAAAATGATATTATGCGCAGTGAAATATTAAAATATATTGTAAATAAGTTAGAATCAGTTACTGATAAGCCAAAAGCAAGAAAAAGCAGAAACAAGCCAAAAAGTGTGTAAAGAAATAATACCATGTTTACTAATGTGGAAAAATTGATAAAAAAACTTTAATATATAATATAGATCATGGCTTTTCAATACTGTACAGAGTGCGGTCACAAAATGACCTTCACTATCAATAAACCAAAATTCTGCTCTGGTTGTGGAGTGCCTCTTGGCCAAGAAGCTCAAGCGTCCGCGCGGCCGCAGAATTCAAAATCTTTAAATAATACCGCAACGTCAAGCTACGAAGAAGACTCTGGCAGCGACCAACTTCCAAATATTGGCAGATTAGAATATGATATCGAAGTCGAAGGTGGAGCAATGAAACTTGGCGACGTGATTGGTACTTCCAAGGCAGGTGTTAACCCAGCAGTTAACAGAGTCGCTAACGCAAATGTAACCCCAAAATCTCAAAAACAAATTATTGCGGAGTCAACAGCGGAGTGCGGAAGTTCTAGATTTAAAAATACGGATGCCTAGTGAGTCACAAAAGATAACGTATGAAGAAAAAATACACGTTATCGATCAAGAACTTAAAAAGCGGCAACACAAATGGCATTTAAATGCTCTTGCGTGGTTTGATTTTGAAGATGTCGAGCAGATTATTCGCTTGCATATTCATAAAAAGTGGCATCAATGGGATCAAATACGACCATTAGAGCCGTGGGTAAACAAAATTATAACCAACCAATTAAAAAATATATTAAGAAATCATTATACAAACTTCGCTAGGCCGTGTTTAAACTGCCCTTTTAACCAAGAAAAAGTTAAAGACGTTAAAGATTCTTCTTATAAAGATTCTCCTAATAAAGAGCATGCTGGAGCTGGCAGTTTGTGCGCTTTTACTCCAAGCGGATTACAATGCAATGAATGTGCACTTTATAAAAAATGGGAAAAAACTAAAAAACATGCTTATGATATAAAGCTGCCGCTAACAATAGAACATCATTCTACAGAAGTTTACCAACTAGCTACCGCTAGTTATGATTTAGATAATGCAGCTGCAAGACTGCATGATGAAATGAAAAATATTTTATCAGAAAAACACTATGAAATATACTCAGCCCTTTTTATAGAAAACACTCCAGAAGACGAAATCGCTAAAAAGCTTGGATACAAAACTACTGAGAAAGGCAGAAAGGCGGGTTACAAGCAGCTTAAGAATTTAAAAAGAATGTTTAAAGAGAGGGCGACCAAAGTTATAAGTCAAGAAGATATTATTATATTTTATGATTGAACTGAACGAACAGCAACAGGAAATTTTACGCGATTCTTGTCAGTCTATTAGCGACTTGAATCAATTAACTAAAATAGTATTTAAAAATGATTCTTTAGATGGAAGAAGTCGCGAAGGAAGAGCTGTTAGAAAGTTTTTGATAGAAAGTAAATTAGACTTTAAAACGTCACAACATGAAAAAGTAGAAGATATTGTTTTAACAAAAGAAGAAAAAGAGTTTCTGGATCAATACGCGGGTGAAAACATGACCAGTATGCAGCTTGCGCAATTACTTTGGCCAAACAAAGAAATCAAAAAGCTCTCTAAAGAGCAGCGAGTTATTGCTAATTACGTGAGAGACAATTTTTCCGAAGTAACTCTTGATGATGATGCTATTGGATTAAAATACACTCCGCCTAAAGCTCAATCAAGGGTTATAAAGAAGATAAACGATTATTGCGGCCCACAAATAAATGACGATAAACTAACAATGCAAGAAAGAAAATGTATAGAGTCTCTTATGCATTTCTTGTCAAGCCCAAGGTTTTTGCAGGTTATTAACGGATACGAGAGCTCAGAAGATAGACGTTTATTTGAAGCTGAATTTGTTCGAAGCATATGGGACAAACCTGATTTAACAAACGATGAAATCAATTTATATATTAACGTTTGCATGGATTATATAAATCTAAAACACATTGAAATTCAAAAACATAAACTTAATTCTTTATTTAATGAGGCGGAAGATCAGCAAGAGTTTACAATAAGATTGACTGAGATTTTAAAAACAAAAAGCGAAGAATATAATCAATGTGCGTCAAGAATGGACAAGTTGATCACAAAGCTGAATGGTGATCGCGCAAAAAGAATTGCTAGTAAACAACAGCAAAACGCAAGTATTCTTAATATAGTGCAGCTTTTTCAAGAAGAAGAAGAAAGAAATATCATGGTTCAAATGGCGGAGATGCAAAAGAAAGCTGTAGACGAAGAAAGAGAAAAAATTGAATCTATGAGTGACTGGAAAGCTCGGGTGCTTGGAGTAGGACAAGAAGATGTCGTTTAAATGTCAAGAATGTGGCCTAGAAGCCAAAAATGAATCTGGTCTTCATAGGCATATTAAGGCTCAGCACGAAATCGAGCTAGCAGATTATTATTACAAACATTACCCAAGGAAGAATTTATTAACTGGCGAGCCAATAAAATATAAAAATAAAAAAGATTATTTTTCTAGAGATTTTAATACTTACAATCAACTGCTCAGATGGTGCCATAAAAGCGATCCAGTAAAAGCAAAAGAATACGCACTAAAGCTTTTAAAAAAACGGGTTGAAGAAAAACAATTAAAATATGGACCTACTCATGTAGAGCTTATATTGAGTGAATTACCAACTATTGATATATATAAAAAATTATTCAATTCTTATACCGAAGCTTGTAAGGAAGTTGAGGTATCTCCAATGTTAAACAGAAAAATACCAGAAGATTTTTTTGAGCCAATAAAAGAAGATTTGTTCAAAATCATTATAGATACTCGAGAGCAAAAGCCCTTAAAATTCAAAACGTCTCACAGTATGAGGTTGGACTTTGGTGATTATACTGCGGCAGATGACTATTACGATTATACATACATAGAAAGAAAAAGTGAAGGAGATTTTAAAAGTACTTTGTCTCAGCATTATTCAAGGTTTTGTGAAGAGTTGGCTAGGGCAAGAGAAATGGATAGTTACGTGTTTATAGTTGTAGATAGCACAATAACAAAAATTAAAAAAAATAATATTTTTGGTGATAGGCGAGCTAATTTGCAATTTATTTTTCACAAAATGAAAGAAGTATGTCACAAATTTCCTCATAATTGTCAATTTGTTTTTTCTGGCAATAGAACTAACTCTCAAGAATTAATTCAAAAAATCTTGTATCACGGAAGAAAATTGTGGAATTGTGACCTACAATATTATATAGATAAGAAAAATGGCCTGGATAAAAGGAACACAAGTAAAAAGAGCAAATCCGTTCAAAAACATCAATCAAGAAATTCTGCAAAAACAAGGATTTCTGGAAGAGCGGGAAGCTAAACTGTTACTTTACAAGTTTTTAAGAGAAAACATTACGTTTGCCGCAGAATTAATGTTGGGCATAAAGCTGTTTCCTTTTCAACACATGGCTGTTAAGTCAATGTTTCAAACAGATTATTTCATGGGAGTCTGGTCTCGGGGTATGTCAAAGTCGTTTACTACTGCGATTTTTGCAGCACTTGATGCAACACTTAATCAAGGAGTCGAAATAGGAATACTCAGTAAATCATTTAGGCAGGCTAAAATGATTTTTAAAAAGATAGAGGATATTGCAAGTAAGCCTCAAAGCGCTCTATTTACTCAGTGTATTACAAAAAAAAGCAAAAGCAATGATGAGTGGGTTTTGGAAATTGGAGACTCAAGAATTAGGGCTTTACCGTTAGGTGATGGTGAAAAGCTTAGAGGTTTTAGGTTTCATAGAATTATCATTGATGAGTTTTTGTTGATGCCTGAAAGAATTTATAACGAAGTTATTGTTCCATTTTTGTCTGTAGTTGAAAACCCAACACAAAGGCAAGATCTCTACAATTTAGAAACAAAATTAATTGAACAGGGAGAAATGCAAGAGTCAGAAAGATATCAATGGCCTAACAACAAGCTAATTATGCTGTCCTCTGCTTCGTATAAATTTGAATACATGTACAAATTGTACGAGCAATTTGAACACCTAATCACACAAAAAAATGAAAAAGATCACGCAAGTCGTGCAATTATGCAATTATCTTATGATTGTGCTCCGCGTCAGCTTTACGATCAAAACTTAATTACTCAGGCTAAAGCTACAATGAGCCAAAGTCAATTTGAGCGCGAATTTGGCGCCGTGTTTACTGATGATAGTAGTGGCTATTTCAAGACTTCTAAAATGTCATCATGCACAGTTCTAGAAGGAAACACTCCGTCTGTTGAAGTTGCTGGCGATCCAGGAGCAGAGTATATCCTGGCGTTCGATCCAAGTTGGGCAGAAAGTGAAAGTTCTGATGATTTTGCTATACAAATTTTAAAGCTAGATAAAGACAGAGAGTTGGGAACTTTGGTTCATAGCTACGCTCTGTCTGGCACAAGCATGAGGGATCACATATCTTATTTTAGTTATTTACTTAAGCATTTTAACATTATATCGATAATTGGAGACTATGCTGGCGGAGTGCAGTTTATCAGCGCATGTAATGAAAGCGAAATATTTAAAAAACTTGACCTGCAAATAAAAGTTATCGATGTTGATTTTGATCGTCCAGAAAACTATGAAGATAATTTGCGAGAATATAGAAGTCAATATAATTTAGGTAGTGGTAAAATTTGTTATTTGAGAAAGCCTACAAGCTCTTGGATACGACAAGCTAACGAACTCTTACAAGCAAACTTTGATCATCAGCGAGTATTTTTTGCATCTAGAGCGATTAATGACGCATACCATGCTCAACAAAAAAAACAAATTCCAATAGATAAATTAAAATTTTTAAGAACTGCGGAAAGTAATGAAAAGATATCCAGTGGAGCAAAAATGATAGAATTTATTGAACATCAAAGCGATATGCTTGAATTAACTAAAGTAGAATGCGCTTTAATTCAAATCACTACCACGGCACAAGGAACACAGAATTTTGACTTGCCTCCAAACTTAAAAAGGCAATCTGGCCCAGATAAGGCTAGAAAAGATAGTTATTCAGCTTTAGTATTAGGCAATTGGATGGTAAAAGTTCATTTCGACATGTTAAAGGTTAAAACTGAACAGGTTGAGTCTACTTTTACTCCAGTTTTTATAAGTTAATAAACTTTTAAAAGTAACTTTTGACAACTTTCGTGTAAAACATTTTAGGTATGGCCGACAAAAGAAAATATACAAAAAAGTCTCCTTATTGGGATAAGTTTAAACAGGAAAAATCTATAGAGGAAGTTTTGGATAACCCTTTGATTCAGTATGCAACTTATAGCCCAAAGCTTGAGGGTGAAAGCTATTACAATTCTGTGGCCAAAGCCGCTTCTTATGAT
>MDSZ01168602.1_pt1 | contig 10315 bp, 10 predicted proteins | sample 811201 | NCBI WGS metagenome assembly MDSZ01 (sample SAMN05326647, study PRJNA326480) | marine metagenome | isolation source: seawater | place: Indian Ocean: North | collected 2010 | reverse complement strand
TATGTCCAAGTTTTTCACGTGCGATTTTAATAGTCAATCTAGCAATATCGAAAGGCAGAAGTAAGAAATTTACTGGATGTCTGAAAGTTTCCGAGATAAGCGATGAAAATCTGAATGATGCAGATCCCTTTATTCGGAATATTTCCCTCTTGTATCTGTCTGCTTCGAGCATTTCATTCGTAAGGAGATAGAATGATTCTGGTTGGTTGTTCAATTCTATTTTCTTTGTCTTCCATGGGAGGAGGGGTGCGAGATCTTCAGAAATCTGATGAGTTTCAGAAATCTTCTGGATTATTTGGACTCGTTCAGATTCTGTAAGTGCGGATATTCCCTGTACTGCTAGAGATTTTCTTTCATTGCCTTCTTCAGACGAATCCAAGGAAGATACCAGATATGCCTCCAAATAGTTACCAGAATTGTATTCTGCCTTGAAATGATTCTCTGCGTGATCCCTTAAGACCCAACCATATCGATTGGCCCTTCGATAAATCTCCGCTGCTAATCTGAAGCGTCGAAGACGGAGTGCGCTCCTGGCTGATATGTCGAAAAAGGAAGCTTCTTTGAAGAAGATTGATGCTAATTGGGAGAAGCGAAGTGAGCTTCGAAAATTGCCTGAATTATAAGAGGCTCTGGCTGCACGAAGAAAGCGCGATTTAATCCAAGCTCCACCAATCATGCCCTTGCGTTAGAATGTTTGTTTTCAACCATTATGCAATGCAAGAAAGAAGTGATGCGGAAACTAGGACAAAATCATCGCCTGAATGATATAGAACTTGTCTCCATCATTATGTATTTGTGGTGGTCCGTGCGGGACCCATCCCGAATCCATCTTCATACTGACCCAAATGCCCAGTTTATTTGCGGCAGAGGCCATAACCGGGGATTCGCTTCTGACTATGATATATTTCGAATCTTGTTCCAAACCGTCATCATCCATAGACCGTGCATGGGTTTCCCGTATTTCTCATTGACGCACGGAAGAAATCGTTATCGGCGCCAAGGAGACATTCTAGCCTTCTGCTTATTTTGCAAATGTTTAGCAACATCGGGCTCTGATACTTGTTGACTTCTATTTAGGATCGAATAAAGATAACCCATTAACATCGAAATACCTCCGAATAAATACGGTTTGCTAGCCATCCTGTGAATGCATCTGAGAATCATGAATGGGGGGAAGTAACCCATCTTATGGGCAAAAAGGCCTGATTCAAAACATCCCGATACTAAGCCATAATGGGAACCCGTCCTTCTTTGGTGCATTACTTCGATATTTGTGAAGGAAGAAGTTTCCCAATTATTCATTTGGGCCATAATATTGTCAATTCCATCCCAACCATCCACCTCTCTAATTCCTCCAATTTCATCAAAACATCTTTTTCGGTAAGTCTTCAGACCGCCTCTGGTGTGATCTGGTGAAACTTTCTCTAATCTCTTTTTATCATTCTCAATTAGATAACAGTACCCACTGGCTATTCCGAGCCTCTCTGATTTCCGGAACTCAGCGAAAATTCTCTCAAAGTAATCTTCAGGAAGAACCATATCGGCATCAATTTTAGAAAAAAAGTCCCATTCAGTGTCAGCATTTGAGAGGCCCATATTAACGATTCTTGCAATTTGGCCACCCCTCTTTCTCTCGGAACTATCATCCACACAAATATTGGAAATCCAATTATATTTCTTACTTATTTTTGACAACATATCCTTAGTCCGCTGACTAGAATTATGAGATACAATTACCCATTGTGAAGGGATCATTGTTTGTTGGAGAATAGAATTAATCAATTCTGGCAGGAATTCGTACTCGTCCCTGCTGGGTGTAACAACTAAATGGCGAAAATTTCGAAAACTGGCCATATTGTATTGCGCGCCCCGCCACGCATATGTATATGGTTTGATTGAAGAACACCAATGGGAGGCGTTGGAGAAATTCTTTATGTGGCCCAAGTAGTATTTCTGATAGTAATTCTTTTTCCAATAACATACTGGATCATGATGAAAACTTCAAAATTTGATCAAAATAAAAATGATTATTCACTTGAAGAAGGAGCGACGATTTGCATTATCCTTCCAATGAGAAACGAGAAATTGAATGTGAAGAGGAAACTGGATTCGATAATAACAGAAATGTTGTCGTACGATTCGGCCAAGTTAATCGTTGCAAACTCAAATTCGGAAGATGGAACCGGGGAAATTGCAAATGAACATTTGAAATCATCGGAATTGGACAAAACAAAGTGGGACGTGATAGATTTCCATATTCCAGGAAAAAATATTGCACTGAATGGAGTCTTAGATGGGGAAATGGCGGATATTATTGTAATTTCAGACGCTGATGCCGAGGTTTCTCCCGGATGGCTAGATGTCGTTATTTCTAGATTAGGAGAGGAGGAAATAGGTGTTGTTTCTGGGATTGAAAATGAGAGTAAGATTCCCGGCAGAGGTTTCAACTCATACTATCGCAGCAAGTCAAATTGGTTGCGTATTCACGAATCAGACATGGATTCTACGCCAGTTCTGGAGGGAAGCTTGCTTGCCTGGAAACAGGCTGCACTTGGTGCTTTCAAACTTAGTGAAAAATCAAATGCTGATGATGCTCAAATTGGCCTTAGAGCGATAAGGAAAGGATTCAGAGCAATTGTCGACCCAAGGATAAATTTTCATGATTTTGACATGAAAAAAAGGACTTTCGCAGAGTCAACAAGAAGATCTCAGGGACTCTCAATTGCACTGATGAGTAATTGTGATTTAGTTCTAAGAGGGGCTAGGAAGAAGTCTAGGGCGGCAATCCTAAACGCTCTGATATTGTATGTAATATTTCCATGGTCGGCCCTACTTTTCGGAGTCAATTCGTTTGTGATTTTCTCAATCTATCCAACTAACGAACATTCATTGGGATTATATTGTCTGGTTTTGGTACTCTCAGTTCCACTATTTTCCGGAGGCAGGGCACTAATCTGGGGCGCTTTAATTAGCGTTTTCTCACATCTGCAATTAATATTTGGAAAGAGATACGACAGTTGGGAACCGGTGAGATGAAGAAATTTCAATTGGCGATAATTGAATAAGGGGCATAGGATGCAAGACAATATGGCGAAAAAGTCGGGCGAAAAGAAAACAACTCCGAGGACTAACATAGGAGCCCCAAAAGGGACGGCGGCAGAGGAGGAGCTTTACTCTGTTGAGACAGCAAAATCAATTTCCGGATTGAAAAGGAGAGTAAATGGTAGAATGAAGTTGAACTGGAGGCCAGTGGGGGGAATGGGCAGGTTCATCACGGAAGATGGCAAGGTAGTGTTTTTTCAGACACTAGAAAAGTGTTAGTTTATTTGCAGACCAATGCCTTGCATAAAGGAAGCTGTCAGAAGGTTTCCAATGGCTAAATTCCTAAGACTATACTAATTTCGAGGCGCATCCTCAATTCGCGTCATGCCACCCCAGCATCTACTCATCCCATATTGCATTTCTATGAAATCTGGGATACAGCTCACTCGCTACGTTATTCTTAAACAACAGTAACTGATTTCGCTAGGTTTCTAGGGCGATCAACGTTTACGCCCTTCAATACCCCTACGTGATACGCAAGTAACTGAATGGGGATTATGTTGACAAAGGGTGAAAGGTCTGGAAGGGTGGTATTTGTTTGAATGAGAATATCTGCTAAATCGGTAATTGGCCCCTCATTATCAGTAATAAGGATAATTCTGGCACCTCTGCTCTTGCACTCTCTGATACTTGATTCCATGAGTTGAAGTTTGGAATCGGTAGGGGCTATTGCGATAACAGGAGAATCTTTCGAGATTAGTGCGATTGGTCCGTGTTTCAATTCTCCGCCTGGCATGGAGAGGCAAGGGATATATGAAATCTCCATCATCTTTAATGCGCCTTCTTTGGCCAAATATGACGAAAGTCCCCCTCTTCCGATAAAAATCGGAGGTTCGGAATCAATAATTATTTTTGCCGCTTCTAAAATAGAATCATCTAGATCCGAAAGTTGGCTTGAAAGAATATTTGGGAGTTTTCTCAGTTCTTGAACAATTGAACGCTGTTCCTTTTCTGGAATTTCTGAAATGGTGAGGGAGAAAAGTAACCCAGCGGCTATCATGTTTGAGAAAACCTTGGTGGACGCGACAGCAAATTCTGGCCCAGCATGTAGGTATGCCCCATTTCCCGTGAGCCTTGCTATTGTAGAGCCAATTACGTTACAAATTGAGCTGATTTGGCTGCCAAATTTTCTCGCTTCGTGCAGTGCGTCTAGTGTGTCCTTTGTTTCGCCGGACTGGGAAATTCCTATTGTTAGTGTATTACTGGAGCAAACAGATTTCGCCGGAAATTCGCTTGCAATGAAGGCCTCAGAGCGAACCTGGGTAAATTTACGGATATAAGAAGAGATGATTTCCGAGGCATAATACGCAGTTCCGCACGCCACCAGATTTATTCTATCCAATTTCTTTATTTCCGAGGGAGAGATGGAGAATCCGCTCAACTTGGCATGGTTTCCGTCTGCACTAATCCTTCCGCTCAAGACATTTGAAAGTGAGGTTGGTTGATCATGAATTTCCTTAAGCATCATGTGGGGGAAATTACCGGGATCTTCTTCGTCATAAACACCTTCTAGTTTTTCGAAAACTGGTACTTGTGAATCCAATATGGAATTGATTCCATTTCGATCAATCAGAAAATTATCGCCATCACTCATGTATGCAACCTCAGAACATGCCCCGTAGAAGGGTTGGACGTCCGATGCTATGGATATGTTTCCTTCCCCCCTACCAATCACAAGAGGAGCGCCACTTCTAGAAACCAGTATTCCTTCTAAGCCCGAGATCATTGCTGCAATGGCCCATGAGCCCTCTAGTTGGGAAATTACGGAGCAGAATGCTTCCAAGTGATCAGTGCCTTCGGGCTTCATCTTTAGTTCGTGATCAAGGAGGTGTACGATTACTTCCGTATCAGTCTCCGATGTGATAGAGTAACCCAATTTCGAAGCCCTATCGGACAAATTAATAGAATTCTCAATTATCCCATTATGGACGAGTGTGATTTTTCCATCTTCGCTGCTATGGGGGTGAGCGTTGTAATCAGTGACTTGTCCGTGAGTAGCCCATCTTGTATGGCCGATGGAAATTATTGCATCATTGAATCTACCATTTGCCTTGGAAACAAGATCAGCGACATATCCGACAGTCCGCTCAGTTTCAATTGGTCCTTCGGAATCAGCAAAAATTGCAGCTAGTCCGGCTGAATCATAGCCTCTGTATTCCAATTTCCTGAGCCCTTCGAGGACTTTTCCAGCAGCATCATCTGAGATGCACCCAAAAATCCCACACATCTGTAATGCCCAGTGCACAAATGTATTTCAAGACGACCCAGGATTGTGATTGAACGAATACTTTCTAGATTCATCGGATTTAGCAAAGATCAGCCATTATCGTCAGAAAACAGTTATTCACCATTCGCTTCGCCTAGGCAATATGGAGTCCCTGTATCGATTTTTTCCGGGATTGGCAGAATTGGGGGATGTGATGACCAGTGATAATCTGGCAGGGGAAATTATTCCCCTTTGGGGAAACTTGGATTCCCCCTGGTCAATCCTTGGAGGTGGCAAAGTGGGAATATCGAGTCAGATAGTGGATATTGAGCAATTAATCGATGAAAGAAATAAATCATTAGGCGATACACATGAAATAATCAATGAAAGTGAAAGTTCCGACATTGTTAGAACTAGATTTTCTGAGGGTCGTATTGATTATTCTGGTGGACCAATTATCATCCATCGAAGTGCAAAAATTGGAAGTTTCGTCAGGATTGAAGGTCCGTGTTACATTGGTGCTGATTCGGAGATTAGACATTCTTCTTACCTCAGGAAAGGCAGTTGGATTTGCAGAGGGGCAGTAGTGGGTCACTCTACAGAGGTAAAAAACTCGATTCTACTACCAAATGCTAAAGCCCCCCACTTCAATTATGTTGGAGATTCAATATTGGGCATTGATTGCAACTTAGGTGCGGGGACAAAACTATCCAACGTTAGGAATGATCGCAGAGAAATTATTGTTACTATAGAAGATGGTTCTAGAGTCTATACTGGTCTCAGGAAACTAGGTGCTTTGGTCGGGGATAGAAGCCAGCTGGGCTGTAATGTTGTAACTAATCCCGGAGCAATATTGACCCCATTTTCAATGATTCCGCCAAATGGGACGGTGAACGGTTTCGTATAATCAAGTCAAAATAATCCTTGCAAATATAATGAATCCATCTGTAAAGGATCTGAGTTTACTAATTCCACCCTTTCGTTGACTCCAAGCAACATTAACCTCAATATGACTCAATCGTTTTCTCCTAACCAGGCCTGCTATTTCTGCTTCTAGGTCGAATCCATTGGATTTGATTTCTAATGACTTGAGAGCGGGCTCACTGAAACCCCAAAGGCCAGTACAAAGGTCGGTAATTTTCCTACGATTTCTAATGGAAGAAATCTTAGATAATACCCTGTTCCCGAGATTGTGCAATCGGCTCATTCCTTTTGGTCTCCTGTTATTAGAAAGAAAACGAGAGCCCGAAACTACATCGGCGCCCCTTTCCAATTCCTCTAGGACCTTAATCACCGAGTCGAATGAATAGGAGCCATCCGCATCGAGGAAAATTACCTTCTGAGTTGAGTTATTTTTCCAATATTCAATCGCCTGCTTAACCGCCGCACCCTTGCCAATTGTGTCCATCTGATCTATAATTGTGTCAGAAAACTTTGATGCGGCCACTTTGGAAGAGTCACTCGTCCTTACGTCAATAACGAAAATGAAATTGACTTTGTAGGAAGCATCGATAGAAGATTTCTTATAATTCTCCAGTAGGAAATTCAATCCTACTTCTTCATCCTTTACTGGAATGATGATTGAGATGTCTTCCATGCCCATGCCCAGCGAGCAAGGCTTTTCATTTTACTACCTTAGTGGGTCTTTCTTATGTGATTTGGCGTTTCCTTGAAGAAGTAAGGTAGAGGGCAGGAGGCATGGGCGAAGTAAAAGATGCCATCATCCTTGCCGGTGGAATGGGAACTAGAATGCTACCTGCTAGCCTCTATTCTCCCAAGGAGGCGCTTCCATTGGTTGACACCCCCATACTGAATCATTTAGTCTGGGAGGCGGCCAAGGCAGGAGTAAAGAGGATCCACCTAGTTCTTTCTAAACGTAAAAGAGTGATTTTGGATCCATTCTTGGAAAGTGGTTCAATACATGGACAAGAAATTAGGGGAGATCTGCCTCGGGATTATCTCTCACTGGGAGTCGATAATGTGGAGATTATCCCTCACATTCAAACTACTCCTGGAGGGGTAGCAGATGCAATTTCTGTGGCAATTGGGGAGATATCGGGGCCTTTTCTAGTTCTCCTTGGAGATATGCTGTTGTTAGACAATCATGACCCACCCCTATCATCGGGTACCGATGTAGCCTCTAACGCCTCTTTAAGGCTAGTAGAGAGATATGAAGAATCTGGACTGCCGTGTGTGGGAATTTTCCCAGTTGGAATAGAAGAGGTTGGAAATTATGGGGCGGTTTTAATCAATAAAGAAAAGATAGTGCAAATAATAGAGAAACCAGAAGAGGGAGATGAACCAAGTGAATACATTCTTTGTGGGAGGTACATATTTCCAAGAGAAACTCCTGAATTGATTGAAAGGTATCCGGTTTCTGAATACGGCGAATTACAGTCAATCAAAATTTTAGAAAGCATGATCGTGAATGATGGGTTAGGGTATGTAAAATTGGATGAAATGAAAATGTATGACAGCGGGAATCCGATTTCATGGTTAAAATCCCAAATTGACCATTCGTTACATCGTGAAGATCTGAAAGGGGAAATGCGTGATTGGCTCAATAATAGGTTATCTGAGTAGTAATTAACCGATATAGGGGAAAAATCATGGGGAAATTTTGGAGTTGGAAGATAAAATGATTAGGTGGTGTCTAACTAGTACTGGAATCGATGAAATTGAATCCGAACTAAAATCTCTAGGATTGGGGAATGAAGGAACTAGGTCGGAGAAAGTATTCAAATTAATGAGTCAAATTATGATTGATAAGAAGGCCAATAATGGGTTCAAGATGTCACTATTTTCGTACAACGACAGGCATGGCTGGGGCAAGGAAATCACCCATACGATGCAGAAAATTTCTGGAGTAGAGTGCAAGTTATTCAAAGATCCAAAAATAATACTAAACAAATCTGGAACGGTTGTATTTATGCATCCCGACCATCTGAATAACAGAGATTCGGATAAGGAAATAATCAGGTCTTTTGGTTCACTAAGGATTACTACGACCATTATTCCATCAATTAGAGAGTTGGATATTTATGATGAGAAGATTAAGCAAACTGATTTGTTTGGTGATTGGTTACCGGAAACCAATTATTTTTGCGATCGGAAATCTGCTGAAGTTTTCCTAGATGAATGTGAGTTCCCAATTATCTCCAAATCGAATGAGGGAGCTGGTTCAAGTAATGTCAGAATGATTAACTCCATAGAAGAAGCACATGATGAGTTGGAACGAGTTTTTTCTGGTCGAGGTATGCCACGATACACCAAACCATCGATGGAGAAAAGGGGAAAAAAGAACTTCCAACGAGGATATGTCTTGTGGCAAGATTTCCTAGATGGGAATGAAAATGACTGGAGGGTGGTTATGATTGGAAGGAGATACGCCTGGATTGTAAAGAGATTGAATCGGAAGGATCTCCCCTTCGCATCAGGTTCAGGGATTGCTCAATCGATTACAAAATTGAGTGCGGAAGTCGAAGAGTTGCTTGAATATTCTTACTCTTTTGCCGATGAGTTCTCTTTGGAATTTACAGGTATTGACATCATTCGTGGTAAAAACGGACAGCCAAAGGTTCTGGAGACCACTACTGGATGGCCAATAAAGGGGAGTTTTGGGGAAATGGCATTCGAGAGCACAGTATTTGTTAGAACAGAAAATCTAGGATGGGAACCCACAATTTTCAAAGGAGCGGACCTTTGGAAGATTGCATCATTGGCGATAATCGGAAAATTCTCTGGAGAGATATGAAAAATTTCTCCTAGGGGACGTGAGTAATTTATCCATAGGCAGAAAAATAAATTCAAAAATATGAAATGTAGTTTGTCATGTGAATGGTATGCGCGTTCGTGAAAAAATCAAATTGAGCGCGTAAGAATAATCCAACAACAGCTATTCGGCACTCTGGCAAACATTTGTTGGACGCTGGGGACTTCGTATGTTGTATTATTCTGAGCGAATAGTGTCAATATGGGGGATATTTTTCGACACTCGGATTTAAGGTCGCAATCGGCCTCGAAGGGAAAGAGGAGTATATGGAATTGGGAGGGGGCCATTCATCGAATTTATAGAAACTCTAGGGGAACTATAGGAATGAAAATAGCACTGATTGGCACTTGTAGAATGCATGACCCGCTACAGAATTTGTGGAGCGATGAAAGTTATATTGTACTTAATGACAAGCGTCCTAGTTTTACCCATAATTCTAGTGAAATCATACAGAGAATAGAGCACTATGGTGGCGATTATGTTTATCCCGAGGAATTACAAGATTATCAGATACAGACAAGTTCTACAACTCTGAAAGAAGGCATTGAGATTAGTGATGTGGATTTTTTCATAGTAGAGATTTCTTCTTTGAAGTTAATTCAATTCAATAAACATCATCTGCAATGGAATTATATCACAAGCCAGGTAAGGGAGAAGTTGGGTGGCGAGATTGGAGAAAAATGGCTCACAATGATGCATGATGCTTTCAAAGGAGAGGGGGGGAAAGTAGCAAAAACTGATATTTTTGATTATCCAGGCCACATCTCAGAGGAAGTAATCAAAATTCTTTCTTCTGTTGAGGTAAGAACTCAGAGTTTGGAAGATTTAGAGGACGATATGAAAAAAATACACGGACTAACTAGGGGAAAAGTAATTTTTGTAACTCACATTAACGCTACTGGAAAAGGAGGATCTGAAATCAAGGCGAGAAGTGGTCTGATAAGATCGATTGTAGAAATTTGCAATAATAATGGATTTCGTTGCATCGACCCGTCTGAGATGTTGAGTTCAATAGGCCAAAAAAAATTAATGAATGAAATGGGAGAAGATACCGAACACTACAACAAAGAAGTAATCGATGAGATTGGTCAATTCTTGCTGGGAAGGGTTTTCGAAGCATATAATGAATGAAATATAGTGGTGGACGCTGGGGGATTTGAACCCCCGGCCTTCTGGTTGCAAACCAGACGATCTTCCAGGCTGATCTAAGCGCCCCGTGAGGCTGCCGACTGAGC
>MDSZ01102133.1_pt1 | contig 10315 bp, 15 predicted proteins | sample 811201 | NCBI WGS metagenome assembly MDSZ01 (sample SAMN05326647, study PRJNA326480) | marine metagenome | isolation source: seawater | place: Indian Ocean: North | collected 2010 | reverse complement strand
TTCGTACCCTTGCTAACTTCGTTAGCAAAGTGATCCAGTGCCTCACCGAAGGTGAAAGAATCGCCGTTGACTTCACCGTAGGTGGCTTCGAGAATTTCGTTGAATGACTTCGTCATTGGTTACTCCATCGGTTGGTGGACCGGGGTAAGTCCTTCATCTAAACACCCCTCATAAATGAGGGGGGTGTTTAGTGAAGGCCTAAGTTTTCGAGGGGTGGGGTGTTTCAGACCCTCTGGGTCTGGTCATTGGAAGGCTTCCAACCAACAGTCCCCTCTGGGGGACTGAAGTTTGCCGATAGGATGCTCCATCCAAGCAACCATTTCGCTGCTCAGATTCTACGAATCTGTCGATTGGAGGTTGTCAACTGATCTATGATCAGGGGGATGGCAGCTCGGATGATCGTGATTTCAACGGGTTAAGCGGCCCGTGGTGACGTGATCGCATAATGCGGCGCTCACCATGCGGCTTCAGGCGCGGAAATGCGCAGGCGCGAGGCTGGCCGGGCATGGGCCACCGCCCCTCCCAGCGTTACGTATCATGGATTCCTACACAGATCGTGAATTTAGACTGGAAACCACTTTATATATACGCAGATGGCCCTTCGGACAGGACTCGAACCTGTAACCTACGGTTTAGAAGACCGTTGCTCTATCCAGTTGAGCTACCGAAGGGTCTAAATAGACGTTTACAATACATTGACAGAAGATTCTAGACAGGTATAACTTACTACATAAGTAAATGAGACAGTTAAACTGTTTATTAACTTACTTATGAAAGAAGCACCTAGATGAAACACATGCTTATGTAAGCATACAGTGTTCATAATGGGAACGCTAAGACCATTTCCTCTGTAAATTACTGTAATGACCACCAGTCAACGGGTTCACCGTGCTGATAGTGGCTTAATACTATTGACAAATGAAGAAAAATAGAGTATACCTATCCGTACTTGAAGACTTCTACAGAAAAGCCCACAAGGCTGACACCAATTTGAACTATCCGCATTCGGATGTGTTCTATGTCCGTGCCAAGATACGAGAAGACACAGGTGTTGAGTACAGCCTCGATCATGTCGAGCGGTCAATGATCGCCGAGGGCTGGAAAGAACCCTAAATGACTAGCCTGAAGGCCATTCTGGTCGTCTGTAACTTCTTTGACCCCACTGATTGTGTCGAGTTTCACGACAGTCGTGGTCCGTACCAAGAAGAAGAAGTCTGCGTAGCCCGTATTTATCAAATGAAAGACGAGATACTGGAGATGTGGCCGAACCTACAGGCGCATCTTGGGTATAGGTGCAAAGAGGTCGAAGGCACATGACTGTCGAAAAGGCAGGGGAAAAGTTCTCTGGTTATAACAAGCCGAAGAGAACCCCCAACCATCCCAAGAAATCGCATGCCGTACTAGCCAAGGAAGGCGACAAGGTACGGCTTATACGTTTTGGCCAGCAGGGTGTGCGTGGTGCTGGCAAGAATCCGAAGACCAAGAAGGATAAGGCTAGGAAGAAGTCTTACTACGCTAGGCACAACGCACAGGGAAAGCCGACATCCAAACTGTCGGCGAAATACTGGTCACACAAGGTGAAATGGTAATGGCTAAACCTAAGAGCTTAAACGCATCAATCCGAGAGAAGGCGATGAACCTTCTCGATACAATGTCTCCAGCCGCTGTGCAGAAAGCCATGAAGGCAGAATTCAATGCCTACAAAAAGAAAACAGGCAATTTTCACAAGGCGGACGACCGGCATGCAATGAACTCCGAGACAACAACCAAAGGGACTACCGATATGATGTACGGCGGTATGGGTAAGAAGAAAAAGATGATGGGCGGCGGTATGTCCAAGAAGCGTCCTGAGATGATGAAGGGCGGCATGGCCAACGGCAAGAAGCACATGTATGCCGCTGGCGGCAATGTGATGGACGGCCTTACACCTGGCCAAAAGAAAATGGTCGCGGCTATGGCTAGGGACAATAAGAAAGCGTGATGGCCGTAGGTGTTCATTATTTCCGTGATGGCACTCCGTATCGGGGCGCTATTCACAAGCACAAAGACGGTACGATCATGACCGGCAAAACCATGACCAGTTCGTCTCGTAAGGTTTTCCACTACAAGGATTTGTCTGATGCCGCCAAAAAGAAAAGCCGCGCCAAAAAAGGCAAAGGCAAAAAGTAGGGTCAATGAGGCTGGTAATTACACCAAGCCGACTATGCGTAAGAACCTCTTCAACAAAATCAAAGCTGGCAGTAAGGGCGGTAAGCCCGGTCAGTGGTCGGCCAGAAAAGCACAGATGCTGGCGCAGCAATACAAGAAAGCCGGGGGCGGCTACAGGGACTGATGATACACGCCTTCCTACTCCTCGTGTACGTGGGGATGGGCGAAGGCAAGATGCTTGTAAGCGACAACATGTACTTCCGCGATCTGAATGATTGCGTCTGGTACGCGCAAAAGCTCCACAAACAGGGTCAACTAATTACAGCGTACTGCCTTCCGCGTCTGGTCAACGAGGAAACCGAAAGAGTCTACTAAGGAGAACCGGATGCTTGCCGAGCTTGCCGCCGCAAATGCGGCATTCAAAATCATCTCCCAAACCGTCGCACACGGTAAGGAGCTTGCTACTGCAGGCAAGGCAATCAACGACTTTGTATTCGCAAAGGAAGAGTTGCGCCGCAGAGGCGAAAAGAAGAAAGGCGGTCTGTTCCGCAGAACACAGGATACATCTGAGTTCGAAGAATTCATGGCCTTGGAGCAGATAAAGAAGAACGAGAAAGAGCTTCGCTCAATGATGCAACTGTATGGACGGGCCGGTTTGTGGAACGACTGGCAGAAGTTTCAGGCCGAAGCACGGAAGTCTCGTCAGACACAGCAGAAGCTGCAAGCACGGAAGAGACAAGAACTGATTGAAACCTTGGGCTGGTCTGCCGCTGCGTTGGCAGTCTTCGGAGTGTTAGGTGGCCTCTTCTACTGGATCGCATTGTCTAAAGGCTTGATCTAATGCCGAAGAAAAAATCGCAGAAAAGCCTGACGGCTTGGACGAAGCAGAAATGGAGAACAAAGAGTGGGAAGCCTTCTACGCAAGGTCCAAAGGCTACGGGCGAGCGTTATCTTCCGGAGAGAGCGATTAAAGCTCTGTCTGCGTCGGAGTACGCACGGACTACGAAGAAGAAGCGCGAGGATACAAAGAAGGGCAAGCAGCACTCTAAGCAGCCTAAGAAGGTCGCTAAGAAAACTCGTTCCTATAGGAAGAAATCCTGATGCTTAATTTACTGATTGGCCCTGTAACAGAACTGGCTGGTACATGGCTGAAAGGCCGCGTAGAACGCGGCGCGGCGAAGACAGAAGCCGAAGTTGCAAAGAAGAAGGCAGAGGCTGTCGTCTATCAGCGCAAAGCTAACGCAGAAATCGACTGGGACTTGGAAGCGATCAAAGGATCGCAGACAAGCTGGAAAGACGAATGGCTTACCATTCTGTTCAGTATCCCGATGATCCTAGCCTTCATTCCCGGCATGGAAGGGATTGTAGCGCATGGCTTCGAGCAACTTAGCAAAGCCCCTGACTGGTATTTCTATAGCGTTGGACTGATCGTCTCAGCCAGCTTCGGTTTTCGCGGAGCAGCTAAGTTCTTCAAGAAATAATGTACGTCATGTGGGACATGCATAGTCGTACTACCCCAGAACAAGCGAGGATCAATCGTGAGTGCAGAACAGATGCTTCGTTGGAAGCTGATCCCGCGATTCATGATGCTGATGATGACAGTTATGTCGTGGCGCGTAGTGGAATGGTTTATGACCCTGCCCGACCCGACCAACGCCCAAGCTGGTCTAGTTAGCGTTGTTACAGGTGCAATGACAGGCGCATTCGCAGTCTGGATGAACCACGAGGGTAAATAATGAAATACAGCAGAGAAGCTTTTGTAGAAGCCCTTGTGGAGCATGAAGGATATCGCAAGCACGTCTATCAGGACACGCTGGGCATCGACACGGTGGGCATTGGCAGAAATCTGGAAGACCGAGGGATTACCAAAGAAGAGTTGGATCACCTCGACATCCCCAACATCGAAGCAGTTTACGAACATGGATTAGAATATGCTGATGCCGTATATCTCGCATGTAATGACATTGAGATCGTCGAAGAAGAATTACTACGGCATCACGCCTGCGTCGAAGACCTCTCTGCCACCCGGCAAATGGTACTTATGGATATGGCATTTAATATGGGTGTGCCGCGACTACTCAAATTCAAAAAAATGTGGGCGGCTATCCATGCCGGAGAGTTTGAGACAGCCTCAGCCGAGATGTTGGATTCGAGATGGGCGGTGCAAGTGGGAAAAAGATCACAGAAGGCGGCTCTCAGAATGCGACTAGGGGAAGAGAATGGCTAGACAGCTAACAGAAAGACAGCAGTCGTTCTTAGCTTGTTTGTTTGAGGAAGCTGCCGGAGACATGCGGACGGCCATGCGTTTGGCTGGTTACTCAGATAACACGACAATCGGTGAAGTTACGAATTCTTTGAAAGAAGAATTGCTGGAACATACGCAGACCTTCTTGGCAAGGAACGCGCCGCGTGCTGCAATGGCGATGGTCGGCGTTGTAGATGACCCCACTGCACTGGGTAATCGCGATAAACTCGCCGCAGCCAATCAGATTCTGGACCGTACAGGTCTTGTCAAAACAGAGAAGGTCGCAGTGGAAGCGAGTGGCGGGGTAATCCTGCTGCCGCCTAAAAGAGATGCGGAAGACTAACCTACCTCGATACAAGCTGCCTCAACCTACGGATGTAAAAGGCGATGATGGAGAATATATCGCTGTACCTCGGATCGCTCGGACTATTCCGTATGGCTACAAGCAGAGTGAAGAAGATCCGGACATTCTTGAGCCGGTGGTACTTGAGCTAGCTGCACTAGAAATAGCCAAGGACTACGTCAAGCAATACTCGTACAGGCAAGTAGCTGAATGGCTGTACTCAAAGACAGGTCGATACATATCACACACAGGATTACGTAAACGGCTATTGAATGACCGATCTAGAAAAAGCCAAGCAGCAACTCTTAGGAAGTGGGCCGAGTACGCGGAAAAAGCCATCTCAAAAGCGGAAAGCCTCGAAAAAGGCCGCATCGGTTCAAAAGAAAGTACCAGTACAGCCTAAAAAGCCCGTCGAAGAAGTTCCTGTAGCAGAGCAGAACGTAATCTTCGCACCAAATGAAGGCCCACAAACCGAGTTTCTAGCAGCAGGTGAGCGGGAATGTTTGTACGGGGGAGCAGCAGGCGGCGGCAAAAGCTACGCGATGTTAGTAGACCCGCTTCGCTATATGACACATTCGCAGTTCAGTGGACTGCTTCTTCGTAAGACAACCGAGGAACTGCGAGAACTTATTTGGAAAAGCCAGGAGCTGTATCCAAAAGTTTATCCGGGCATCAAATGGTCCGAAAGAAAGATGCAGTGGACTGCGCCATCTGGAGCGAGGCTGTGGCTGTCTTACCTCGATAGAGATGAAGACGTGCTTCGCTATCAGGGTCTTAGCTTTAGCTGGATAGGCATGGACGAGTTAACGCAGTGGCATACGCCATTCGCATGGAACTACCTCCGCTCTCGTCTACGTTCTACTGCACCTGACCTTCCTGTTTACATGAGGGCCACCACAAACCCCGGAGGAGCAGGCCACGCTTGGGTCAAGAAGATGTTCATCGACCCAGCAGTATTTGGCGAAGCCTTCGATGCTACTGACATCGATACAGGCGAAGTGCTTCGATTTCCGGTAGGCCACTCAAAGGAAGGTCAGGCCTTATTCAAACGGCGTTTCATACCAGCAAGGCTGGCGGATAACCCGTACCTATCTGACACAGGCGACTATGAGGCAAACTTGCTGTCGCTGCCAGAGCATCAAAGAAGACAGCTACTGGAAGGTAGCTGGGATATCGCAGAAGGCGCAGCCTTCACCGAGTGGGACAGAAACGTACATGTCGTCGAGCCATACGAGATTCCGAAGACATGGGTAAAGTTCAGAGCGTGTGATTACGGTTATGGAAGTTATTCTGCTGTACTTTGGTTTGCAGTTACTCCTGACGAGCAACTGGTCGTGTATCGCGAGTTGTACGTATCAAAGGTACTTGCAGCCGACCTTGCAGAGATGGTCATCGAATTAGAAGAAGACGATGGCAATATCCGCTATGGCGTACTGGACAGTAGCTGCTGGCACAGACGCGGAGACACTGGTCCAAGCCTAGCAGAGCAGATGATTAGCAGAGGATGTAGATGGCGTCCTTCAGATCGCAGTGCAGGTTCAAGAGTAGCCGGTAAGAACGAATTGCACCGCAGGCTCAAGGTAGACGACGAAACATTCGAGCCGCAGATCGTATTCTTCAATAGCTGCCGCAATCTGATATCGCAGCTTCCCATCATTCCGCTGGACAAGAAGAACCCAGAGGACATTGACACTAAAGCCGAGGACCATCTCTACGACGCCCTACGTTACGGCATCATGACTAGACCTCGCTTCAGTGTATTCGGCGATAACATGCCACCCCCAAACTATCGGCCTATAGATCGCGTGTTTGGCTACTAAGGAAAAAACATGGAAGAAGATGACATCATTCCAGAGTCTGACGAGACTGTAGTACTGGACGACACACCCGAAGAAGATGAAGGTGATGTCAGTGTTCGCGCCATTCTTGAAACCATCAAGGGGAAGTGGACCAAGGCGTCAGATGCACGGATCAATGACGAGAAGCGTTGGTTAAACGCCTATCAGAATTATCGCGGAATGTACTCTGATGACATGTCTTTCACAGAGGCAGAAAAGTCTCGTGTGTTTGTCAAAGTAACTAAGACAAAGGTGCTGGCTGCTTACGGTCAGATCACAGATGTCTTGTTCGCAAACAACTCTTTCCCACTTAGCATTGAGCCTACAGAGCTACCCGAAAAAGTAGCAGAAGCGGTACACTTCGACCCGCAGTCTCAGCAGCAGCAACCCCCCTCTTCTCCATACGGCTTTCCGGGCGACGGACAAGGCCTACAACCGGGCGACACACTCAATACCCTGATGGATCGTTTAGGGCCACTCAGCGACCCTCTGAGCGAGATTGAAGGGGTAAAGGAAGGCGCAGGACCAACGCCATCTTCAGCAACATTCTACCCAGCTATGGTAGCTGCCAAGAAGATGGAAAAGAAGATCAAGGATCAGCTTGAAGAGAGCAGCGCAAGCAAGCATCTGCGTAGCTCTGCATTCGAGATGGCCCTCTTCGGCACAGGGATTATGAAAGGTCCGTTTGCTGTCGAGAAGGAATATGCCAACTGGAATGACGAAGGCGAGTATGATCCTAACTTCAAGATCGTACCGCAAGTCAGTCATGTATCTATCTGGGATTTCTACCCAGACCCTGACGCGACGAACATGGACGATGCTAACTATGTTTTTCAGCGGCATCGTCTGAACCGCAGCCAACTGCGTGACCTGAAGAAGCGTCCACATTTCCGCCCTGATGCAATCGATATGTGTATCGAGATGGGTGAGAACTTCACTCGTGAATACTGGGAAGATACGCTGCGCGATTACCAGCAGTATCAGGATGTAGAGCGGTTCGAGGTTCTGGAATACTGGGGCTGCTTTGATAAGTACTATCTCGAAGAGAGTGGCATTGAGCTTCCGGAAGGGCTGCAAGATGCTGACGAGATTCATGCCAATGCTTGGATATGCAACAACAAGCTAATCCGGCTGGTGCTGAATCCATTCAAGCCAATGCGCATTCCTTATATGGCTGTTCCATATGAAATGAACCCATACAGCTTCTTTGGCGTGGGTTTGGCAGAGAACATGGAAGATACGCAGATGCTGATGAACGGCTTCATGCGTATGGCAGTGGACAACGCTGTTCTGTCGGGCAACCTGCTTATCGAGATCGATGAAACAAACCTAGTTCCGGGTCAGGATATGGCTATCTACCCCGGCAAGGTATTTCGTCGTCAGGCAGGCGCACCGGGACAGGCTATCTTCGGCACTAAGTTTCCGAATGTGGCTGGCGAGAACATGCAATTGTTTGACAAGGCTCGGCAGCTTGCAGATGAAAGCACAGGCTTCCCTTCCTTTGCACATGGACAGACCGGCGTTACGGGCGTAGGCCGTACAGCATCGGGCATATCGATGCTGATGAACGCCGCTAGCGGTAGCATTAAGACTGTCATCAAGAACATCGATGACTATCTGCTGCGACCACTAGGCGAAGGTCTGTTCCAATTCAATATGCAGTTTGACTTCGACCCCGAAACAAACGGGGATCTCGAAGTGAAAGCGCGTGGCACAGAAAGCCTGATGGCTAACGAGGTACGCAGCCAGCGTCTCATGCAGTTCCTGCAAATCACTAGCAACCAGATGCTAGCTCCGTTTGCGAAGACTTCTTACATCATTCGTGAGATTGCGAAGTCTTTGGAACTCGATCCAGAAAAAGTCACCAACAATATGGAAGAGGCTATCCGTCAGGCACAGCTTCTTGCACAGACAGGTGGCATCCAACAGATGGCCGAGCAGCAAGCCGGTGGGCCAGCAGGTGCGAACCCAGCAGACCCAACTGGTGCGGGTGGCGGCACAATCGGTACTGGCGTAGCACCTGCGCCAGGTGAACCGGGATTCACAGGAAACAATGGAACGCAAAGTCCTCAACAGCCTCAAGACGCTGGTCAACAACAACCGCCAATGGGCGGCATTCAATAACTACGTAGATGAGCTTGTTGCACAGCATCATCGTACCCTAGAGCAACAAAGCAATCCTACAGACATCTACCGCACCCAAGGTGCAATCACCGCACTGAAGCGATTGAAGACGCTTCGAGAAGAGGTAAATGCTGATGATGGAATATAGAGAAGGTGGACTAAAGGATCAGGGCGGCTCTGTCGATCCTGTATCAGGTAATGAAGTACCACCCGGCGCACTGAAAGAAGAAGTGCGAGACGACATCGATGCGCGACTTAGCGAAGGCGAATTCGTCTTTCCAGCAGATGTAGTGCGATATATCGGGTTGGAAAAACTGATGGTGATGCGTCAGCAAGCAAAGGCTGGACTAGCTCGTATGGAAGATATGGGCCAGATGAGCAACGCTGATGAGGCAGTTATGGAAGATACTGTTCCTGCTGCCGTCTTTGATATGCCGGATGACATGGATGTTCCTGCTGTCATGGTTGCAGAACTAGAGATGGCAGAAGGCGGTGATGTTCAAGGTGAGAAGCGTTACAAATCTTTCCGTGAACTCATGGGTACTGACGGCGACACTGCAGAGATCGTTACTTATGTAAATAAGGAAGGTCGCAAGATCATCATCATGCACATCAACGGTGCGCCAGTATCACAAGTTCCAGAAGGTTTTTATCCAGAAGGAACGGACGCTCCAGCAGAAACAACACCAGAAACACCTACTGAAGCACCTGCTGCTGCTTCTCAACAGCCACAAGTACAGCAGGAAGACCCGTCTGCTCCAGACCCAGAGCGTCAAGGCGCAACCGTTGTGACTGGTGGCTACGTTCAGGACGGAAGAATTCTTGGCGGAATAAAATGGGATATGAGCTATGAATTAGACGGTAGTGTGAATCTAAGCAATCCTGAATACGGCGAAGTACAACTTACTAAGGAAGAAGCTGCAGCAGCAGGTATTGGGCAAGGATCGAAGAGTATTTTTAGCGCTTTCATGCCGGAGGAAGTTGCGGCTTCTAAAGAAAGAGCCGCTGCCTTAAACAGCGGAAGCGCGGCTGATCCCGGCGCTGGAAATGAAATTCATAAAGCTCTTGTCGAAAGAGCAGAGCTTCAGAAGGCAGGTAGAGAATTTATCGAAGGTCGTAGCCCAGAATTAGGCTTCACTGACAGCATCAAATCTGTCTTTGGAAGTGGCCCTCGTAACGAACTTGAAGGTGCTATTGCTGCAGCCCTCGGTAAAACATCTAATGAATTTACTGATGCTGATTATGCCCTTGTTGGTTTGGCACTGAAAGGCGGCGCACAGGTTCATGATCTGGGTACAGGCGGTCCAGATTATACTAAGATCAACGCCGTTCAGACGCTTCTCAAAGGCATTGACAACAATCTAATACGGTCAGGACTAGATCGACCCGATATGATTGGACAGGGAACGTCAGCACCTGACCCAATATTAGGTCTATCTGGCAACAGATACGTCATCAGCGATAACGAAGATCAAAACCCACCGGGTGGCAACGAACTGCCATCAGGTCCGGGTGGTGATGAAGCTTTGCCTACTGTTCCGCAGTATGGCCTACGTCGGCCTGACATGCTTGGTATGGGTACGTCTGGAACTGTGAACGACCCTCGACCCAGCAACA
>MDSZ01102034.1_pt1 | contig 10315 bp, 1 predicted proteins | sample 811201 | NCBI WGS metagenome assembly MDSZ01 (sample SAMN05326647, study PRJNA326480) | marine metagenome | isolation source: seawater | place: Indian Ocean: North | collected 2010 | reverse complement strand
AGAACACAGCTTGGTGTTCCTTACGGGCCAAGACTACAATACCCGATTGAATCAACTGCAACAATTACCGTTAGTGACTATTCAAATATAAAAGATGGATGGGTCTTGGGTATTACTGCTTCTAATGGTGAAAGTATCGGCTTTGAGTTTGATACAGCTTCACCAAAAAGTATATCTGCAACAAGTGATCTAGCAATTCCAATGACTGGGCATTCAGGCGGCCCAGGAAGTAATAATGCTCAAGCACAACTAATACATGATATAATAGTTGCGGCTTTCAGTGGATCAATTAGTGGGTCAATTGCTGCAAATGTTGTTACTTTGACAAACACACCTCTTCATCCCAGGGTAAGTACGGGCAATAATTCAATTCAAAGGCTTAGAGGGACAGGTGCAACTGCCTGGAATACAAGCTATATAAACACATCAGGCTTTTCAGGTGGTAAAGGTTGGATTCTTCAGGGTACAAGAGAAGCAGGTCCTCACGGAATGTCGACCTACACCGGTGACGGTATGTACACGTCAGGATCATTTACCTACGAAGCACTGTACGACTTTGAACATGGGTATTCAGGAAAACATGAAAGCCTTGCAAGGATCCATATATCAGGGTCTGATGCACCAAAATCTGTAGAGGCGGTTGTTGCAAATCTTGTTGCAGGTTCTGGTAGTTTAGATTTATTCATAAGAGAGCAGGACACAGGAGATGTACGACACTTATTTTTGACTGGGTCAAATGTTTTTGATAAAGATATCTGGTATGTATCATTTGGAAAAAAAGCTCCACACGATCAGGAAACAAAAACTGCAAGGCATGAATTCTTTTTAAGAGCAGCAAAGCAGAGTAACGGAGAGCTGATTGAAACTTTCCAGACGTCTTCTCATTATATTAATGACGACTACGGTTCATCAGCATTCAATACTCCGAGTTATGATTCAACTAAAAAGATAAACATGGGACCGTTTATTGTAATTGGTGAGCAAACTTTTCAAGGTGGTGGGTCAAATAAATATTTAAATGACACAGGCGGTACTGTTAATGGTTTAGCACACTCTGCTAGTTTCACAGGGCTAGTATCAAATATTAGATTTTGGTCAAAGTATTTGACAGATAAAGAATGGAAAGCTCACGCAAAAAATCCTGCCAGTACTGGTGTAGAAAATCCGCTAGTGAATTATAACTTTTCAAATGTAAAAACAGGATCGTTTGAAAGAATGATAATGAACACTTCAGGTAAACAGTACACAACAGGATCTGACGCATCAGGAAGGATTGTATTGTTTGACTTTAGTCAAAATAATATTCATATTACTGGAAGCAACTTTGAACCTAATAAAAATGTTTTTAGAGCATTAAAAACAGAGTATGAAATTCTTTCTGATAAGTTTGATTTAAATTATGCAAAAACAAAAGTAAGGGTAAGAAGTTTTCAAGATCCTACACTGATAGAAGACGCAAACTATGCTTCAGTTGCTCCAATCTTTGAAGTAAGACCAAGCGAAGAAGTTGTTGATGATAATAGACTTTCTGTAGACATGTCTGTTATGAAAGGCTTAAATGAGAATATTCTTACAATGTTTGCAAATTTTGAACCACTTGAAGATGCAATTGGTAGACCAAATATGATATTTGGATCAACGTACCCTGTTTTACAAAACTATAGAGAGATTTACTTTAACAACGTCTTAAAAAGAATGGACTTAAATAAGTATAGAACACTCTTTAAGTGGATTGATAATGCATTTACTGACCTTTTATATAGCATGATGCCAAGAAGTACAAACTTTATGGGAATTAATTTTATTTATGAATCACACGTTCTTGAAAGAAATAGATTACAATACACTTTTGATGAAATATACTTAAAGGCACTCCCGCGTGATCCACACAGAGGAAATTTACTCTTGAGTCAATTTTCAGGAAAGATAGACAAATACTGAGTTAACTATGGCAGCATCAAAACCAACAACAGCAACTAATGTAATAGATCAAAATGCTTTAAATGACATAGTAGAATTTTTAGATATCTCTGCATACGATTCAGTAGCTCCTGCGATTATCTCTACAGGTTCTGAAGCTGATGGTACGCCACCTAGCGCTATAACTTCTGCCACACAAAGAATTGGTGAGACAGTACATAGAATAAAGCCTGTAGATGTTGCAGCATCTGTTACTATTTCTTTTGTAAGTAAACCGTCTGCAGGGGAAATAATCACATTTGTTACAGCAGATGGAACTTCTCAAGAATTTGAATGCACAGCTTCAACAACTAGCGCAACACAGTTCGGCAGGGATGGTTCAAAAAACGGAGCAGACAAATTAAAAACTGCAATTGAGGCTAGCTCAATAGCTTCTAAGCTGCTAGTAGGTGCTGTTTTAGGATCATCAGCACCTTATACAATTAAAGTATCTCAAGTAACGTCAGGTGCAGCAGGAAATAAATTAATAAGTTCAAATTTAGATGGAGTCTCTATTGACGGCGTAGGTTACGCACGTGACGGAACGTTTAGTGGAGGTGTTGACGGAATTCGTATTCATGAAAACTTTGGCACGGGTGGCTCAAGAATCGGACAGACAACTGTATTTGGAGAGTACTCTGACACTAGAAATATTGATCATCTTAGGCAGGGCAAAAATGTTGCAGACTTAAAACACTTTGTCAAGGGCACATTGCCGTTTATATCAGTTAATACTGGAAATGTTTTGTGTGGTAACGATGGAAGAGTAAAGCATCAAATGGTAGGATTTTCATCGTTTGGACAATCCAGCCTCTATAAAGTATTTGATGATAGAAAAAGAAAATTAATTCCATTTGAAGACTTTCCTGGTAAACTAGATCCAGTTGCATTAGTAGATGCAGGAGATTACATTCTTCAGTATATGATTGTTACTGATTTGACAAGAGATATTGACAAGTTTATAAACCCAGACACAATGGACGGTGTCATTGAGGTATTTGAAATCAGAAGGCAGTTTGCAAATACAAATTTTGCAGACATACAGATAAATGGAATTCGATGTGATCTATCAACAGGCGATTGGAACTTTGATCAAAAAGGTAGTTCGATAGTCGACACCAAGTATGAAAAGAAACAGTCTGTGTGCGATTATTTTGAGGATGCACAGGATACACTTTTCGCAGGCAATATATACGATTTTGGTGGTACAAACTGGAACCTTAGTGGTTCTTTTAGGGCAAGACAAGGTTACTCAACAGGTTCAGCTGGATATTTTGCACACGATGACAAAAGATTTCAAGAGGGTTCCACCGGAAGTTTTGATAGATACTTTGCGCTCCCTGGGTGGACTTCTGATGGTTACTACGGTATAGCACCATTTGATGACACAGAAAATTATATATCAAGCAGCTATGAACATGTCCTCTTTGAGCTGTCCCTCGAGCCACAACCTTGGCCAGGCTATGATCTAACTAAAAATATGGACTGGTTCGACCCAAGTGCCGACGGAGGCAAAGGCCGTCAACTTATATATAGAAAAGCTGATTCTTTAGTTGGCTGGTGGCGATTTGATAATTCAAAATTAACAGGAACAGGGTCAGCAGACGTTGATGGAGACGGCAATGTATTAACTGGTGGAACAGCGTCTGAACATAATGTAATAGTTGACTTATCAGGTAAATCAACTGATCTGGTTTTGTCCGGAAATCTTAATGTATCTAGACCCAATCAGTTTTCATCTGATGGCATCGGTGATCCAGATGGGTATCCAAGTAAATATATATCACCGGGAACCGGTTCTCTTCAGTTTGGATCTGTACACACTCAGCACGGTGAATCACAAGCCATAACGCCTCAATCACTTCTCACTGGATCTAAAAATGCCAATGCGCAACTTTCATTTGGTGACGGATCTGACAATACTGCATTTACAATGGCTTTTTGGATAAGATTCCCGCAAACAGTTGTAACTGCTGGTGTACCTAACTTTGGTGACTCAATGAATATCATTTTTGGTAAGCATCAGTATGTTCCCAATCTAGGAACAAATTCTAAAGCAGAATGGCATTTTGAGACCAATTCTTCAAGAGCAGTTGTTTTACAACTTTGGGACGAATCAGCAGCCTTATCTACTAGCTATCATCAAAACATAACCCCTTCAGCAGAAGCTGTTAAAGATATAACTGCAACTTCCTGGACGCATTTTGTATTTACATACAATGGATCAAGCGACGCGTCCGGTATGGAAATTTATGTTAACGGTGTTAAAGACGAAGGCGCATCAATACAGTCTCACTCGAATTTTGTTGCTATGGAGACTTTAAACATACCTATTTCTGTCGGCGGTGCTTTAAATGACTCACCAGGTCAGACAAGTCAGACAAGCCCGAACAGAGATTTTTATGGGAATATTGCAGAAATAGCAATATGGCGACATGAAGATGAAAGAGAAATATTGAATGCAGACACAATTAAACTATTGTATCAAGCTGGGTCAGACAGTACTAAATTTGAAAATACTACGCCGGCTACACGGGCAATGAATAATGTTCTAACTAGTTCATTTTTTGATATCAGTGATATCGGATCTCGTTTTACTTCATGCAACACAGGGTTTATATTTGGGAAGAATATTGTGTCTGCTAGCAACATGAGCGGAATAAACAATCACTTAGGTGTTGATTCAATTGCTTTTGGAGGTTTGCTTAAATAATGCCAAAGCTTAAGAAAACAAATATAAACGTTCAAGATATTAATTTAAATACAAGATTTGCATCTTTATCTTCTCCACATGTCCCGGGAGGTCAGTATAAAGTGTATCAGTCACCTCATGAGCTTGTTGCATGGTTTAGTGGTGTTCATGATGGCGCAAAAGATTATTCAAGGTGGGCGAGGAACCTTACATTGGAAAATCTCACAGGAGGTACAACAACTGAGTTTACTAGAAACTTTGCCTACGCACAATTCAATGGAAGTAACAGCTACATACGATGGACTGATGATCAAACTGATCCGCTTTTTGATATTGGAGACGACGACGACGACACCGGACACGGCCGGCCGTTCACGGTCTCTGCTTGGGTCAAACTCGATGATCTAAACAATATCCAGCCCATTATGACAAGAGATGTTAGTTTTCAATTTTACATCGAAAATACTTCTATGGGTCAACAGTTACGTTTATTAGTCCAGGATGATGCAGACTTAGTATATGTAGGTAAACAGTCAATCGAAACATTTGAAGCAGGAAGATGGTATCATGTAGCAGCCAGCTGGGATGGGAAAGGTGCAATCTCAGATGCTAACAACGGAAGCCCTGCCGCAGTGGATGTAGACAATTCGCAAGCAGTTGGAATAAAACTTTATGTAAACGGAAAAAAAGTTCCAACGTATTCAGTCAGCTATAGCTTAGGGAGCTGGGACCATCCAAATGATGAGACCGGGTATTTGTATCTAGGGTGGTCGCATGGATTATACGACGGCGACAGCTCAGCAGGCACTCCGTATTTTGATGGCGCAATCGGCCCAGCTGCATTTTGGCGAAAAGAGCTTCATGAAGAAGAAATATATGCAATTTATGCAGCACAAGTCGGTGGAATGACAGATAAGTGGCAGTCAGGTATTATATCATTGCCGCCAAGAGTAAGAATTAGACAAAAAGACAGTGTAACAGGATCATATCCGTCGCAGATAAGAACAGGCCCACAAAAGTCATCAAATAGAAAAAGTGTGGCATTTAATGACAATTATTCAATTGACTTTGGTAGAAAGTACCATAGTAATTTTAGCTTAACAAAAGACAATAGATACCAGGGTGTATTTCATTATGCCAAACTACCTCCCGGCACACAGTCAATAACAACAGACTTCATATTTTCAGAAGGTATGGAGATAAGAAAAGAGACAATTAAGGGTGAAAAGGGTGAAACATTTAATGATGGTGCGCTCGTATTTGCAGGAAAAGATACGTCATTGCATAGCGCAGGTGAAAGATGGATAAGGACTGCAAATAAAGTCAGAAACCCAGAGATAGAATTTGATTTACTCCAGGGCCCTTACAATAAGATGACATCAATCCTTGGTGCCGGTCTTAGATTGTCACAAGGTGTATACGGAACAGATTCGCTACGCATACAAGTAAGCAAGACAGGTAATTCAGGTAGCTGGACAACAATTGAGACAATCAATATTACACCTGGGTTCGGTTGGTTGACATCTGATAATTTACTGCTATCAACTACATCTTTGTGGTCTTCGTCACCGTTTACAGTTATAACACTACCAGAAGTAAGCGCAGATAAAACAGAGAGTCAAAAAGCTAGAGCTAGGGTTCATCTTGGATTAAAACACTTTCCAGGAGATACTGAGTATATTTCTCCACGGACAATCCATCAAACACCCAAGGCAGAATTCTATATAAGAATTGCTCAAACGTCTATCTCTGATGAGTCTATTGCTACTTGGGCTATCGGGTCTTTGACTATAAAAGATGCAAATACTAGCTTAAGTTTTCCACTAATGCTACCAACAGGTAGCATTGTTGGAGAGCGAATAAAAAATAATATTGTTGCAAAACCGAACATATTGCCAGAAATTAGTGCACATGCAAGATCAGTAGCTGGAATTAGCGATGTAAATCTTGATTTTCCTGACTTTCAAGGTGATGCAGCAGCAGATCCATTCAATGATACTGATGCTCCTGAAGCAGCAAGTGATATTTTCTTTAGTGAGGGCATAAGTCCGTCTGACATTGCAGGATTTTCTGAACCGCTCAGAGATAAAATTAAAATAACTTATGACTTGACACCTAATCATACATCTGACGATGACTATTTTGGCCAGATAAATAGAGGTCCCAATGAGTCAATGCATCCTGATGGAGTAACAGCTGCCAATGAAGGTGTTGGCTTCGACGGCGCAATTTCCACACAGACAGACCAGCAACAGCAACCCTTGATGGTTTATTGGAATAAAAATACACGAAAATGGGTAAAACAAGCACACGGAATACACCCTAATAACACAGCAGGCGCAGTGACTCCGGTCGACGCAGACGCTAACGGAAAAACAGATCTTGGCTGGGGAAGCTCACATCAGCAGTCGCTTAATGTGTTGTTTACAAGGGTTGCTTGCGGCTTCGGTCCTATTGGGGCTTTAACAACTGGTTCAAATGCATCTTATGGTGCAGGACCATGGCCTACAAATACTTCGTCAAATCCTAATCCAGCACACTCAACATCTGAGCTTATATCTAAGTCAAGAGTTCAAACATATGGAAAGCCTATTTCGACATTTTCTTTTCCGTGGAGCGGCAGGTATCATGCAACTGACGGAAAGACAATAAAGGCACGCGATATTGGTATTAATCATCCGTTCTTATTAGAAAAGTGTGTTTTGGATTTTGGTGCTCTGTTTGAGTTTAGCAATTCAACCTTAGAACATAGACCAGCCGGCCAGGCGTACTCTCCTATGCACGCATACGATACTAGAGACGGCGTTAACGTCAATAGTGGAATTGGAGAGGCCGACGGGGCTCACGCGCAGAACGCACAGCTTTATGCATACCAGTTTATTGATGAAAAACCCGTTGCACCACAAACAAAAATGTTAATGCCCACATTCTTTATATTAAGGCAAGAACCAGGAATGTTGAGGCACCACCAACAACCACAAGTCATAACCGCAGCAACACCTGCCGAAGACATCAGCGCAGACGAAACCGGCTTCCCATTCTACATTGATACAGAAGTTCAGTATGACGAAGAGATTCCTGGAAACTTTTATTTGGACTACAGGTCTCCTCTAGGAACAGCCACAACTGGCGCGACCTACGTAAATACAGTAAGAGAGCTTGTAACCTACGGTCAGATGTTGCTTGTAAATGATGATGAAGACGGGGGTGTCTATGATGGCAAGTTTACATATGAAGAGCTTTTAGAAAATGGCCTTAGCAGGGATTTAAACGTAAGATATCAAAGTGATCATCCTGTTTCTGGAGGCTATCCAGTATCAGAAATTACAGGAACGTATACGTTGAAATTTCCTTGCAGGACAACTTCTGCATATTCAACTGTAGCAAATAGACTAGTATTTAACCCTTGGTCTTCACACCTACGAACAGATACACAAAAAACCGCAGCTGCCAACTCAGCAACATCTTGGCATACAGGGTCAATTTATGTAGGAAATATTACTGGAGGTAGAAAAGGCCCATCTCAATTTAGCTGGAGTACTAAGCAAGATCTAGATACTACTTCCGTCCATGAAGGCCTGGGCCAAACAGCACAAGGCTTTGCAACAGGGCGATCTACAACACCTGCAAATGCACTACCTACACAAAGAGGCATAATTAATGCTCTGGGCCCGATAAGCTTAGGTGACGAGCGAGTCGTCGCAGCACCTTTTGACGGTAGCATCTACATCGTACCACATACACTACCACCTAGTCTTGACTCACTTGATAATGTATCTCCATACATAATAATGCCTGATGATGATTTAATATTCGGTTGGCAGTATCCACCAGCATCTGATTTAACATATGTTCCCGGAACTAAAACAACAACAAGTGCTGGAATGGACAACGTTCTAAATAGAATGGCTCTTTCTGGTAGCGCAAAACTACACATGTACGGCTCAATGATAAAAGAAGGAAAAGCATACCAGCATCATAATTCGTTAAATCAGCAGCTAACATCAAACGCTATTCATGAAATAATAGGTAATGATCCTGTTGTAGACCAGTTTTATATAGAAAATAGAGGCGTTTACTCTGGTAGTTACACAGATGCTTTTAAGATGTACCACCTGTCAGGTTCACACCCGTTTGGGTGTGCTACGACCCGCATGGAAGTTATAAATAATGGAGGAAACTTTAATGGTAGTGGCGGAGTCGGCGATTGGTTCCAGTGGGAAATAGATGGACAGGTTTGGAGATGGAACTTTAATGAAAGTACAAATACAAATGATGCGGACTATGTCGGTGTCCTGGACAATCCTACTAAGGAGGGCGCAGCAGGCGACGTTGCAGCTGCAATTAACGCTGATACATCGTTCCCGTTTACAGCAACTGCAGACGCCGCGTTTGTGGACATTGTTGCAGATTTTCCAGGAACAAAATATAATTTGTCTGCAAGTCAAGAAGATGGCTCGCGAGGTCATTTCGTATGCGAATCATTCACTGGGGGCATTGACCTCGGAGCATCAGCAGATCCTGTTAGTAGAATTCGATACATGAATAAAACTAGAGGCGGAAACGCAGACTCTACAGATATTCTGGGTGTGGGATCATGTGTCAATATGAAGTGGCCAAAGCCATCACTCAAACATTTTGCATCTCATCCTATGGAACATGTCTACAACTCGCACGCAAATACAGAACGTCTACGTGAGTCTCGCCATGGGATGGGCAACTTTGTAAGAACTAATCACAACGGCGAAATCCCGCCATACGTCAAGACCGGTTCATTCACAAGATTTGTTCAGTTAGTTGATCAAGACAGAGTATATTCAGACAGCCAGTTAAGTTATGGCTCTCTTTTTAACGCTGGGTTTGTTATTGAGCGACCGGGAATTCCTTCTTCATCATTTCATATAGATAATCATAACTCAAACGGCAGGGATGGAACAACTCACATAGCAACATCAACAGAAATCTATTCCGGCTCAAGAGGTAGACAAGTATGGGCAAGGTCTTCATATGGCACGTTGCAGACAATGAATCCCTTGCTAGGCCTAGAACGCCCAATACCTCAAAGGCCAAAATATTACTTTAACATGAACCATTTTGGTTACTATTCAGATATGCTTTCACAAGGTAGAGATTCAAGGTGTTACTATAGTAGGAAAGGAAGATATCGAGGCAGGCTAATGGTTGCAAGAGGAAGAACGTTGAGATCGCCGGTTCGTGTCCAATTTGTTACAGGATCAGTTGACGATTCATCTGATATTAAATCATACTATTTGACCAAAAGACCAAATTCAATGTTCTTTATCACACAGAGTAACTCCACAATAAGCACTCTCTTTCCGTTTATTTCAACAGATGACGTTATATACACAAGAGGTAACGTAAGTAGAACTTCAACCTCCTCTTTCGGGTTCGCAGAAGACGGTCCACTACCTGGGCCATCACCTGCTGGTGGCGGAGCAGTTAGTGAAGGTATAAATTATACTCTTCCTGCATCATCGCTTCAGTCAGCCCAGGTCCCTTTAAATTCTTGGGCACCCATTACAACAATGGAGGGTGAAAGTCCTTGCTTTATGACAACAGCCATTTGTCACATACTTGGTTATGAAGACAATTGTGATGAACTAGAAATATTAAGAGGATACAGAGACGAATATATGTTATCGT
>MDSZ01083190.1_pt1 | contig 10315 bp, 15 predicted proteins | sample 811201 | NCBI WGS metagenome assembly MDSZ01 (sample SAMN05326647, study PRJNA326480) | marine metagenome | isolation source: seawater | place: Indian Ocean: North | collected 2010 | reverse complement strand
GGATGGCCCTAAAAAGGGTAAACCAATATCAAAATGGAAAATGGAATTAGAAGACTTTCAAGATATGTTTAATCAGTTTAATGGATGGTTTGATAATGAAAAAACTTTATTACATATAGGACATAGGAGAACAAACCTACCACCATTGGGTTCTATAGCAGATAATATATTTTTTAATTCTATGCATTGTATTGATGGTAAAAAATTAAAACCGATACGAGATGAAATACTTTGGGATTGGTGTCAAGTTGGAGAAGATGCTAATTTTATGTTAGAGTATTTAACACGAGGTTATACAAACAGAAGAACAGATTTATATTCAGCACATTGGGGTTCATACCAAGATGGTGGATGTTCTCTATATAGAGATGCTGAGTTCCACAATAAGGAACACGAAAAATTAATGGCAAGATGGCCAGAGTATGTTAGTATTAGAAAGGAAATGATGGCACAAGGTCCTGATGGTGAGAACATTGGGATGATAAAAGAATTTAAGTATAATATGAAAAAGGCATACAAAGATTCACAAAAGAAAATTTATGATAACCCTTTTATTGGAGAATGACAAATGAAACAGTTAACACCTGAACAGATAGTTGAAAATTGGAATAAATTAATTCAGCTAGTAGAAGATACATTTGATGGAGAGAGAAAAGAAAAACTCTTGAAAATGTACAATCACTTCGAAGACAGAATGTCAGTTGCACCCGCTAGTGGTAAAGAACATTATCACAACGCGTTTGTAGGTGGTTATGTTGAGCATGTTTTGCATGTTGTAGATTGTGCTCTACAGATTAACGAAGTGTGGAAGAAGAACGGAGCGACTATTAATTATTCAGACGAAGAATTAGTATTTGCTGCACTACATCACGACTTAGGAAAAGTTGGTGATTTAGAACAAGATTATTATGTACCAAATGAATCAGATTGGCATCGTAAGAATCAAGGATTGATATATAAACACAATGAGGATTTACAATTTATGACGGTAACAGATAGAGCAATCTTTATCTTAAATCATTTTGGAATCAATATGTCAGAGTGGGAGTATCTTGGATTACGATTAACTGATGGTATGTATGAAGAGGCCAACAAGAATTACTATGTTGGTTATCAACCATCAAGAGCATTGAAGTCGAACATTGCTTATGTACTACACCAAGCAGATATGATGGCAACACACATCGAATATGATGTATGGAAATATGGTGAAGTAAAAGATAAAGAAAAAGTAAATAAATCAGTTGGTAATATCAAAGAGGCTGTAAAGACAGAAGTGGAAAACAAAGTCATCAATACAGGTGATAATGCTAAAGATTTATTTGACGAACTATTTGGAGATAAGTAATGATATTAGAAATTATATTGGGAACATTAGTGGTGACTCTTAGTTTTACCACTATAAACCAAATGAGAAAAGTTGAGAGGTTGGAGACTTGGGTTGAAGATTTCTCACAAAGAGTAATTGATACAAAAGCTACTTTAGATGTAATCGATTCAGAGGGTAGTTTTGAAGCCGATGATGAAATCGGAACGGTGTTTCAAGGGATAAAAGATACCGTTAATGAATTAACAGACATAACAAATCAGGAGATATAATGCCAAGAAAAGCAAAAAAAGGTTCACCAAGATATTACTTCCATCAAGGAACTGAAGACGCTATAATCAGACATAATAAAGAAGAAAGGGCTTACATACGAGAACGAATATACAACGAACATATTCGTACACCTTTCGAAAAACTTGCTGAGAATATCATTCATACATTTAAGTTTTATTACTTTGATGTTCCAAGTAATGATGTTAAACACGAGGTGGTTAGTTTCTTGTATATGAATATGCATAAATTTACAGAGGGTAAAGGTAAGGCCTTTTCATACTTTAGTATTGTTGCTAAGAACTATTTGATTCTACATAACAACAATAACTACAAGAGAATGAAACAACACGATGGTGAGGAAGTAACAGATTACAAAAGAGATGCTATCTCAGAGGAATCTGCTAAAGAAAATCGTGAAGTTAAGATTGAGTACTTAACTCAGTTAGCTGATTATTGGAGAAATAACTTAACAACCGTATTCAAACGAAAGAAAGATTTGGATGTCGCTAACGCAGTTGTTGAGTTGATTGATATGAAAGATAGTATCGATAACTTCAATAAGAAGGCATTGTATATCTTAATCCGAGAGATGACAGGTAGTAACACTCAACATATAACACGAGTCATTAATGTGATGAAGAAACATCACACACAATTACAGAAGGCATATCTTGCTACTGGATCTATAGAGACTCGATGGACAGGAAGTTGGTTTCAGAAGAGGGACTAAGGAGAACAAAAAAGGGGAACTAAACATTCCCCTTTTTATTTTATTTACTTCCAAAGATTTTTGAGAAAAAACCCTTTTTGGATTTCTTTCCCTTTTTGCCAATCTTTTTACCTTTCTTCTTTTTCTTCTTTTTAACTTCTTCCATACCAGCCATATTCATATCTGATGCTTGTGCAGTTGGAACTGTTCCAAAAAATATTAAAAGAGAAAGTATTCCAGTCAGTATTGTTTTCATAATACACTCCTGAGACAACGCGTTAAGATTAACAACCTATTGGTTAATCAAATATAAATAGTTTTGGGCATTAAAAAAGGGGGAATCTTCGGAGTGATCCCCCCTTTTATTATCTATCCGATATAGTACTACTTACGGAATAAACCCACTAACACCAATAATGCGACTAATCCAGCGAAACCAGATTCGCCGAAACTATTAATGATTGCTGTTAGGTTACCAATAACATTGACACCAAAGATTCCACTTCCAAATATTACTTCAGAAATAGCACCAATGGCGACTAAGGATAACATCATCTGAGCTAAGTCATCGACATATCCTTTTACGAGTGTTATGATTTCCTTCATTGGTTTTCTCTCCCGTTAGTTATCAATTATGTCGGATTTTCACCGACTCGTATAATAAATACCATATATATTGCATAAAATCAGTTGGTATATACACCTGTATATATTTATATATGATGATTTTTTGGAAGTTTAATATTTATTATTGAATAATTAAATCAAAAAGGTATTCACAATGGCAATAGATTTTGAAGTTTTCGATGGGAAAACACTATCAGATGTTTTCAAAGACATCTATGATAATTCACAAAAAAATAAAATTCAGTTAGAAGTCTTAATGAAAGAAGTAGTTGGGTTCATTAAAGATGGAGATACTGCTGTGCAAATCATTCCTATGTTGAAAGAGTATTTAGAAATCAATGTAAAGAACGATGAACAATTAGTTAAACTAGCAACTATCGTACAGAGATTAGCAACCGCAGCTAAACAAGGTGATAGTGATGAAGAGTTTGGATTATCAGATAAAGAAAAGGAACAATTGATGGCAAATATGACAGACACGATTAATGAACTTCAGGATCATGCTGACAATATAACTTCACAATTAGATAATTAAATGGCCATAAAAATAAAAAAGAATAGTGGAACAAAAACAGGCCCACTTAAATCAAATAGAATACAAACCATAGAATCAACACTTCGACTACTAAAAGAAATTAGTGGTAATGAAGAGTTCTATGAGTTAGAACCATTAGAAGTTTTGGATGTACATTTAGATGATAGTAAATCTTCATTCCCAAAATTATCTGATGACACTCCTGATTATAGTTTTATAGGTGGAGTGATAGGTAGGTTCTGTACTTCAGAACAAGGATTGAATATTGACAAGTGTAAAAATTATAAACCTATGAATCCAAACATACATTCTATTCCAGCAGTTGGTGAGATTGTGATTGGAGTTAAGTATCTTGGTGAATATTTTTATACATCACAATTAAATTTATTTGGTAATCCTAACTTCAACACACAACACGGAGTTAGTAGATTAAAAAGAAAAGGAACATTAGATTCAGAACAAGGAATAGAAACACCAAACTCTGATGATAAGGGTGTTGAACTTGGTTATTACTTAAAGAAGTCAGATGATGCAAGAAGAATATTACCACACGAGGGTGATGTTATTCTTGAGGGTAGATTTGGAAACTCTATTAGAATTGGTAGTGATATAAAAAATGAGAATTCAGATTCACCAAATATTATTTTAAACGCGGGACAAACAATTGAGGGTGATACAAAAGTTCCGATAGAAGAAAAGATTGATACTGATGGTTCAAGTGTTTACTTGACAACCAATCAGAAATTAGAATTTACACCTGGTATAGAAAGTAAATTAGTTACAGGACCTTATGAGGGTAAAAATATTCTCATAAGTTCGGATAGGATTATATTTAATACTAAGAACAGTGGTGACATTGGAATGTTTAGTAATAATAATGTTTCTATAGGTGCAGTAAGTGAAGTTGTCATCGAGTCACCCGTAACAAAAATAGGAAGTACAACAGCATCAGAACCAATGGTGTTGGGTAATAAATTAGAAACCGTGTTGAATGATATTTTAACTTTGATTGAGACTGGATTGTTGGCACCTACAGGACCTGTACAAGTTGTACCAGGACAAGCTATATTACAAAAATTAAAAAGTGCATTGGGAGTACCATCAATCAAAAGTCCAAATAATTTGGTAGAGTAATGAAACATCTTGAAGAAAATGGTATGGGATATTGGGAACATTGGTATCGTGCTATGAAAGTCAGTTTGGCATTATTTATACACGCTTGGTATCCAGAAGTTTTGAAAGATTATGCTAGTAAGGAATTAAATAATGGCTGAAAAAATAGGATGGGAATTATTCAGAGATGAATATAAAGCAGCCTTAGAGAAAGGTGATGATGTAGGAACTGCAATTGCAGATTCTTATGATAAAGCCGTTAGAACTGCAGTACCACCATTTGGTGGAACACAAACAGGAAGTGGTAGTGGAACAACACCAGGACTTGTTGTTAAGGCACCATTAAAGAAACTTATGGCAGGATTGTTAAATCAATGTTTAAAGAGTCCGTTACCCGTACCACCATTTTCTGTTGCTTTAGATTTAGCATTAAAAATTTATTGGACAGGTGCTGTAACAAGTAATTTGTGTGTAGTTACCGTACCAGGAGTTACTGCAGCTTATATTGATGCAGAAGGAATTAAAAACAAAAGTGTGGATGACTTTTTAGACCAGTTAATTAAATCTATGAAGAACCACTTAAAACAAGTTCAAGGAGTTGGTGTACCATTGGGGACTGTACCAACATTTTGGACGGGTTATAAAATACCAGACAAGGGAGTGTAAAAATGACTAAAAAGGACTTAGTAAAAATAATACGAGAAGTCGTTAAGATAGAAGTTAAAAAACAGGTGAAGGAGATACTTATTAAGGAGAATAGAAATTCTTCTAATCTCAAGTCACTTGTAAAACCAACCGCTAAGAAAAGAGTAGTTAAGAAGAAGGATCCAGTACACTATACTGATAATCAATCTTTGAATGACATACTCAATGAAACAGTTGGACTAAACGATAAATCACAAGAAATGGATGAGTATCCAACAATGGGTGGTGGAGCATTTGATTCAAGTAGAGCAGCAGAACTATTAGGATACGGAGATGGACTCGGTGGTGGTGATAAAGAAACTCAAAGAAACATCGGAGCAGTTCAAACTATGAGAGAAGCTGGAGTAACTTCAGAACAATTACCTGATAGTGTTGTAAATGCTTTAACTAAAGATTACTCAGGAGTAATGAAAGCAATAGAGAAAAAGAAAAAAGGTGGAGGCGGATTTAGACCGTAAATAAATGCCAGAAATATTTGATTCAGTAAGAGCACTAAATGATGATGAAGATTCTTTCTTCGGATGTACCTTTCCGTTAAGACACGGGAACGATGGATTCTTTCCACAATCATCTACACTAAAAGAACAAGCGTCATCTAATATAAAAAATTTACTTTTAACAATGAAAGGTGAAAGAGTTGGACAACCAGAATTTGGTAGTCTTTTACCTGCAATTATCTTTGAACCAATTGACGGAAACATTGGGGATAAAATAGAAAGTGCTATTAGAGAGGCTCTTGCACAATGGTTACCATATATTACAGCAGAAAATGTAGTAACGATTACTGATGAGGCAAATCCAAACCAAGTTATAGTTAATTTGGAATTCAGAGTACAGACGGATGACCCTGATTCATTAGAGAATATTACATTTAATTTTAATACAGGAGGATAGGATGGCAAATCCAGACTATAATACAAATAAAAAGATAGAGAAAAAAGAAGTACAATATCTTGGGAGAGAGTTTTCTGATATAAGAAATAATCTACTTGAATTTGCTAAATCTTATTTTCCAAAAACATACAATGACTTTAATGAATCATCACCAGGTATGATGTTCATTGAAATGGCTGCATATGTTGGTGACATTTTAGGATTCTATATTGATAACCAATATCGTGAATCATTATTACACGCTGCAGAAGAAAAGAAAAATATTTATAAGATTGCACAATCATTTGGATATAAACCAAAACTTAGTTCACCTGCAACTGCAATTTGTGAATTTACAATAGAAGTTCCTGCAGTTCAAGTTGGACAAACCTATCAACCTAATTTAGATTACGCACCTATACTTGATATGGATAGTACTTTCTCATCAACACAAGGTACGACATTTAGATTGTTGGATGATATTAATTTTAAAGCTTCGAGTTCATTGGATAATATGACTCAAGAGATTTCACAATATAGTGGTGAAGTTCCATCACATTTTAAATTGACTAAAAAAGGATTGGTAAAGTCAGGTACAAAAACATCACAAGAATTTACATTTGGTAATGCTACAAAATTTGATAAAGTTATTTTAAGTAATTCTAATGTGATTGATATTATTAGTTGTACAGATAGTAAAGAAGATAAGTGGTATGAAGTTCCATTCTTGGCTCAAGATACCGTATTTGCTTCTATGGAAAACTCTGAGAAGAATAGTCCTGATTTATCTACACATAAAAAAGAATCACCATTCTTATTAAAGTTAATTAAGACTGCTAAAAGATTTACTACATATGTTCGTAGTGATGGTAAAACAGAAATAAGATTTGGAAGTGGTATTAGTTCAAACGCAGATGAAGAGTTGATTCCTAATCCAGACAATGTTGGTTCATCATTATCACTTGGTGTGAACAAGTTAGATGCATCATTTGACCCGAGTAACTTTTTAAATACAAGAACATTTGGTTTATCACCAAGTAACACCACATTAAAAATAACTTACACTTATGGTGGTTCTATTAAAGATAATGCAATCTCAGGTACGATTAAGAATCTTGATAATATTAATTTCACAATCGATACCGATGGATTGACTACTTCATTAGTTAATGATATGAAGGCAAGTTTAGAAGTTACAAACGAAGAACCAGCAACTGGTGGTTCAGGTGGTGAGAGTAACGAAGAGGTAAGACAAAATGCATTAGCATTTTTTAACTCACAAAATAGAGCAGTTACAAAAGAAGATTATATAATTAGAGTTTATTCATTACCACAAAAGTATGGTAATATTGCTAAATGTTTTATCGTACAAGATGAACAATTAGAAGAGAACACCAAACTGATTATGAAGAATGGTAAAATTTCTAAGAACACATCAATCAGTACTTTACCTAATCCATTAGCATTAAACTTCTATACTTTAGGATATGATGCAAATGAGAACTTAGTAACATTGAATCAGGCAGTAAAACAAAATTTAAAAACTTATTTATCACAATACAGAGTGTTAACAGATGCAATTAATATTAAAGATGCATACATTGTAAATATTAGTTGTAGATTTTCTATTATCGCTCAAAGAGGATATAATAAAAATGAAGTATTGTTAAAGGCAATAGAGGAAGTTAAAAAACATTTTGAGATAAAGAAATGGCAAATCGGACAACCGATTATTTTAAGTGATATAGCTTATAAGATTTCTTTAGTGGATGGTGTTGCAAGTATTGTACCACCTGAAGATGATAATCCACAAAAACAAATGGTTGTTATAGAAAACGAATACCAAACAGAAAGTGGATATAGTGGGCATGTCTATGATATACAATCAGCTACAAAAGACGGAATCATTTATCCATCATTAGATCCTTGTATATTTGAATTGAAGTTTCCAAATACAGATATTCAAGGTAGAGTAGTAGGAGATGTATAATGCATTATTTTGAATATCCAACAACCGACACAACATTATACGAGGGAACAGTAACTTCATCATACAACACTGGACTTGACCAGATATTAGAAGTTAGAAAAAATACAAACTCAAGTGGAACTACGGTAAATGTTTCTCGTATCTTAATTAAATTTGATTACGGATACATTAATTCACAAGTTACCGCAGGAGTTATTCCAAGTACAGCTAAATATTATTTGAATCTATATGATGCAAGTTCTGAAGAGTTAGCAGTAGAACAAACATTATTTGGATATATGGTTAGTGGTAGTTGGAGTGGTGGAACAGGATTTATGGATAGAGATCCAGTATTGAGTGATGGTGCAAGTTGGAAGTATCGTGACAATGACACAACCAAAACACAATGGTTAAATGGTAGTGACACTCAAGGTGGAACTTGGTTTAGAACACAAACAGGTAAATATAAAGTTAGTGGTTCATCAAGTTTAGTTTATGAAACAAAAGATATTAGAATGGACATAACCGATATGGTTAAGAATCATATATACTCAAGTTCGGTTTATCCTAATAATGGATTCATAATTAAGAGAGAAAATATACCAACATCACAAAGTGCATTTTCTATATTCGATCCCACAACCGCTACAGGTTCGGCTGAACACGATACATCTCAGTTGGGACACTTAAAGTTTTTCTCAAGAGAAACAAATACAATCTTTCCACCTAAGTTAGAAGTTGAGTGGGATGATTCAAGTTGGAGTACAGGTAGTTTAAGTGCATTAAGTGCAACTGATTTAGAAAACTTAACAATATACTTCAAGGGTATGAGAGATGAATATAAAGAAAAGTCAAAAGTAAAATTTAGATTTGTTGGTAGAGAAAAATATCCAACAAGAGGATTTGGTACTACACCAGCCGCATTAACGGTAAAATACTTACCAAGTGGTAGTCAAGCAATGGGACAAGGAACATACTATTCAGTAAAGGATACTATAACGGATGATACTATAATACCATTCGGTACAGGTTCAATTGTTAGTTGTGATAGTACAGGAAATTATTTTAATCTTTGGATGGATGGATTCCAACCAGAAAGATTTTATAAGTTTCAAATAAAGGTAGTTAGTGGAAGTGGAGCAACTCAAACTTCCCAAGTCTACGATGAAGATTATACATTTAAAGTAGTGAGGTAAATATGTCTTTTATAATTGCAGAACCTTGTGTCGGAACTTGTGATACAGCTTGTGTCGAAGTTTGTCCAGTTGATTGTATACACGGCCCATTTGATAAAGAGGGTAGAGGTGAAGAAGCAAAAGCAGATGGATTCAATCCTGATGGATTACAATTGTATATAAATCCAGAGGAGTGTATTGATTGTGGAGCTTGTGAACCTGAATGTCCTGTAGAGGCAATCTTTGATGAAGATGAGATGCCAGATGAATGGAACAAATACATAAAACTGAATTATGATTATTTCGGTGTGGAGATGTAAAATGCCATATACAATTGAAAAAGCAAGAAGTTCAGACTTCTATAAAAATGTTCAAGATTCCGATGAACGAAAACAATTAAAGAAAATCCAAGAAGAAACTCAGAGAGCAGCTATGAGTGGTTCTGCACTCGATGCAACAGATCCTTTACGAGATGAAAATGGGTTCTTGTTATCATTTGAGGATCCTAAAAATCCTGGTTCTTCTTATGAAAAACCATATCAATATGTTAGATTAGCAGTTGTACAAAAATCTTCCAATAGACAATTATTTTCTGAGTTCTTTGAGAGGGAAGATAATACAGGTAAGGCAGATTTTCAAGAGTTGGGTATAGCACAAAGTGTAGTTGACGAGGGTGATACAACACAACCTGAACTTGAGGGATTACGAATAGAGTTAGAGAATAAAATAAAAGCTCAAGACGAATTGAATACCACATTAAATGAAACCATAACAGAATTACAAGAGGAACTTGCTAAAGTAGCAGAGGGTTAGGATGTTAAAATACGGATTAAATCCAAAGGATAGAGAACAATTAGAAATACCAAAGAATCAGTATACTGGATTCGGTAGAGGTGATGGTGATTACATACATATCTATGCTTACACTTCAGAGGATCCTCTTACAGACGAAAGTGATGTATTGGTTGCTGATGAAATATTTCCTGTTAGTAATGTAGATTTCTTTGAT
>MDSZ01039676.1_pt1 | contig 10315 bp, 12 predicted proteins | sample 811201 | NCBI WGS metagenome assembly MDSZ01 (sample SAMN05326647, study PRJNA326480) | marine metagenome | isolation source: seawater | place: Indian Ocean: North | collected 2010 | reverse complement strand
GTTAATTTCAATGCATATTCAGTCGCAAAAACAAAGTAATTTTTACAGAATCTGCTATAAACTACAAATGAAAATTCAATGTCCAAATTGTCAAAGCTTATTTATTCTTGAAGATAATTTAATACCTAAAGATGGAAGATTATTGCAGTGCAGCAAATGTAATCACAAGTGGTTTTATAAGCATGTAGATAATAAAAATATAGAGGCATCTATAAGAAATAAAGTTGATGAAATCGAGGAAAAACCCAAAATTAAAAAAAAAGATATTCGCATCGCAAATGAAAAGACACTACAACAAGATGGTATAAATCAAAATATAGATGATGACAAAAACATTAAAAAGTCAAAAATTAACGTAAATTATTTTAGTTATTTCCTTGTTTTTATAATTTCTATTGTCGCATTTATTATTATAATAGATACATTTAAAGACAAATTAGCTTTTATATTTCCAAATATAAATTTTTTATTGAATAATTTATATGAAACATTAAAAGATCTTATTTTATTTTTTAGTGATTTAATTAGATAAATGATAAATTATATATCTTCACCTTTTAGATGGTTTTTCAAACTTGAAGCTGCAAGCGGGATATTATTGTTAATAAGTGCAATAGCAGCTTTAATTGTTAGCAACTCAAATTTTTCGGATACCTACTTCGATATACTGAATAAATATTTATTTATTGGCGTTAATAATTTTGGATTAAAATTAAGTGTACTGCACTGGATTAATGATGCCTTAATGGCAATTTTCTTCTTCTTTGTGACCTTAGAAATAAAAAGAGAATTTTTACAAGGTGAATTATCATCATTAAAACAGGCAATGTTGCCAATTATTGGTGCTGTTGGTGGGATGTTGATTCCTGCGCTAATATATATTTATATAAACATTGGTAATCCGAATACTTTAAATGGATGGGCAATTCCTTCTGCAACAGATATTGCATTTTCAATAGGAATATTATCATTACTAGGATCAAGAGTGCCTATATCATTAAAAGTATTTTTAACAGCATTAGCTATCATAGATGATCTTGGTGCAATTGTTATCATTGCATTTTTTTATACTGGTGATTTAAATATTCAATATTTATTGTTAATGCTAGTAGCATACATTCTACTGTTGGTAATTAATAAATTTTCAATTAAGAAGTTTACACCATATCTAATTCTAGGAATATTTCTTTGGTTTTTCACTTATAAGTCTGGAATTCACGCAACAATCGCTGGAGTGCTTCTTGCCTCTGTTATCCCACATAGAAAAAAGGAACATGATTTCTCTTTGTTAATAAAAACAGAACATGCAATAAGTCCATATGTAGCCTACATGATAATGCCCCTTTTTGCATTTGCAAACGCTGGAGTTTCATTGGAAGGTTTAAGTTTATCATCGTTAATGTTGCCAGTTCCATTAGGAATATTATTAGGACTGTTTGTAGGTAAACAATTGGGTGTATTTGTTTTTTCATATGCTGCAATAAAATTTGGACTGTCAACGTTACCGAGTAATTCTAACTGGGTAAGTTTTTACGCAGTAGGAGTTTTAACAGGTATTGGATTTACTATGAGTTTATTCGTTGGAAATTTAGCATTTGTCAATAATTTGGAATATATGGATGGTGTTAAAATTGGGGTATTAAGTGGGTCACTATTATCAACTGTTGTGGGGTTTATTTTGCTGTATTTATCTTCAAAAAAAAAATAAATGTTTAAAACAAACTGCAAAATATTAATTTTTATTCTCATGTTTTTTTTTACATCTAGTGTCAATGCAAAATACGAAAAAATATTTTATGATTTTAGTATAAAATCAATTAATGGCGATAAGATAAATTTAAATAAATATAAAAATAATGTCATTTTATTAGTTAATGTAGCAAGCTACTGTGGATTTACTAATCAGTATACAGGTCTTCAAGAATTATGGGATGAGTATAAAGAACAAGATTTTGTGGTACTAGGTGTACCTTCAAAATCTTTTAATCAAGAAAAAGATAATGAGAATGAGATTAAAGAATTTTGTGAGGTAAATTTTAACATAACTTTTCCTATGACCGCTATTTACGATGTTAAAGGCGATAATGCACATGAAATATATAAGTGGGCTAAAGAAAATCATGGTAAATCTGCCATTCCTAAATGGAACTTCTATAAAATATTAATTAATAAGGAAGGAAAAATTGAACAAACATACTCATCTTTTACAAAACCTAGTTCAGATAAATTGCGTTCTAAAATTAATACTTTAATTAAATAATATTTTCATCCCATCATAGGCAGGAATAACGTGTCTTGGTAAGATTTTTTTTAATTTAGCGTAATCAACACTACTATGTAAATTTGTTAAAATGGTTTTTTTAGGTTTTATAATTTTTATCAAATTTAACACTTCATCTAAATTGTAATGTGATGGATGATATTCATATCTTAAACAATCAATAATAAAAAAGTCAAGTTTACGCAACTTTTGTAAGTCTTTGTCGTAAATTTTACTTACATCACTTCCATAGAATATTTTTTTATTTATTAAATAACTAGCAGCTTTTATATAACCATGTTGTGTTATTATCGGTTCAATAATTAGTTTTTTATTTTTTGATTTAAAAGATATTTTTTTTTTTAGTAAATTCATCTTTAATATAGCAGGATAGCCTGGTTTACTTTTAAAACAATAACCAAAAGAAGACATTAGATGTTGTTTTGTTAATCTATCAGCATAAACATTCAATCTTTTTCTATACTTAATATAGAAAGCTCTAAGATCATTTATCCCATGCGTTTGATCAGCATGTGCGTGTGTGTATAAAACACAATTCACATCTTTAATTTTGTTTCTTAATAGTTGAGACCTTAAATCTGGGGATGTATCAATTAGAATACTAATTTCATTAAATTTTAAATGCGCACAACATCTTGTCCTATAATTTTTATGATCTTTGGGATTACACTTTCCAAAATTACCATCTATTCTTGGTACACCTAATGAACTTCCAGATCCTAATATTGTAAATTTATTGGTCATTAAATAAAATATTTTAAAGCTAAAAATACTACTATTGGTACAGTAATAAAAGACAATACAGTGCTAACTACAATCATGCTAGCGATATTATCTACTATTTTTTTTGGAGAATATATGGATCCAACTAGGTAATTTAAAATTGCACTTGGCATGGAACATTGAATTAATAAAACTCCTGCCGCAACTCCTGTCAAATTAAAAAATTTAATTATACCAAAACCAATTAAGGGGCCAATAAAAACTCTCGCAACCGAGGAAATTAAAGCTTTATTAAATGAAAATACTTTAAGCCTAGTTAAAGCTATACCCAGAGACATTAAAATTAAAAAAATTGTAGCATATGTTAATAACATAGTTGTATTAATGATAAAATTTGGTACTTCAATTTTAAAATAAATAAATAAAACTGAAATTATAATTGAGTAAAAAGCGGGACTTTTTAAAATAACTTCTAAGGTAAATTTTTTACTTGCTAAAAATACCCCTAACGTAAAGTGAAATAAAATAATTATCGAAGCAATTGATCCTGCTATACCAAGACCTTGTGTTCCGTATGCAAATAAACATATTGGTAGCCCCATATTACCTGTATTAGGTAATATAAATGGCGGAAGTTCCATTATCACATCTTTTCTTAAAGATTTTAAAAAAATTATTCCCACAATTGCAAATCCAACAATAGCTAAAAAATAGTATAGAAAATAACTCGCAAAAATTTCAAATGTAAGACCGGTCGTCGTGACAGAATAAAAAACAATTGCGGGTGAGCCTATGTTGGCACCAAAATTAGCTATAAATGTAGTATCTAATTTTGGGTTTTTTTTTCCAAGAAAGTATCCAATCCCAACAACAAAAAAAACTGGAAACAAAACTTCAAAAAGTTTGAAATATATTTCCATTTTAAAGTAATCTAATTAAAGTAGGATATTTTAGAATATTTTTATTTTTAGAAATTGCATTTATGCAATGTTGTGCATCTAATTCTTTAGATTTATGGGTGATTATAACAATAGAAGCAGTTTTATTTTTATAATTTGGAATTTGTATAAGTCTTTCAACAGATATATTTTTCAAAGCTAAACGATTTGTGATTTGTGCTAATACACCTGGTTTATCCTTTACTTCAAATCTTAAATATAAGGAATTAATATAATTATCGTAATTGAATTCTTTAATTGATTTTCTTTTGATATTAGGAATTCCAAAAGGAAATTTAATATTTCCTCTGAGTATTGATAACAAATCGGACATAAGAGCAGATGATGTAGGACCTGGTCCAGCACCCTCGCCTTGTAACACGCTTTCCCCTACCGGTTCCCCTTCAGTTATGACTGCATTCATAACACCATTAACGTTACCTATATATGAATCCTTATTTACTAAACATGGATGTACTCTTTCAAACAATTTACCACCAACAATTTCTGATATACCTAACAACTTTATTCTAAAATTTAATTTATTTGCTATCTCAACATCTTTAAGTGAAATATTTTCAATGCCTTCCATTAAGCAATTTTTTTTTGAAATTTTATTATTAAAAGCTAAAGCAGATAATATTCTCACTTTAGCAAAGGCATCATAACCATTAAGATCTAGTTTAGGGTTACCTGGCTCAGCATAACCTAAATTTTGAGCTTGTTTTAAAACATCTTTGAATTGATTATTTGATTTTTCCATTTCAGAAAGAATATAGTTACATGTTCCATTCAGTATTCCATAAACTTTAAATATTTTATTAGTCGCCAAACCTTCTTTAATCGTTCTAAGTATTGGAATTCCTCCAGCAACAGATGCTTCAAATTCTAAATTCACCTTATTGTTTTCAGCTAATTTTGATAAATAATCACCATATTTTGCAATTAGTGCTTTATTAGGTGTTACAACATGGATTTTATTCTTCAAAGCATATTCAACTATTTTTTTTGATATACCATCCGCTTTTCCAATGACCTCAAATAAGACATCTATTTTTTTTTCTTTAAAAATTTCTAGTGGATCACTATAAAAAATTTTTTTATTAACATTAAATCTTCTTTTTTTTGCTTTATTTCTGGCTGATATCGCAACAATATTAATTTTTTTTCCAGTTTTTAATTCTATATCTTTTTTTTTTTAAAATTATTTGTTTATACAAATAAATTCCAATCTGTCCCAACCCTACTATTGCTATATTAACATTTTTTTTCATAATTATTTCTTATTTATGTCAGGAAATTCAGAATTTTCTGACAAATTTAATAATTTTTTTTTGTATTTATTAAAACTAACATCACTGTTAAAAAGACCTTGATTATTAGATATAATTATCTCATTTTCATTGTAATTCCAATAATTAGATGATTTATCAAATGAACATGAATAAATAAAAATAAAAAAAAATGCCAATATAACTTTTATCATTTTAAACTCTCGTTTTCCTTAAAATTGAATATTAAATTAAAGCTTTGAACAGCTTGACCAGCTCCACCTTTAATAAGGTTATCAATCACAGATAATAATATTAACTTATCTTTATATTTTGAATTACATATGGAAATCTTACATAAATTTGTATTAATTACATCATTGGTGCTAATTAATTTATTTTTTTTCATAATTTTTACAAAAATATTTTTTTTATAATATTTTTTTAAACATCTAATAATATCATTTATTGATTTATCTTTTTTTAAATCAATATAAATTGTTGACAAAATTCCTCTAAACATTGGCGTTAGATGAGGTGTAAATGTAAAATTGGTCTTTTTTTTTGTTACTAAATCAAGCTCTTGTTGAATTTCAGAATTATGTCTATGATTAGACACACCATACGCACTTAGAGATTCGTAGAGATTTTTATTTTTATTTTTAATATGTATAGATCTACCAGCTCCAGAATAGCCTGATTTAGAGTCAATAATTATATTTGAATTTTTAATTAAACCTTTTAGCAAAAGTGGTTTCAAAGGTAAAAGTATACTTGTAGGATAACAGCCCGCAGAAGCTATAATTTGGTAGTTTTTTATTTTTTTTTTTGAAAATTCTGGAATGCTATAACAACTTTTTTTTATATTTTTTGGAACAAGATGTTTTTTTTTATACCACTTTTTGTAATCAGAAACCTTTTTTAATCTAAAATCAGCTGATAGATCAATTAAAATTTTATTTTTTTTTAAAAATTTTGATATTTTTTGTGAGTCGCCAAATGGTAGTGCAGTAAAAATTACATCAACATTATCAACAAAATTTTTTCTAAATTTTTGGATTATAGGTAATTGCTTATCATTAATATTTTTATCAAAAAAAGAAATTTTTTTACCAACGCTTTTATTTCCACACAAATATTTTATGTTTACATACTTATGATTTTGTAAAATTTTGACTAATTGATTTCCAATATATCCTGTTGCTCCAGCAATTAATACATTAACTTTTTTTTTCATTTTTGCTTTTGTAGGTTGATTAAAATATAGATTATCTTTTAGAAAACTGAAAGCTTCTTCTAGCTTTTCTATGTCCATATTTTTTTCTTTCAACGGACCTTGAGTCTCTAGTAGTAAGTTTTTCTTTTTTTAAACTAGGTTTTAGATTTTTATCAAATAGTAAGATTGCTTTAGATATACCATGTACCATAGCTCCTGCTTGACCTGTCAGACCGCCACCAACTACTTTACATTTTATATCATAATCTGTGGTTTGGTTAACTACTTCTAATGGTCTTATAATTTGCATTTGATGCGTGGATCTTTTAAAATAATTTTTAAAATCTTTACCATTTACTAAAATTTTACCTGTTCCCTTGGAAAGCCAAACTTTTGCTATTGAGGTTTTTCTTTTTCCAGTTGCGTATTTCAGATCATCCATATTTAATTTCTAATTATATTTTTTGAATTTAACTTACCAATCTCTATTACTTTTGGATTTTGTGCTGAATGTGGGTGATCAGATCCAGAATAAATTTTTAATTTAGATAATTGCTTTTTTGCCAATGGTCCACCAGGTAACATTCTTTTAACGGCAAGTTTTAAAATCTCTTCAGGTTTTTTAACGCTCAATCTTTCGGGAGTAGTCTCTTTAATTCCCCCAGGATATCCTGTATGTCTATAATATTTTTTGTTTTCAAATTTGCTACCTGTAAATTTTAAATTTTCAACATTTTTAACTATAATGAAATCACCATTATCCATATGAGGTGTAAAATTTGTTTTGTTTTTACCTCTTAAAATTTTTGAGATAATTGTTGCTAATCTTCCTACAACTGCATTTGTTGCATCAATTTCATACCATTCATTTCTTAAATCAATTTTTTTTAAAAATTTAGTCATAGATGCGGGATTAATACTCCATATAAAAATAATGTCAATTATAGCTTAATATGTCTAAAATTAGCAATTTACATTAAGTTTTTTACCTTGAACCTATAAGCTTATTTATAATAGAATAATTAAATATATAAGGAGATATCAATGACAAAATCAAAAAACCCAGAAACTATTGCTTTACATGGTGGTGATTATAGAAGTGACCCATCAACAACAGCAGTAGCAGTACCAATATATAGGACTACTTCGTATCAATTTAATAATACTGACCACGCAGCAAATCTATTTGGACTAAAGGAGTTTGGTAACATTTATACAAGAATTATGAATCCTACTAATGATGTTCTTGAAAAAAGGGTTGCAGCATTAGAAAATGGTTTAGCTTGTGTAACAGTTGGATCAGGTCAGGCTGCTTCAACTTTTGCGATAATGAATTTATGTCAATCAGGTGATAATTTTATCAGTTCAACTGATTTATATGGAGGTACAGTTAACCTATTTACTCATACATTAAAAAAATTAGGAATTGAGTGCAGATATGCTGATCCATCTGATCCAAAAAATTTTGAAAAGCTTGTAGACGACAAGACCAGATGTTTTTATGCTGAAACTTTACCAAATCCATATTTAAGAGTATTTCCAATCAAAGAAGTTTCGGACATTGGTAGAAAACATAATATACCATTAATTATGGATAACACAGCATCACCTGTAATATGTAAACCTTTAGATCATGGAGCTGCTGTAGTTGTACACTCTTTAACAAAATTTATTGGTGGTCATGGAACTGTAATTGGAGGTTGCCTTGTTGATGGAGGTAATTTTGATTGGACAGCTGATCCTAAAAGGCAGCCATTATACAATGAACCTGATGCTAGTTATGGTGGAGCAGTATGGGGAGAGGTAGTTCCACAATTAACTGGTGCAAATGTGGCATTTGCTGTTAGGGCCAGAGTTTGTTTATTGAGAGATTTAGGAGCACCTTTAGCACCTGATAATGCATGGGGTATCATTCAAGGCTTAGAAACAGCACCATTAAGAATGAAACAACATTGTTCGAATGCTGAGAAAGTTGTTGAATTTTTAACTAAACATAAAAATGTTGATAGAGTAATTTATCCAACATTGCACAAAGGAGCTGTTGGAGATCGAGCAAAAAAATACTTTAAAGGTGGAAATGGTGCGTTAGTGGGAATTGAAGTCAAAGGTGGTGTTGAGGCTGGTAAGAAATTTATCGAAGCTTTAAAAATGTTTTATCACGTTGCAAACATTGGTGATGCCAGAAGCCTTGCAATTCATCCTGCTACAACAACTCATAGTCAATTGAATGAGGAAGAACTGTTAGCTGCTGGTGTAACACCTGGATATGTAAGATTATCCATTGGTATAGAACATCCAGACGATATAATTGCTGATCTAAAACAAGCTTTAGATGCTTCAGGCAAACCTAGTTTGAAAGCTGTAAGCTAGATTTGTTATTTATAAATAAAAAATAGATAACAGAGCTTACTAGAAAAATTGAGCTTATTTGGTGCATAGATGCAATTTTAATCTGTGCACCATACAATAGAGTTAAAATCCCCAAAATTATTTGGATAAATAATAACAATCCTATTATGTTTATTGTTTTATAAAGAAATTTAATTTTTTTTTTTCGAGTTACATAAAATAAATAAATATAAAAAATTAAAATTAAATAGGCTATATTTCTATGCATAAATTGAACAAGGGACGGATCACTAAATGCAGTAATTTTAAAAAGATTCATAAAGTAATTGTCATCAGGAAAATAATTTAAACCCATTTTAGGCCAAGTATTATAAATAGTACCAGCATCCATACCAGAAACAAAAGCACCTATGGTTATTTGCAAGAAAATTAAAAATAATAAAAATATAGGTAAAAATTTATTTAAAGTTTTATCTGAAATCGAATTATAAGAAATTCTTAAATAATTCCAATAAATCAGTGAAAGTATTGCAAAAGCACCTAATAGGTGGATTGAAAGTCTAAAATGACTTACATCTACTCTATCTACCAGTCCGCTTGAAACCATATACCATCCTATAAAACCCTGCAAACATATTAATATAAATATAAAATATAGACTTAATAATTTTTTAATTCTAATTTTAAATGAGAAGTAGATCAAGGGTATGAGAAAGCACAAACCTATTAACCTACCTAAAAATCTATGTATCCATTCCCACCAAAATATTATTTTAAACTCATCCATCGTCATTGAAAAATTTTGTAATTTAAATTCAGGTATTTGTTGATACAGCAAAAAATATTTTACCCAATCATCTTGAGTTATTGGTGGCAAAGAACCAGAGAATAATTCCCATTCGGTAATAGATAAGCCAGAGTCAGTTAACCTAGTTAAGCCACCCACTACGATCATTATTGAAATTAACCAGAACATAAATATAAGCCAAATGGACAGCTGTTTATTAATTTTTTGGTTATCTGCAAACATATTGTTTAGATATATTAATTATGTATAATTCCAATTGTATAAATGTCGCCTAAAAATAAAAATAAATTAAGAATTATTCGAAATAAATTAGATAAATTAGACGATTCAATGTTGCTTTTAATTAAAAAAAGGACAAATCTAGTTACAGAAGTTTTAAAACTTAAAGAATTTAAGTATCAAATTGTTGATAAAGAAAGAATAAAGAAAATTTTAATTAGAGTTAAAAAAAAATCTTTAGAACATAAAATTGACCCCAAAATAACAAATAAAATTTGGATAAATATGATAAAATCTTATATCGAATTTGAAAATAGAAATTTCAAAAAAAAATAGTTATTTACTGTGTGGAGGTAGTTTTTTTTCTACAAATATTTCATGTTTACGTGTTGAAGGATTGTATTTTCTAACCTTAAGTTTTACTTTTGCTTTTTCACCACCAGATGGTTTTTTTACATAGTAAAAAAATGGACTATCTGGTTTACTTTCAGGAACCAATCTTACTTTAAT
>MDSZ01039454.1_pt1 | contig 10315 bp, 9 predicted proteins | sample 811201 | NCBI WGS metagenome assembly MDSZ01 (sample SAMN05326647, study PRJNA326480) | marine metagenome | isolation source: seawater | place: Indian Ocean: North | collected 2010 | reverse complement strand
TCACTCCGGCCATCTAGAGGTTTTCCTTGTGCTTGTTCAGGAGAAAAGTAAGTTGCTGTTCCCATTACAGCTCCAGTTTGGGTCAAGTCGGTTTGTCCATTTCCGGAGATAGCAGTTGCTATACCAAAGTCAGCTACCTTTATTTGACCTGTATTCGAAACAATCACATTTCCTGATTTCATGTCTCGATGGACTACATCATTCTTGTGGGCAAACCCAAGAGCCGATGCTATCTCCTTCGCAATTTCTGCAGCTTGTACAGCTGGAAGAGGACCTTCAGTACGAATAATCTCAGAAAGGCTTCTCCCTTCAACGTACTCCATAACTATGTAGTATGTTTTTCCTTCTCTTCCCCAGTCATAGACTCCAACAATATTTGGGTGACTTAAATTTGCAGCTGCTTGGGCTTCGCGACGAAATCGCTCTACAAAAGCGGGATCCGTAGCAAATTCAGGGAATAAAACTTTTACAGCAACAGGCCTACCGAGAAGTTGGTCTTGCGCGAGAAAAACTTCAGCCATGCCTCCGCGGGCTAGCCGCCGATGCAGTTCATATCTTCCACCTAGGATTATTGGCCCTTGTTCGGACATAGGGACAAAGTTTAATAGCGAACAAGGGGATGATAGGTTCACCCTAAGAACTCAGTAACATAAAAGTAATCTTCGGAGTGCCGCTAAAGCTAAAATTACTCTAAAATCCCTTGAATTCTTAGGGCTACCGAAAGAACCTCTCTAGCGATAGGAGCTGCGTCGGTACCGCCTGTTAGTTGCCCCTGCCCAGGAACGGACTCAACGATTACAGAAATAGCTAATGTTGGATCACCGCCTTCTGGCCCGGCATAACCAATAATCCACCCATGGGTATCGTCAGGGCGGTCAGCGTCAACTTGCGCAGTTCCTGTTTTACCACCAACAATTACTCCGGGAATTGCCAAATTAGTCGCTGTTCCCGCAGTAGCAGTTATTTCCATAGCGAGTTGAAGACTAAGTGCGTCTTGTCGTGAAAGCACAGTTCGCCATATAACTGGTTTATACGTTTCGATAGTCTCTCCTTCCTGATTCGTAAAAGAACTCATCAGGTGAGGCTTCATCAAAATCCCATCATTTGCAATGGCAGCTGCGACTAGAGCCATTTGCAGCGGACTAGCTTTGACATTAAATTGGCCAATTCCTGACTGGGCAAGGGCAGGTGTGTTCTCAAGGATAGGAATGGGAGGTTCAGCATCAGTTTCACCTACTTGGCTTCCGAAATCATCTGGAAAGATGGACACAGCAGGTGAAGGGAGGTCTATTGGGAGATATGAATTAAAACCAAATTTTTCAGAAGCTTCAATTAAGAATTCAGCCCCAACTACTTCTGCTGCTAATTCAGCAAATGTCGTATTACAAGAGACACGTAAACCCTCGAGGATATCTCCACCACATGTACTGCCTGCATAGTTTTGAAGTGGAAGTGTAGTCAGAGGCGGCGTATATGTGGTCCTTACTTCGAACTCAGGTTCAGTAAGGGTAGCGGAGGTTGACGTCAATGCCGCTGTTGCTGTAACAAGCTTAAATGTTGAACCTGGAAAGAAGATTTCCCTATACATCTTTGGTAGACGTGGGTCTTCTGATGTCGGAAGTGCTGAAAACTCTTCCCAAGCTTTCTCACCTGCCTGCAGGTTCGATGATCCTAAAATATTTGGATCATACGATGGGTAACTCCAAAACGCGAGAACAGCACCTGTTCTTGGATCAAGCACAACGATAGAACCGTTTCGCTCCCCGAGAGCTTCTTTTGCAGCTTGTTGCACAGAATGATTAATCGTTATGGTCAAGTCCGCTGATGTGTCGGTAACGGTGAAAATATCTTTGAAACTGCTATATTTTTGTGTCTCTTTCTGCCCAGCAAGTTGATCATTGTAATAACGCTCTAATCCGTCAGCTCCATATTGAAATGAAAAAAAGCCAGTCGAGTGTGCATATAAGTCTCCATATGGGTATTGGCGTTCATATTTGATCTGGCCGTCAATTTTTTGGGACTTTGCGATTACCTCTCCATCTATTGTGTAAATTTCTCCTCTTTCACGATTGAAGTCACGGATTACAGATCTCATATTGTTAGGGTTCTCCTGAAGTTCTGTTTGTTGAAAGATCTGTATTCTGTTTAATTGCACAAATAGAGCGGCAAAGCAGAGAATGAGTGCCACTCCTAAAATTCGTATGTTACGGTTCATTTTTCCCCCGCCATACTTGAACTCTCACCTATTTGACCTCTATGGGATTCGTGGGAAATTCTGAGAAGGAGTGCCAGAAGAATCCAGTTCGCTAGGAGAGAACTACCCCCGTAACTTACAAATGGGAGAGTGACACCTGTAAGCGGAAGAAGACGAACAACACCAGCGATAATGATAAAAGCTTGGAATCCAAGCAGAGTTGTTAGTCCTGCTGATAGGAGTTTTTCGAATGGTCGAATAGAGGTAAGAGAAATTTTTAGACCAGATCCAACCATAAGTAAAAAAAGGATTAAAACCGCTGTTGTTCCAATAAGCCCCAACTCTTCTCCAATAGCAGCGAGAATAAAATCTGTTTCAACTGCTGGAATGTTCTCAGGATTACCGACTCCTAAGCCGGTACCTGTGAGTCCTCCTTCAGCTAAAGCAAAAGAGCTCTGAACTATTTGATATCCATCACCGGTTGGGTCATTAAAGGGTCTAATCCATATATCGACTCGTTCCTGCACATGCGAGAATTGACTCCAAGCTAATAAAGCTCCTCCAAAAAAAAGAATTGCGCTCATTACCAAATACGATGCTTTTCCAGTTGAAATCCAAAGTAATGCAACAAAAAGCGTAAAGAAAAGAAGGGAAGAGCCGAGATCTTTTTCTGCGACCATGACAAGCAAGGAAACTCCCCAAGCAAGAAGTATCGGGCCAATGTGTCGAAGCTCTGGTACCGCTACAGCGAAACGACGACCGGTTGACACTGCTAGAACATCACGCTTTTCAACAATATATGCTGAAAAAAAGACAGCTAAAACAATCTTTGCAAATTCACCTGGTTGGAAGTTGATCGACCCTAAAGACACCCAGATTCTCGCGCCATTGATTTCTCTCCCAAACCCTGGGATTAAAGGCATGATAAGAAAAACCACGCCAATAGTCATCAGTACGTAACGATATTGCTCTAGCCGACGAATTTGAGGAATGAAAACAAGAGTGGCAACAAATGCACCAACGCCGATCAATGTCCATGTTGCCTGAAGTCCAGCTAGATCTTTATCAAGACGAGCAATGACAAAGTAGCCAATTCCATTTAGAAGGCCCGCCAGTGGCAACAAAGAATAATCTGCTCGAGGAGCAAACTTTCTTACTGCAAGATGAGCTATAAGGAGAAGTAAAAGTATTCCTACTAGGAAAGGAACTATATTTGCAGGGATCGAAGATGACCTTCCTAGACTGGCTAGGACATACCCAGTTACAACAAGAATGGCAACGAAAAGGAGAAGGAAGAATTCGACGTTACGATTTCGGGATTTCATTTTTATAAATGTCAATCGGGGTTATTTTGCTTCACGGATATCTCTTCTTGAAGCGCATCTAAATATTGAATTGCTTCTTCTAGAGTTTCGAACTGAGGTTTTTGCTTAAGCTCCTCAATAGTGCTTTCATCCAGGTCCCGTCCAAGAATCGGTCTTCGTTCTTCAATTGTTGGATCAAACCATAGGATGCTATTCGTTCTCCCTTGATACAGCAGTACCTGTGAATTCTCTATGGGCGTATCACCTACTTGTTCAAAGGTAACGAAATAATTATCCCGAGCGTAGCGGCCGATGAACAAACCAATAACTAGAACCATTACCAGAACAGTGATTAGAAGTTTTCTAATGTTTTCTGGAGTTGCTTCCCATTCCCCGTCTTTATTGGGTTTATTTTCTGAATCATCTGGGGAAGGGCTAATTGAGCTTTCAATTTGGGTAGGTAGGAGAACAGAACAAACACTCGAAGCTTCGGGATACACGTCACCTTCATTCACATCGACGACAACAACTGTTATGTTGTCATTTCCCCCATTAGAATTAGCGAGGTCAACGAGAAGCTCGGCTGCGTTCTGAGGATTCTCAGTTGTCTCAAGGATGTTGCGAATTTCAACTGAAGATACTTCATTGCTTAATCCATCTGTACACAAAAGAAAGCGATCGTCCTTGTGTATAGGGACCTCCCAGCAATCTACATTTGCCTCTATTCCGATTCCGAGAGCACGCGTAATAATATTTCGATGAGGATGAAGTTCTGCCTCATGTTCAGTTATTTTTCCTTCACGTTTCATTTCTTCGACGAGACTATGATCTGTAGTTATTTGAGAAAAGGAGCCTTGAGATAGAAGATAAATTCGGGAATCTCCAATATTCGCTAAAGCGAGTTGTTTAGGATTTCCTTCATTGGGTGTAAGAAGGGCAATTCCACAAAATGTTGTACCCATGCCTTCGCGCTCAGAGTTTGCTTCTCCTTCTGACCGCACGGCAGTGTTTGCCTTAATTACTTGATCTCGAAATGACTGAACAGTTGAATATCGTTGTTTCTCGAAGATCTTTTTCGTAGCAATTTCAGATGCAGCTTCTCCGCCACGATGACCTCCCATACCATCTGTGACTATGAAGAGAGAGTCACTAACTGCAAGAAAATCCTGATTCATCTTCCGTAATTTTCCAACGTCTGTTACGAACCCCCAATCGAAAATAGAAGAGGGACTCTTAGGATTTGCTATGCTCCGGTCTTCACTCATTTGGCCTCAAATACTGAATTTCCGATTTGTATACGGTCTCGTTGCTGTAACAAATAGGGTTGTTCTATTTTCTCTCCATTAACATATGTTCCATTTGTCGATGCTAAATCTTCAAGATACGAAATATTTTCTTCTAGGAAAATCCGAGCATGTCTGTGAGATGTGAATGTGTCACGAATGATTATTTCACATTCTTCATCTCGGCCGAGGAAAATTTCTTCTTCAAGAGAGTACTCGACTCCCTTATTTTCTTGGGGTTCAATAGTTAATAAAGATTTTACTCGCTCTGGTTGAGATGATTCTTGGCCATCTTTTCTAGAACGTTCTGGTTTTTGTGGTTTCCGAATCTGAAATATTGACATAATGACAACCCAAATAAAGAAGACGTAAAGAAGCGCTAAGAAAAGAAACTTTAAGAGCTCTAAAAATTGTTCAGACATTATGTTGTATCTACTTTTTATATAGGGATTGATGTCAGTGGTTCTATTTTCCTTGCCATTCTGGATCGCGTTTCTCTTTAAATGCCTTTCGACCTTCCTTAGCATCTTCCGTTTGGCTAGCGACGATGCGCATTGTTTCACCAAACCTTACTGCCTCTACCCAACTCATATCTTGAGTCCTAATAGCTACTTCTTTAGTTGCTCGTGATGCAATAGGAGCAGATCGACAAAGGCGATGAGCTAGGTCATTCGCCTTTTCGAGTAAATCTTCGTGGGGATAAATTTCCCAAACAAGTCCGATTTCTTTAGCCCGTTCAGCGGTGATTGTTTCTCCCAGTAGCAGTAGCTCCATCGCATGCGACCAATTAAGTTTTTTAGGAAGTCGTATAGATCCCACAATTGTTGGGATTCCAATTCGTACTTCAGGATATGCAAATGAGGCACGATCACTAGCTATGACGAAATCACAAAATGTAACTGCAGTTAAGCCATACCCAATACATGGGCCATTTACTGCAGCAATAACAGGTTTAAACAATTCTAATCCGCTCTCAAAACTATTTATAGTGGGTTTTTCCCAAAAAGTCCCTGAGAATGTGCCAGCACTTCCTTGTATATCTTTCAAGTCTGCTCCAGCGCAAAACGTGTCACCAGCTCCTGTAAGAATGGCAACCCATGCAGTTTCATCTTCTAAGAACTTTTTCCATGCAGTATTGAGGGCTTCACGCATAGCTCCGTTTATCGTATTGAGATTATCGGGCCGGTTATAGCTAATGGTGACCACATTTCCTTCTTGTTTATATGTAACCGGAGGGCTTGTCATGATTAGCTTGCTTCGAATCGAATCTTGTATGTACCAAACTCAATTTGGTCATGGTCTGTAAGTAAATGCTGAGATATTCGATTCCCATTCACAAAAGTCCCATTCGTCGACCCAAGGTCTGATAGTAGGTAGCCATTTTCTCTTAGGTCTATCTTTGCCTGATTTCTACTAATACTTGGATCATCAATATAGATCGTAGAATCTTGAAGGCGACCAATGCTTACGTCACTACCGCCTAACAGTATCCGTTTACCATCAGGTAAGACGAGAGCACCAGGCGGATATCCATTGTCGTTTTGTTTTAAACGAGCATCAATGCGAAGTGTCCCCGTTCGTAAACGCTCTTCACTCTTTATGCTTACATTAACGGATCCGAGGAAAATGTAATTTTCCTGATAACAGTAATCGCGAATAGTATCTTCTAACTCTTGCTCTAATGGCTCTTTTGCATCAACTAAATTTTGATAATCGGTTTCTGAAATGACTACATCAAAATCATTGGGTGCAAGGTAGTCACCATGTACACCAATACTTCGATCTAGCTCGATCTCCCTAACGATTCTTCGGCTTATCTCGACAGGTTTGAGTTCACTACTGAAGAATTTCGCGAATGTTCCCTCAATAAGATTTTCAAGTTTGTTTTCTATTTTCTTGATTACCACAAATCTATTTTAGTCCTCTACAAGGATTATTCTCCAATGAGGCCTAATTCGATCAACTCTTCCCTTGATGGGAAATCAAATACTATCGGCGCATTTAGCTCCGGATCCCTGCATACGTTGTAGCCTGGAGCATCTGCCGCCGTGAAGTTTCGAACGGTAGTTGGGTATGTTCCGATCGATGGAGTTTGGAGGAATTCCTCAACTGCATCGGCTAATGCAGCAGAAACTGCGGGAAGGTATTCGGGTGATCTAAGTAATCTTGCTTCAGAAGGATTCGCTAAATAAGCAAGTTCTATCAGAGTCGTTGGAGTCTTGGGGCGAGACATCATTCCATAAGTATCTGTTCCACGGTTATTTAAGACTCGAATTACTCCAGCATCATATTGACTTGTCCACGAAACCCACGAGAACTTGTCAAGTGCTTCATAGACAGCTTCATATACTAGGGTTCCTAATCTAGCTGATTTGACTGAGTTGCTTTGAACAAAAGCTTCTGCCCCTGGGTCAGAAGATGGGGCGATCATTGGAGCATTATGGTGAATAGAGATCATGGCTTCTACTTGTAGATGGTCTGCATAAAGTCCGCGAGATGAAAGAGGTATATGGTAGTTCTCTGTACGAACTAAAAATGATGTGATCCCTCTATCTGTTAATTCTTCTAGAAGTGCTACAGCCACGTCCATGTTAATAGCGTTTTCCCAGATACCTGAGTAATAAGCTCCACCATCTATTCCGCCATGACCTGGATCAATAGCTATTTGAACATCAGTAACGAGGGTTCCTCCAATAACTGGGACAGCATATCCACATGGTGACCGAACAATATACCCTTTATCTGTTTCTGCTAAGACAACAGTATTGACTCCGGTCGTCGTGGTTAAGCCCCATGGTGGTCTTTCTAAATCTAGTTGGGAAGTAGTACCAAGCCGCCCCCAATAATCAAGACTCTTGTTCTCATTTGGCACGTTATAAGTATCTTGATCGAGCGTAAGGAAAAGACTAGGACTAATTCCAGTCTCGGTTCCCCAGAAAAGTGTTAGTAACCCTGTATCGAACTGTGTCCCTAGAGACTCTCCACTGGCAGCAACAATAAGTTCTGATTTTCCATCACCGTTCATATCTAAAGCTGCTAACGCATCCCCCCAATGATCTGCAGGCTCAGCCCCTATTTTGAATCCGTCGGTATCTTGATTGATAGTTATTGATCCATTACCAGATATCCCATTAGCGTTACCAAAGAGTATTGTGACTGCCCCAGCTCTTTGGACCGAATCCAGACTTTCAGCAGGAGCGCCAACTGCAAGATCCGCATACGCATCGCCATTGAAATCTCCGGTAGTTAAAACTGAACCCCATCTATCTCCTTGTTCATTTCTTTCCGATACGTTGAAACTACCTTGATGAAGGCGAGATGATCTCTCTGCATTGAGTCCTTGCTCTGAGCCGTACATGACTGTTACGGAACCCGTTTGTTCTTTCTTCCCGCTACTTTCATTTGGAGCGCTAATCGCTAGGTCAGCAAAACCATCATTATTAAAATCACCAGATGTCAGAACAGCTCCCCAATGGTCATATGCCTCATTCCTATCTGGAATAAGTGGAATATTTTGATGTATGCGCATTGACTTTGTAGTTGTAATACCTGATGGACTTCCATACAAAAGCGTTACTGCTCCTACTTCCAAGAATTGGCCATAATTTTCTCCTGGGGCACCTACAGCTAAGTCAGTAAAACCATCATTATTAAAATCACCAGATGCTAAAGCCCAACCCCATTTGTCATTTTCTTCGCCTCTATCTGGAACTCCTTTTGTTTCTTGATCTATGTCTTGTGATTTGGTTGCCGAAAGACCAGAACCTGAACCGTATAGGATAGTCAGTTTCCCAACATTGGCCGTTCCATCTTTATCCTTCTCAGGTGCTCCTACTACAAGGTCCTCAAAACCGTCACCGTTGAAATCACCAACGGATAACATTGAACCCCATCTATCTCCTACCTCATTTTTTCCAGATAGGTTTGAAGACTCTTGATGAAAAGTTTTTCCTATTTCGGTTTCCCCAACCCCTTGAGGTGAACCTGAAAAGACCCATATCCTCCCCGCATCAGATATGGTGCCAATATCTTCATCGGGTGCACTGACTACTAAATCATCAAACCCATCACCGTTGAAATCACCAAATGTCGAACGCGCACCAAAATTGTCACGATATTCGTCAGAGTCTGGAACATATTGCATGCCTTGATGAATGAAGGTGCTATTTTTAGGTGTCTGCTCAGAGTGACCATAGAGAATCGTTATCGCCCCAGCTGCATTGGCATCACCGAATCGCTCACCTGTTGCTCCAACAGCAAGGTCTGCATACCCATCGCCATTAAAGTCTGGCCCAACACTGCTGGAGTTATCGGATGCAGAAGTTACTTCTGCTTGTGCTGTAATTTCATTACCAACAACACTGACACATGCTAGTAGGAGTCCAAGGATCAATGCTAAAGCGATTTGATATGTACTTCTATAAAGCTGTAGTTGAAAATGTAAAGATCGGTAATTCATTTAACGAATTTTCTTTTTGTGGGGTGCGCGAGGAGGGATTTGAACCCTCACATCCCGAAGGACACAGGCACCTGAAGCCTGCGCGTCTGCCAATTCCGCCACTCGCGCGATTAGAAAAGGAGGGTATCGGGAGAACTGCTATTCGCAGCAAAAAAGCGGCCATATGTTTCTCTGATCTAATAATTGTAGATAATCTCAAGTGTTTCGTCCTAAGATTCGGTCAACGTGAATCTCTATGACACGCCTATCTTCACCTCTGTCTTTAGGGGGTGAGTAACGTTCGGCGTATCTAGAAGTTCCTTGTTCGCACCGTTCAGGATCCCCTGTAACTGTTGCGTTTCCCTCGAATGTAATCCATCGACCGCCATCCACTTGGCATACAGCTGCTCTGAGAGGCTCTGGTGATCGATCTAGTAGCTTTGCCTTTGTGCTTCCTGCCCATGTGATAATCCGGATAAGATTTTCTTTTTGGTCCCAGGTAAATCCCACCGGGGTAACGTGGGGGCGACCCGAAGGAGTGACGATCGTAAGGGAAGCAAGATGACGTTCTGTCACAAATTCCATATTCTCCGAAGAGAGCGTAATCTCTGCCATATCTTGTACCTTCCTTCTTTGAGGTGATTTATACGCGAACGAGGAGCCCTGAGGCTCCTCGCGAGCTTTTTCTAATGGATTACCAGTTACTGGTTGTATCCCCAGATTCTTCAGCGGAATCGTCTGTTGTAGCTGCTTCTGCTACTTCGGGTTCCTCTGATTCGGAAGAAGCACCTCCGAATAATGCTTTAATTTTTTCCATAATTCCCATAGGTTCCACCTCTCTATAAGGAATATTGGTTTTTAGTTTAGTCGATGAGAGGTTCTTCGGTCGGCATATTGCCTGTTCAGAGAGCTTTACGATCCGAACATTGCCATCCATTGTTCAGGTGTTTGTGGGGCAAAGACATAATTGTGAGCTCTAGTATCTCCCATTGATTGGCATGGTTTCGGAGAGTAAAGGTGGCCGGGAAATAACGTGGCTGTGTCTGGGATCTTTGAGAGGCGTTGTGTAAGGCTCTCATACATTTCTCTCGGGTTT
>MDSZ01038799.1_pt1 | contig 10315 bp, 10 predicted proteins | sample 811201 | NCBI WGS metagenome assembly MDSZ01 (sample SAMN05326647, study PRJNA326480) | marine metagenome | isolation source: seawater | place: Indian Ocean: North | collected 2010 | reverse complement strand
TTACATCGGGTTTTTTCTTTAAAACAAATATATCACTCATGAAAGTCTTATTATAAGAAAAGAATTTGTCTCCTAAACACAAGTCATATACTTTATATGGCGACCCTCTGTGGTGACTCCTTAACAAATCACCTTCAAAATGCTGGTGGCCCTCCCACGGTGCACTGTAGTATCCACAAACTTTTTCTATGGCCTCTTGTCTAAGGTTATAATAATAAATTAATCGATTACCAAATCCACAATAAGGCATGTTTGTAAGAGCTAGCATATTATTTTTTATTCCTTAAAGTTAGAGGAGACCAACCTTTTTTACACCAATATCTTATAATATCGCTTCTAAGTTTTTCATGATCATTCCTTTTCCAACTAGCATGCTCATCTCTGCCTAGATGTGATTCAAGGTCACCCCAAATACTCTTATCGTCTGAAGGCATCTTTGGCACATAGCAACTAATTCCTTGATATATTTGACAGGAGGCTGCGAAATGTATATCCTCGCCGTTATCCCAACTTAGAGGCCGATCTTTCCATATGTTTTTGCACCACTCTGTTTTAAAAAACCAACAATGCCCAACAAAATCAACCTCTAATTCTTCTTCAACAGAGAACCCATCACCATAGCCAAATGTTGTTCTAGCTTCTAATTCTTTGAATTCGGGTTTCAAAATACGTCCGTTTGCTCCTACAATACAATTATGTTTCTTTGAGGTTTCTAGGCAGCTGCGTAGCCAATTTGCGCCTGGCATTGTATCATCATCAAATATAGCTGTATATTCAGTATCAACTAAAAGCGGTAGGGCGAATCTAGCATGAAATTTAAAATTTATGTCTTGAGATTGAATAATAGATATATTATATTTTTGTTTTACAATATCTGGTATATTAATATCTAAGTGTGATTCATTTTGATATATCCAAATTTGATGTGGTTTAACAGATTGTTTTAGAATATAATTTAACTGTTTTTGTAAATTATTTCTTTTCCACACTGATAAAATAACTGTTATTTGATCTTCGTGATAATCATTCATTATGATTTTCCGATAATATTAAAGAATGCATTTTTTCATTCCAATTTTTAAAACTGCAGTTGTTTATATACCACATTTTGGCATTTTTTGATAACTTTTCTTTATTTTTCCAAGCATATTCTAGTTTTTCTAGCACATAGTCAATGTCATCGTTTTTTTGCCAATCTACTTTTACAAAACAATCTTCAGGAACGTCTTTATAAAATAAACCTACATTTGAAGCTACAACAGGTATACCACACAACATTGCGTCTAGCGTAGCATAAGAGTTCCCCTCAGATAGGGATAGTTGCAAAAATATGTCTGAATTTAAATACATGTCTTGTTTTTTATCTATAAAATCACGTATATTTCCCTGCGGATACACATTTAAATTATTAAATTCAAACAAAGTTGTCTTATTTTGTATAAATTCTATTAAACTCTTGCCTTTGTTATCAGTTGACCAATTTCCTAATACAACCGGCGAATTATTCCATGTAATTTTTGTTTTTGACTCATCAAATTCACTTGCATGTAATATACTGTGTCTAGTAAATTTTTTATATTCTTCTCCATAGTGATTTATAAATTCGTCAGTGCAAAATTTTGAAGTGCTTATAAATTCAGTATTTTTAGGGTTGCGATAATATAACATTCTATTTTGACCGCTGCAGCACAAATTTTTCCAATATAAGTCCCATGATGGCTCTCTAATTGCATGAGTCATAGCCACACCGTGATGAACAATAAAAGTTTTATATTGATTTGGTATATCACATGATAGGTGATTATCTGTAATGACTATTGGATCTTCACAATCTTTTAAAAACTCTATCATTTTTTCTTTTTCTGCAGGGCCTTCGAAAAATACCCTATGCTGGAAAGCCTTGGATAACTGATGATCATAACATGCAACGCCACCAAAATTATTTTGATAGTAGGATCCACAACAATAGTGAATTAAAGGTTTTATGCTTATATCTGCATAATTATTACAAAAATAATCATAAATCTTTAAACAGTTTATTCTACGTTTCTTCTCCTCTTCTGGGTCGATATTTTTAATTATATCAAATATATTTTCATATTTGCTTTCTTCGACGCGCAGTATAGCTTCATCCCATAGTTTGTGCTTTGGAAGTTCTAGTGTGTCTGAGAGTAATACCGGTATACTTCCAACGGCTAAACTTTCCCAAAATCTTATAGAGCTAGGTCCTGTACCAGATGGACACAATGAAAACCTAGAATTAATTAAAACTTTATTGTATTTATCTGTTTTATTTTCATGCTCTGGAGTTAGGTTCAGATCTTTTTTAAAGTTTTGTTTTTCTGTATATACAAGAGAGTTGAAGTGCCAACCACCAGTATTTTCAATGTAAACGTCATCTGGTGCATCGGTGTCAAATATTCTCTCTCTTATATCACTCAAATAACCGGGCTGCAACCCACCCATAAAGCTAAAGGAATATTTTCTTTCTAAATTTAAAAAATCTTTGTTTTTAAAAATACCATTTCTTGAATCGTCTTCAAAATTTACGGCATACAGAGGACATGGAAGCAAACCTATATCATCAATAGATTCTTCATCAATACATTTATGAGGGGTATATACAGTTTTAATATTGAGAAATTTAAACAGTTCTTTAAGTTCTCTAAACCTTATATGTTGACAGCATGTATAATATTCCACTCCTTGATTAATAAACGGCGCCATAATTTTAGCAACCTGATTTATATCGACTCCCTTGTCAAGTATTGTAGCCCATGGAAAACCGATATAATTTCGAAATTGTTTATTTTGCAAATAAAATTGTTTTTCAGTACAAACAGGATACTGCCAAAACAACTTATAGTGATTTATTATCTTTTGCCAATCAACATTCATTTAAAACCTAAACAGCTATCTTATCAACCTGATCTGTATATTTGAGAAATATTTCTTTTTCTTCTTCTTGTTTCCAAGACAGATTTTCAAAATTTGTAGATATGCCTTTTGGATTGAAGTAATATACTCCTAAAACTGTATTAATTTTCATAAATTTTCCACCTTCGAAAGCTGCGCGGAGCCACATGTCCCAATCTCCAGCTGATCTATATTTGTCATCAAAATAGCCATATTTATCGTGTAGGGTCCGTTTCCACATCGGATTGTTATGAGGAAGATTGTTTCTCAGCATTGCCTCCTTGGAGAAGGGCTCAAAGTTGTACTGGGGTGTGCCTGGCTTCACATCTTCATATAAAGTATTTGGCTCTTGTACCATGTATGAGTCGTTGTACACCAAATCAACATCTGTGTTTTCTGCTAAAACTGAAGCTTGTTTTTCCAGTGCAAAAGGAGCACGGCGGTCGTCGCAATTAATATTTGTAATAAATTCGCCAGAAGACATTTTAATTGCTTTATTCCAGACGCCGTAAACTCCTGGATCTTTATCCAATCTTTTATAAATTATATTTTCAGGATATTTTTCTTTGTATTTTAATATTACCTCTTCCTCAAAATTGTTTTCTTTATCATTAACATTTAATATTAGCCACTCACATTTATCTTTAAAAACCGTTTGCCTTGTAACGTCCTCCATCAACTGTTCTATATGTTCTTCTGCGCGATAGACAGAAGTTATAAGAGAAATTTTTGGAAGTTCTTCCCTGGATATTTGTGTCAAATCACTTCCGTATATAGATCTGACATATTTATCATAAATCTTCTCCTCTGTAAATTCTTCACATAGCCATTTCTGCAGCTCTTTAGCTCGTTTTTTGAATCTTCCATAATCTTTATGGACTTCTTCAAGATTCATTTTAATTGAGCCTTCTTCTGGAAAAGCCCACATTGAATCTTTTGTGATTATACCGTCCCATACTGCTTCTTGTTGAACTGGGCCCATTGTATAGCTGATCCTAGAAAACATATGTTTATGTTTTATTTTTCCATTTTTTTGCTTAGTAGGTTTATATAGAAAGTCTAAATGGCCTGACCAGTCAGTAGCAATAACTGGTAGTCCGTGATGTGCAGCCTCAAACAAAGGCAAACAAAAACCCTCGCCATGAGTAGCGGTAACCATGGCCTTAATCTTAGGGTGAGTATAAAGACCTGACATTTCGTTATCAGACAGAGAACCATGTAACAAATATATCTTACATTTTTTCTCACCGCATCGCATAGTAAGACTCTTTAATGTATTGGCACTGTTAATTCTATCAATTAAAGAGTTTTTAGCCATATTCGTTTTTATTATTAAGCCTACGTCTTCTTCTTCTCTGAATTGTTCTACAAAACATTTAATTAAATTTTCTAAATTCTTTCTTGGACCGAACTGTGCAACTGTTAGAAAATTAAAATTAGTGCTTAAATTTAAATTTAGTTCTGAAGGATCAAATTTCCTAACTGGGTAAGAAATATATTCTACAGGTTTTTGACATTTGAAATCTATTTTCTCACCGTTATCGTTTCTGGTGGCTTCGTACACAGTCTCAACAAAACCATTTTTAGAATGTTGACTAATTGTTAGAATTTGATCAACAATTGCTGTTTTTTCTATCCATTGTGGAGATATTTTATTTGTTTCTATGCCAGCTGTAACACCAATATTATAAAGAGCTATTTTTTCCCATTCACTAGGAATGGTCACTTGTAATGAAACATCAAATACTGGTTGCCCATTACACTCATTGGTATACGATATTGTCTTTTCTAAAGTAGAATCAATCCATCTTCTTTCTTCACTATCTCGCCAATCCCAACTAGTAGCACCCCAATTAATAGGGTGTAAGTATACATCAAATAAATCTTCCCTAGTTCTTAGCGCGCGGATCACTGTTCGAGCGTGATGGCCGTATCCTGACTGAGTTAAGAATGGACCTTTTACATAAACTTTTTTCATTTCAAACCTCTAACAAATCCCATGTTTTATATTCTTTTCTTGTATCCCAAGATCCAAATTTATCACACACATCTTTAATTGTTTTTCTCCACTTGTCTTGAAAATTTTCAAAATTATAATTTTTCAACACATGATCTCTTCCCTTCATGCCCAATTTTCTTCTTTCTTCTCTTGTCATATTATAAATCTCTTCTAGCGCGTTGACAAAATCATCTTCGTTTATTCTGTCTTCGCGAATAAAAGGTATGTCTTGTGAACCTATTATAGCTCTTGAGCATGGTTCAATACCAATTCCAAACCACTTTTCTCCATCCGTGACTTGTTCTTGAAGGCCTCCAGTCATGTTGACAATTATTGGGGTTGCGCATGAAAGAGATTCTAGAGTTGCTAATCCAAAACCCTCGGCGTCAGAAATATTTACAGTTACGTCAACCATATTATACATGGCTGCTAGGTGTGTTGGGTCAACCTTATTCTTAGAAAATTGTACCTCACCATTTGTTAGGCCCAAATTATTGATCTGTGCTATTAGATCTGGGCCGTTAGGATCATTTGGGTCTGTGTGCATAACAAGCTTTGCTTTGTCTTTTCCAACTTTTTCTAAAAATTTATTAAACCAAAAAATTAAGCTACCAGATTGTTTTCTTCTAGCATTTCTGTTATTCCAGAAGACTACAAACTTTTCATCTTCGAAGCCGGCCTTGCTTCTTAATTCTATTATTTCCTCTTCTTTTATAGGTTTAAAAACTTTTGAATCAACAGCGTGTGGTATATACTCTGAATCGGTCTCGGGTGCAACTGTTTTAACAATATCGTGAGTTACTTTAGAAATGCACGCTATATGATCACAAGAATTATACCATACTTTATTAAAGTCTGGATAAGGATAATTATCCCAAACATGATAATACACCATGGGTATCAGTGATCTGACTTCATCTTCTATTTCCCACAACCAGGGAAAAAATCTTGGATCAGTCATAAACCATAATAGATCTGGTTTTTCTGTTCTTATGATCGATCTAACAGACTCTTGTGTGCCGTATCCATCAACAGGGTAGATTACGAAGTCCTCTCCGTACGGATCAACTTTTTGTGGCTGATAATTATCATGTTTGACGGCTCCGCCGAAGCAAACAAATGAATATTCTCCAGTATTAATTAAAGAGTTAATAACATATCTTGTCTGTGATCCTACACCAGATGGAGAATAAGGGTGATCAGCAATCACGAAGATCTTCTTTTTTTTCATTTTTACCTACAGTAATTTGTTTTATAAAATTCACATCCAAATCCAGATGTGCACGATAATCTATTTTTTAAATGATTGTCATTTTTAATATTATACGTGGCCTTAGATAATAAGTTAAGAGCATTTTTAGTTTTTTTAGGTCCGCTTGTTACACGAAATATTTCTACGTTATTAGATTTTGCTGTTCTTTTTAAAAGAGCAAAATGAGTTTCAATATTATTAATGTCTATATTATGCTTCTCTGCAAAAAAATGTTTGTATAGCGTCAATTGATAGGTTGTTATGCGATCTGATTTTTTTTTAGTATCCCATCCCCACGAACATGTTTTCCAATCAATAACGTGATACTTACCATCTTTAGTTTTTAAAACTAGATCTATAAAGCCTTTAAACATAAGATCACTATCTTTAATAGGTACAAGAAGCTGTTCCTCTACTGATACAACTTCAAAATTAACAAATGTATTTTTTAAAGATGGTAAAATAAAAGAAAGTAAGTTTTCTCCTTGCTTCCTCATTTTACTAACAAGGTCTTTTTTTATATCTACTTTTTTTTCGGTCAAAGACTTTAATTCTTGTAAAAATTTAGAATTAAATTCTAACAATAAGTCTATTTTTTCATCAAAAACTATTTTTTCACAAACATGGTGTATTGCAGTCCCAAAAGCAGTATATTCATTTCCTAGAAACTCTTTTAATTTGTCTTTATATACAAGTTTATGCTTGTATGGGCATTCGTTCCAAATTTTTAATTCAGAAAAAGATATGTGAGATCTCATTTTTTATCTTCTTTTTTAAGATTTTTTTTACGTGATCTCGCAGGAGCAGCAGAAACTTTCACTTGCTTAGGTTTGTTTTTTGGTATTAATTCAAATATCCAAACGTCTTCTAATAAGTGATCATGATTGTTATCCATTCTCGTACCTTTTTTGATACATTCACCTAAAGAATGTGATTTTGGGCACTTGTAACTATTATTAACGATTTCTTTAATATCCTTCCAACCTAAAAGAATTCTCTTCTCTCCAACTAAGTTACGTTTTGGTAGTTTGACTGTCAAAGTCATCTGATTGTTTTTTAAATCATTATTAAATTTAATATTCATTTTTATTATCCTTCATGTAAGATCATGAGTTTTTTATAAATATAATTACTAATATCTCTTAAATAAAGCTTGTCTCCTAAATAAAATTCTTCAAACCCGGATGCAAAATATTCTCTCAAGGAAGTAGGGGCATAAGAATTTACAAATAAATCTACAGATAATAATCTAAGAGAGTCATATCCAACCTCATCATACAAAAACAAATCAAACTGATCATCATATTCAGTTTTATAAAAATTATATCTATTAGTGTCATAGTCTCTGTCTCTTAGAATCTTTCTTAATTTTTCTCTTTTAGATAAAAATTCATCTTCTATTACACCATCAGAATATATAAAGTCACCATACTTGTTTTCTACTGCGTGAGCTAACTCATGAACAAGGTCATCTAGTAAATCATTATTGTCATCTTGATCGTTAGATACGTATATGGCGCCGTCTAAAAATAGTGCATTAATGTTTTTTTTGTCAAAAAAATCAAAATGACCAACGTATATGATATCAATTAAATCTGTAAAGTGATCAGGTATTATGTTGTTAAATTTATTAAATACATATTCTAAGTCAACATCATTTTTTATATGATCTTTTATTATTACCTGTAGACTGCCAAATCTATGTTCTGATAACAATTTATTTTTTTTCTTCACATAATTTACAAGATTTTTGTTTGACATCTTTTTTCTCATTTTCTTTGACAATTGACATTCCACTGTCAACATCTTCTAATGCTTGATGATATCCTCTTATCCAGTTCTCTTCTGCAATTACAAGTAAAAAATCAGGAAATTCTCTTGCCATTGTTTCAACAATCATCTCTACTGTTACATTGTTGTCTTCTGGGTTAAGTTTTTCGCCAACATATTCTACTAACATATTTTTTAGATCATTACTTGGTTCTACCAATTCTTCTAAACTTGGATTCTTTTGTATATTTTTTGAATTAATTATTTCCATTATAATACCTTTGAAGCTAAAGTGGCAACTTTTGAACGTTCACCTTTTATTAGTGTCATGTGACCAGAAAGATCATGTACCTTAAATTTTTCTACTGCATACGATAATCCATTAGATGTTGAATCTAAATAGACGCTATCAATTTGTTCTATGTCACCTGTAAGAACTATTTTAGTATTTTCTCCTACGCGAGTAATTATAGTCTTTAATTCGTGTATTGTTAAATTTTGTGCTTCGTCAACAATAATAAAAGCATTTGATATTGATCTACCCCTAATATAAGTTAAGGCTTCTATTTGTATGGTACCATTATCAAAAAACATTGACATTGATTCTTTCTTGCCGTTTAAAAGATGGTCTATGTTATCTTGTATAGGCATCAACCAAGGTCGCATTTTTTCTTCCATTGTGCCTGGAAGATAACCTATGTCCTTACCCAATGGCTGTACAGGGCGGGAAACAACTAATTTTTTGTATCTTTCTTGGTCCAGAACCTGATCAAGACCCGCTGCAATCGCTAAAAGAGTTTTACCGCAGCCGGCTTTACCCACTAACGTTACAATAGGTATATCTGGGTCTAATAATACGTCTAAAGCAAACATTTGTTCTTTATTCCGTGGTTTTAAGCCCCAAATGCCTTTTTTATACTCAGAAACCTTACTTACCGGTAAATTATAATTCTTAAACCTAACTAAGGCTGTTTTTTTCTCATTTGCGTTAGAAACGAGCATTAAAAACTGATTTGGTTTAAATTTACCCTCTTCCCTTTCAAATGTTACTTCTTGGCCTTCATATACGTAGTCAATAATCTGGTCATCTACTAAATGTGTTGAATATCCAGTAAATAACTTATTACGATCAGTTACCACCTTATTTGTAACATAATCTTCTGTTAAAATACCTAAAGAATCGCATTTCACTCGCATATTAATATCACGAGTTACAACGATAACTTTTCTTTTTATATTTTTTTTCTGCTCTGTGATGGCAGTCGTGATAATTTCATTATCTGCACTTTGAATATCACAAGCAGTTGGAAGATCTTCTACATTATAGCCTCTCACACTTATTATACCCTTTCCCTTGGCTATTCTTACACCTTTATGAAGATTACCCCTACTGCGAAGATTATCCAATATACGGATAGTTGATCTGGCATTTAATCCAACACCATCTTGCCTTTTTTTGTGTTTATCAATTTCATCAAGTACTTTTAAAGGGATAACAATATCATTATTTCGAAATTCAAAAATTGATTTTGCGTTTGTCAAAAATACGTTGGTATCCAACACATAAGTTTTTTTCATGCTTTACTCTATATGCAAAAACTAGTTAAAATGTAATGAAGAAACATTTATTAGTTTTTATGTTCTTTTTAGTATCAACACTTATAAGTAGTTGTGCCATACAAACTAGTGTAATTAAGTCTCTCCAAGATGTTAAAAAATCAATTTTAAAAATTGAAACATGGGCAAGACTAGGAGCATGTGATGAAACCACAGGGGTATGTGCTGAGCCTGAATTAGTTTCTATGGGTTCAGGCGCTGTGGTATTATACAAAAATGCAAAAGCTGTCTTGACTGCAGCACATGTATGTAAACAAGATAGCTTTGAACAATTTGTAGAAATGCACGATGGCCATTTCTTTTTAAAAGCAATAGATCGCGATAATAAAGAATATATTATAGAAGTAGTAAAATATGACCATAGTCAAGATATATGTCTATTAAAAAGTATGTCTGGTGATTTGCCGCCTTATTTAAAAATAAGTTCAAAAAAACCAGAATATGCAGAAATAACATATAATTTAGCGGCGCCGCTAGGAATTATCGATCAACAAATGGTGCCGGCTTATCAAGGATTCTTTTTTGGTAATTCAAAAGGTAGAGCATTTTATAGCATAGCTGTTGCGCAAGGATCTTCTGGATCGCCTATCACTAATTCTAAAGGAGAATTAATTGGGATGATTCACTCTGTTCATTATAGATTTCATCACATAAGTCTTTCGGCGACTTATGAACAGCTTTGGAATTTTCTAAAGATTGAAGGAAACTATACATTAGAATTCCAGAACTCGTCCCAACATTAAGACTTCGAACTGATCCAT
>MDSZ01139880.1_pt1 | contig 10316 bp, 10 predicted proteins | sample 811201 | NCBI WGS metagenome assembly MDSZ01 (sample SAMN05326647, study PRJNA326480) | marine metagenome | isolation source: seawater | place: Indian Ocean: North | collected 2010 | reverse complement strand
TAATGTATGTATGGATTGATGCACTTGTTAATTATTTAACTTCTTTAGGATATCCAGATTTAAAGGAAAAAAATGAATATTGGAACGAGTGTATTCACGTTATTGGTAAAGATATTTTGAAGTTTCATGCGGTTTATTGGCCAGCAATGCTTATGGCTGCAAATTTGCCTTTACCAAAAAAAATTTTTGCACATGGTTGGTGGACTAATGAAGGAAAAAAAATTTCTAAGTCACTAGGTAATACTATTGATCCAAATAAAATTATAGATTTTTTTGGATTAGACCAATTTAGGTATTTTCTTCTTAGAGAAGTAACCTTAGGTCAGGATGGTGACTTTTCTGAAAAGGCATTGAAAAGTAGAGTTAATTCTGATTTGTCAAATAATTTTGGAAACTTAGTTCAGAGAACCTTAAAATTTCTTTTTAAAAACTTTCATGGTGTTATTCCTTTTCAACTTGATTTGAACTCACTTAATAATTATCCATTAAAAGATGCTTACTCACTTTTTCCAAAAGTAGAGAAGTTAATTATTAATTTGGAGTTAAGTAAAGGTATTGATGAGGTTTTTGTTTTTGTAAGTAACTTAAATAAGTATATGGATGAATCTGAGCCATGGAATTTGATTAAAATTAATAAAGAATTAACTGGAAAAATTTTAACAGAGCTAATTGAGGGATTCAGAATTGTTGGTATTATTTTACAACCTTTTTTACCAATTGCTTCTAAATTACTTCTTGATACATTAAATGTAAATAATAAATTAAGAACATTCGAATATTTATATTCAAAAAACTCTTTAAAAAAAGGACACAAATTAAATGAACCCAAAGCTTTATTCCCAAGATTTCAGTAAAATAGTTGATTCACATTGTCATCTTGATTTCAAAGACTTTGAGAATGATAGAGATGAAATAATTAAAAAAGCAAAAATGAGTAATGTTGATTATTTCCTTACGATTTCGGTTAATCTTGAAGATTTTGAAAACGTTCATAAAGTTTCACAAAACTATAATAATATTTGGTGTACTACTGGCATTCATCCCAATAACGTTAATTCAAAAATTAACGCGTCTCAACTAGAAGAAATTCAAAGTAAAATTTTAATTAATCTAAAAAAAAAGAAAGTCGTTGGATTGGGTGAAACTGGGTTAGATTTTTTTAGAGGTAAGAAAAATAGAACAAATCAAATGGAATCATTTATGTTGCATCTTTTTTTATCAGGAAATCAAAAATATCCAACTATTGTTCATACAAGAGATGCAGATGATGACACAATTAATTGTCTAGATGAATCTGTAAAAAAATATTCTTCTTCAGGACTTATTCATTGTTTTACATCTACAAAAGAATTTGCAAAAAAAGCACTCGATAATGGCTTTTATATTTCATTTTCTGGAATAATAACATTTAAAAATGCAGTTGATTTAGTTGATGTCGTAAAATATGTTCCCTTAGATAAAATTTTAGTAGAAACTGATTCACCTTATTTGGCGCCAGTACCCTTTAGAGGAAAAAGAAATGAACCATCGTATGTTAATTACACACTAGAAAAAGTTGCTGAAATAAAAAAAATAAAAAAAGATAAATTGATAAAAATTACTACAAAAAATTTTTTTACCTTATTTTCAAAAATAAAAAATGACTCTTGAGATTGAAATATTAGGATGTGGAAGTTCATCAGGAGTTCCTGCAATTGGAAATAACTGGGGAGAATGTAATCCAGAGAATCCAAAAAACAGAAGATTACGTTCCTCAATATTAGTTAGAAGTAAAGAAACCACAATAATAATTGATGCCACTCCAGATTTAAGGCAGCAACTCTTAAATGCAAATGTAAAAAGTCTTGATGCAATATTCATTACTCACACACACTCTGATCATATCAATGGTATTGATGATTTTAGATTCTTAAATGTAATTATGAATAAAGATTTAAATCTTTATGCAACAGGTGATGTTCTAAAAAAAATAAAAGATCGATTTGGATACGTTTTTGATAAATTAGTTCCAGAAGCAAATGGCTTCTATTACAAACCTTGTTTAATACCACATGAAATTTCTGAAGATTTTACTTTTAATGATTTAAAAGTATCATGTTTTGAACAAAATCATGGCTTTATGAACTCAACTGGATTTAGGTTTAATAATTTTGCATACTGTACTGATGTATTAGATTTTGATGAAAAAGCTTTAAAAAATTTAGAGAACCTTGATTTATGGGTTGTAGATTGTTTAAGATTTAAACCTCATAAAACTCATGCTCATTTTGATAAAGTAATGGAATGGATAAAATTATTAAAACCAAAACAAACTATTCTTACACATATGAATTATGAAGTTGACTATGATTTCATCATGTCTAAAGTGCCAAAGAATTGTATAGCCGCATATGATGGTCTTAAAGTAAAAGTATAAATTTTGTGAAAAAATTTTTAATTATTGGTATCGCTGGTTTTGTTGCTAAAAGACATTTAATAGCAATCAAGGAGAATTCTTGTAAGTTGGTTGCTAGTCATGATATTAATGACTCTGTAGGTATAATAGATAGTTATTTTCCAGAATCAAAATTTTTTACAGATATTTCAAGATTTGAAAGATTTATAGATAAATATAAACTTAATAATGGCCCAATTGATTATTTAGTCATATGTAGCCCAAATTATCTTCATGATTTTCATATAAAGCTAGGTCTAAGACATGGTATGGATGTTATATGTGAAAAACCATTAGTTATAAATCCAGATTTATTACCAGGTTTATTTGAATATGAAAAAAAGTTTAAGAAAAATATTTATTGTCTTCTACAATTAAGACTTAAAAAAAATATTGAAAAAATGAAAAATATTTTAAAAAAATTAAATATGAAAGAAATTCATGTTAACTATATAACTCCAAGAGGTAGTTGGTATGATTATTCATGGAAATCAGATGAAACAAAATCTGGTGGAATATTAATTAATATTGGTGTTCATTTATTTGATTTTTTATTTGAAGTTCTAGGAGATGTTGAGGATTTCAAAATTATTAAATATAGTAACAGAGAGGCTAATGGTGTATTATTCTTTAAGGGTTTAAAGGTTAATTTTAATTTATCCTTAAATAGTGAAAAATTCGAAACAAAAAGAGAAATTATTATAGGTTCTGAAAAGATTAATATTGACCAAAATTTCTCAAATAATCATAGTGAATGTTATAAACAGATTTTAGATAACAATGATAATTTTCTTGCAAAAAACTGCTCTAAATCGATTAGTTTTATCAATGAAATGAGAACGCGTGTGGGTGCATTTAAAAAGTAATAATATAAATTATTTTAACAAGTTTGATTTCCACCACTTTATAGTTTTTTTAATACCTTCATTTAGACTTACCTTTGCATTCCATCCTATTTCTCTTTTTGCTTTGCTACAATCTAGAATTAAATTAAAATTAATTGTGGGTCCTGTAATTTTTTTTACTTTGAGGTTTTTGTCAGCAATTTTCATAATTATTTCTATTAGATCAATAACTTTTATACCAATTTCTGACCCGCAATTATAAATTTTAAACTTACTTTTTTGTTTTTTTATAATCATTTTTACAAAGTTAATTAAATCAGAAATATACAAAAAATCTCTAATTTCATTTCCTTTTCCCCATATTTTAATTTCTTTTTTAGACTTCATGACTTTTGTAATTGTTGCACCTAATACATGACTTTTTTCTAAATCAAACTTATCATATGGACCATAAATATTACTATGGCGAATTATTGTAAACTTTGTATTTGAAATATTTGAGTAAAACTCACAAAGTTTTTCTATATATATTTTCGTCCAACCAACGCCAAAATATTTATTTATAATTTCGTAATTAAATTTTTTTTCATTTTGCTTTTGTGTACTACTTTGATACATAACTGAACAACTAAAAAAAATAAAATGTTTTACATCTTTATTTTTAAATATTTCTCTTAAAATATTTACATTCATAATTGCATTGTCATTAACGTGGATATAAGGATTATGTGTTATATCTTTTACTCCTGAAGTTATAGCAGCGGCATTAATTACAATGTCAACATTATCAAAAAGATCCTTTACTTGTTTTGAATTTGTTAAATCACATTTTATCCATCTAATATTCTTATTTTTAAAAGGTGATTTAATATTATATGTTGCCTTTATTTTAAAATTCTTAGAAAAATTTAATGCAATATTTTTACCTATAAATCCAGTTGCACCAAGAATTAAAATTTTTGGAATTGTTTTAATTTTTTTATTACTAATCATTATTTAAAATCATTTTTGCTATCTTTTTAGATTCTTGAATTGATTTTTCAGTTCCAATATCAATAAATTTTGGTTTCTTAATTTGTATTATATTTATTTTTTCATTATTTTTTACCATGTCTGGAATAAGCTCATGCTCCAAACTCATATATCCTTTTTTTTTATATTTAATTAACTTTTCTTTTTTAAAAAAATATATCCCTGAATTAATGTATCCAGGACCCGTTGATTCTTTTTCTTTAAATTCGATTAATTGGTGTTCTTTATCGAAAAGAATTGTTCCAAATCTGCTCGTTTTTTTCATGAAATGACAAACTAGTGAACATGAATATCCCAAATTAATTGACTCTACTAATTTTTTAATACCACCAGCTAAGAAGCTATCTCCATTAAGAACAATTAAATTATCTTTACAATATCTAAACGAATTAAAAATTGATCCTGCCGTTCCAAGTTTTATTTTTTCTTTAACAATCTTTTGATTCAGATTTTTAAATTCATTGTTAATTATCCAATCTTCAATCTGTTCACTTTTATGTCCTGCAGCATAAATTATATTTTTAAAATTTAGTTTCTCAATATCTTTAATAAGCCAATAAATAAAAGGTTTATTTTCAATTTTAATTAAGGATTTTGGTTTGTTCGGATAAATATGTTTTATTCTTGAACTTAATCCACCTACTAGAAGTATAAAGGAAATATTTTTACTATTTATTTCTTTATTCTTATTCATAGTAATTTTCATAAATTAATAGATAATAGTTCTTGTACCTGACTCGTCAATTTCAGGCTTAATGAATAATTTATTTTTTAAATATTTATTAATAAATTTATCTCTTTTCCCTTCTTTGAAATAAGCTAATACAAATCCCCCACCTCCGGCACCCATCATTTTATAACCTAGTATTTCTTTTCTATTTAGTATTTCAAATAAATCTCTTGTTTTTTTTGTTATCATTTTTTTTGAAAGTTCTTTTTTCATCTGCCAAGTATATTCAAGTAATTTTCCAAAAGTATCTATATCTTGGTTAATAAGATTTGAATATGCTTCGTCAACAATTTTTTGAATTTTAATTAATATATTTTTTTTTTTTTCTATATTATTCAAAATTAACTTTGCCATTTGAGAAGAATTTCTTTGTTCATCTGTATATACTAAAAGTAATCTTCCTAAGAATTGAAATCTTTCATGATCCTTAAGAATTATTGGATTAATTTTAAATGTTTTATCTTTTTTAATCTTTACATAATTAAGATTTCCAAATGACGATGCAATTTGATCTTGAATACCAACATTTTCTTTTAAAAATTTATTTTCTATTTGGTATGAATTCTCTGCAAGTTTATATTTATCAAAATTGATATTTTTTAAATTCATAATACAGTTTCCAACTGCACAGCAATATGCTGAACTAGATCCAATTCCGCTTCTTGCAGGAAGATCTGCAAAGTAAATAAATTCTAAATTTTCGAAAAATTTATAAAAACGGAGTGATTCGCGAACTATAGGTTGTTTAATGTTATTAAGATTATTTGTAGCTTCTTTTATTCTCCATTGTATATGGTACTTTTTTTTAGAGTTTTTCGGTAATCTTTTAACTACTGAGTATGAATATTTTTGAAATGCTAATGATATAAATGCTCCTCCATTATTTGTAAACCATTCTTCATAATCTGTGCTTCCTCCAAATAATGAGATTCTGAAAGGTGATTTAGAAATAATCATACAAACTATCTTACTAAATAATTTTTATTTTTTTTTATTTTTTTTCTCCAATAATTTAGAAGATCAATAAGTGTTTTTTCATAATTATATTCAGGCTTCCATCCTGTATGAGATTTAAACTTTTTACAGTCTGGTATCTGTAAATCAGCATCTATTGGTCTAAATCTTTTAGAATCCTTTACAATTTTTAATTTTGTTTTAATTGAAGATAGACCAATTAAAAAATCTAATATTTCTTTTATTGTTAAACTTTGATTACCACCAATATTATAACATTCCCCAAAAATTGGTTTAACTGTAACAAGCATAAAATATGCTTTCACAGCATCTCTCACATCTGATATTGTTCTTAATGAATTTAGGTTTCCAACATATATTTTATTTTCAGTTAAACCATTTTCTGCCATGGCAATTTGTTTTGCAAATGATGATTCGGCAAATACATCACCTCTTCTAGGACCTGTATGAGTAAACATTCTTGTTGTTAAGGTCTTAATTTTATAGGCTTGAAAATAAAACTTTGAAATTAAATCAGTTCCAATTTTTGAAATTGCATAAGGAGATGCTGGATGAAAGCTACATTCTTCTTTAATTGGTAGGTTTTTCCTACTAACTTTCCCAAAAATTTCAGAAGAGGAGCATATATGACAAATTGTTGAAGAACTATGTTCTTTAATTGTTTCCAAAATATTATGTGTTCCTAACATATTAGTTTCATATGTATCTAAAGGACTTGTAAAACTAGTTAATGGATAGCTCTGTGCAGCTAAATGAAAAAGATAGTCAGGTCTAGTTTTTTTTATTGGCAATATTAGTGATTGATAATCTCTAATGTCACCGTAGTGCAAATATATTCTCCTTTTTTTATTTATATTCTCAATATGATCCTCAATATTTTCAAGAGAACTTCTCCATCTTACTAATCCGTGAATCTCCCAATTAGTATTGTTTATTAGATAGTCAAGCAAATGAGAGCCAACCATCCCGGTCATACCAGTGATAAATACTTTTTTTTTCACAATAAATTTTCTTTTTTTAAATATTTCTTAAAAACATCAAAAATATATTTTAACTGATCATTACTAATGTCTTGATGAATACCAATGGAAAATCCATTCATCATAATTTTATTTGCATTTGAAAGATTACCTACGATTCGATGTTTAAATGTTTTAATAACTGGTTGAGATGCAAAATTACCTGATACAATAACTCTTGTTTCAATTCCATTTTTGTTGAGAAACTTACATAATCTGTATCTATTAATAATTTTAATATCTTTAATTATCACTGTGAATCCAAACCAAGTGTGGAAAGAATTTTTTTTTTCACTTTGGAATATGAAGAAATTATCAAACTCTTTCATAGAACCTGTCAAAATCTTTGCATTACTTCTTCTTCTTTTTATAAAATCGTCTAATTTTTTGATTTGAGTAATACCCATTCTTGCCTGAGGTTCTGTTAATCTTAGGTTATACCCTTCATTAACAAATAAAAAGTTAGGATCAATTTTAGGAAAACTTTTCTTCCACTTTTCTTTTTCTTTTATATTCCTTATCCAACCATGAGATCTTATTATTTTCATTATTTCAGCAAGTTCATAGTCATTAGTTACAGTTATACCACCTTCCAGACAAGTAATATGATGTGAAAAATAAAAACTAAAGCTTGAAGCTAATCCAAACTTACCTAAAAATTTACCATTATATTTAGCACCCATTGATTCACAAGTATCCTCAAGAAGAATTAAATCTTTTTTGTTACATATTTCTTTGAGATCATCCATATCACATGGGTTTCCATAAATTGGTATTGCTAAAATGGCTTTTGTTTTACTTGAAATTGCCTTTTTAACTTGATTAATATCAATATTCATTGTTTTAATATCACAATCAACAAACACAGGTTTTAGACCATACTGAATCAGAGGAAATACAGATGTTGACCATGCTAATGCCGGAACAATAACTTCGTCGTTTTTTTTTAGTTTTTTAGAGTATAACTTGCTCATTAACGCAGCTACAATCAGGAGGTTCGCAGATGAACCAGAGTTACTAGAGACAGCGTATTTAAAACCGAACTTATCACAAAATTTTTTTTCAAAATATTCAACTTGTTTTCCCATAGTTACATTTGTAGTGATAAGTTGTTTGGTGAAATTAAATATTTCCTCAATACCAAATGTCGGTTCATGTAATTTAATTTTTTTATTCGTTTTTTTCTTTGAATGAAATTCTTCCCATTCATTTTTAATAGATTTATATAAAAAACTTTTTTTCATTAAAATGGCCCTTTAAATTCTTCAATTTCTTTTGTTTTAATTTTTTTGGGAACCCAGTTTTTTTTGTTTGTAACCATTTCATAGGAAAGCTTAGCAATTTTTTCAGGGCTGGGATAAAAATTTTCTTCAAATACAGGTGTGGTAGGGCAGGGTGTAAATAAATAACCCAATCTTTTTACCTGGAATTCTATTTTACCAGATTCGACCAAACGAGATATAATTTCAGATGAAATTCCACAATTTATCCAATCATTTTCAACGATTATTAATTTTTTAGTTTTTTTCACAGATCTTATAATTTTTTTCATATCTAATGGTTGAATAGATAATAGATCAATTACTTCAGCATTTATTGATTTATCTAGAAGTAATTTTTTTGCGTTTATACAATCTATTACAGTGAAACTTATTCCAATTAAAGTTATATCACTACCATTTGATAATACTCTTGATTTCCCAAAATCTATTTTGTAATGACCTTCAGGTACTAAGCCCGTGTTTTTATAAAGCATTCTATGTTCTATGAAAATTACTGGATTTTTATCTTCTATGGCTTTTATTAGGGTTCCTTTAACATCATGAGGTGTTGTAGGAGCAATTACCTTTAATCCAGGAATATGTGCAAAAATTGAATATAGAGATTGACTATGCTGTGCTCCTTGCCCCCAACTTCGTCCGATACAGGCTCTTACAACTAGTGGAACACATAGTTTTCCGTCTGATATATAATGAATTTTAGAAGCCATATTCACTAATTGGTTCATAGCTAGCATCACAAAATCCATTCTTTGATGTACTAAAATAGGATTCATACCAGCAATTGCCGCACCAATTCCTACACCAGTCATGCTTTCTTCGCAGATAGGTGTATCAAAACATCTATCTCTACCAAAATCTTTGTGAAGATTAAGTGTTGTTCCGTAATGTCCCTTTGGGTCATCAACACCTTGTCCAAAAACAAAAACGTTTTCATTTTTTTTAAGCATAATTTTTGTTGCACTTAGAATTGCATCTGCATATGACATAATTTTAAAAGATTTATTTTTTTGTAACATTTGAATCTATATGTTTAATTTTTGGAAAACTTGATTTATAAGAATAATCAAGAGCTTCATTAATTTCTTTAATTATTTTTTTTTGAATTCTAGAAAAATTTTTTGTTCTTTTTTTTAAGAAATTTAATTCTTTTAAACTTTTTAATTGTTTTTGTTTATTTTTTTTTCTGTATCCTAATCCAAAGTCATTATTAGTCCCAACATGATCAACTTCTCTGTACGTATCAATTTCCAAAAAAACTGGTTTACCATTTTTTTTAATTCTTTGAAGTGCTTTTTGAGCATATTTAAATATATTTTCTGTCGAATTATCTTTTATTTTAATAGTATAGACACCAAATGATCGAACCTTTCCACATATATCTAAATTTTTCATCCTTTTTTTTTGCTCAGAATATATAGCTAGTTGATTGTTTTCACAAACAAACAAAATTGGTAATTTTTTTAAAGCACTAAAATTTAATGATTCCCAAAAAGTTCCTTGATCCATTGCTCCCTCACCATGATAACAAATAACTCTTGAATTCATTTTTTTTAATTTAATTGCCAAAGAATATCCAACAGCTTCTGAAATCGCGCTACCAACAATTGCTGAAGTAAATATAAAATTTATATCTAAATCACCTAAATGCATTGAACCAGCCTTTCCTGAAGATAAGCCAGTCTCTTTACCAAATAATTCCGCCCACATTTTTTTATAATTTCCACCATGAGCAATGAAATGTGCGTGAGATCTATAGTTACTGAATATTATATCTTTTTTTTTATCTGTCGCTAGTGCAATGCCTACTGCAATTGATTCTTGTCCAAGTGAGAGATGAACGGGACTTTTTATCACATCATTTTTATAAATTTCAATTATTTTTTCTTCTGTAGACCGAATTTTTTTGAACAAATAATAAGCCTTTTCATGGTCAAATCTTTTTATTGTCATACTTTACTGTATTAAATTATTAAACTTTCTTCTTTAATTAAAAAAATT
>MDSZ01082840.1_pt1 | contig 10316 bp, 10 predicted proteins | sample 811201 | NCBI WGS metagenome assembly MDSZ01 (sample SAMN05326647, study PRJNA326480) | marine metagenome | isolation source: seawater | place: Indian Ocean: North | collected 2010 | reverse complement strand
TAACGATAATAGATTAGCACTTGCTGCCTAGATTCTAGGTGAGCGCGGTTTGGGGCACCGAGCAACAGAACGCCCCATTAGTTAATCGAGATTTCCTTTTAATTGTTAAGTTCTTTCTGAAATGCTTCGATGACGCGCGCCTATACGCGTAAATAATTATATTTTTTAGTTATAAGTAAATTTTCCAGTCTTAATATCCTCTACAACAGTTGGTAGCATACCTCCATTTTGTTTTGTCAATTCAGAACATGAATAACCCAAATCATTTAATTTCAAAGAAGTGCAAGTTTTAGCTTTACGAATCTCATCTACATAAATTAATTGATATTTCTATTTAAGTTTTTCAAAATATAATTTTTTTTGAATCCTTTTAAGTCTATATACCTACTTAAAATACTTCCTCCTCTTGGAGATTTATGTAAAACTTCATAATTAAACTTATTTTTATATTCAGGGTCAAAAATATAATTTATTAGGTAAAAACAATTTCCCAATAAATATCGTATACTTACATCTCTGGCGTTCAAAGTAATATTATTTTGTCTAAACTTGAAATTCCATAATTTATTATTATTAACTAACATTTCAGAATAAATTGTATTTCTTAACCAGTCAGCAATACCCTCATCTCCATAAGTAATACTTCCACCAATTCTAGCTACTCTTTCCATTTCCTTAATACTTTTTTGATAATTTCCAAATAAATTAATTCCTCCAAAGTGAAATACATGGTCAAAAAAGTTATCTTGAAAAGGTAAAGATTTAGCGTCAGATAAATTGTAAAAGATGTTTTTTTGATTTAATATTTTAGAACATTTATACAGTAAATAAAATGATAAATCTTGAGCATAAATTTTTAAATTTAGTTTTTTATAATTTTTTAAAATAAATCTTATATCATCTCCATTTCCTACGCCTGTAATTAAAATTTTTTCATTTTTTTTAAATTTTACATCTTGAAATAGTTTTTTTCTAAATTCTTTTTCATTTGTTTTAAAAGTTTTAAATAACCAACTTAAAAAATTTTTATAAAATTTAGTTGCTTGTTTAACTTCATACTCTGTAAGTTTAGAAGTTTTATGATTTGTAAAAGATGGAATATCATTATCAAGAATTTTAAAATAACAACGATTTTTTTTTTTACATCTATTTAAAATTTGAAGACAATTTGGACAAAAATAATCTTTATAATTTTTCATAAATATTCTTTTTAATATATTAAAATGATTTAGTTTTAAAATTAATTAGCTCTAAAATAATAACAAATTGTCTTGTTAATCTCATCTGAAATATTCTATATAAAATTTATTGTTATTTGAATTTAATAAAAAATAACTACGAAGAACCAAAACAAGAAATCTAACAAATAACAGAACTTATTACGAAGTTTCTAAAAACCTATATTTTCTCTATATAATGAAATTTTGGTTGCTCTAGAGACCCCCCACTTTTTAATATTATCTAATCATATCAATAATTATTTGATTGCCTTTTACTTATTAAATTTTAATTTTAAGAAACCAAAGAATTTTAGTAATATTTAAAAAGTATCGCTAGGTTTATAATAAATACGCTTATCGTTATTCTATATTTAGAGTTAGTTTAGATTATAAATCAATTGTATTGCATTACAATATTTTGAAAACCTTATTCTTGTAAAAGGAAAATCTTCCATTAATTTTATATTATATTTATTATTATTTTTTATTTCTGCAATAATTTTTTTTTCAATTTTTTTTATTTTTGATTTAGATTTTGCAAAAGATGAATAACTGATATTAACATCTATAGTAAATCTAAAATTAAAAATATTAAAATATGATCTTTTGTATTCTACTTCAATAATTGGTTTACATAGCCCATACATATTGTCAAATATTCCTTTGCTTATATAATCTTTAAAATTATTTATATTTTTTGAAAATTTATATCTTCCTTCTACAGATGAAATTTTTGTTTCTAAAGAAAAGTTTCTTACATCATTATAATTTCTTATTCTTAATTTTTTTCTAGGAACTAAACCTTCCTGACTATCATGATACATATCAAAATTTTTATTATCAAAATAAATTGATGTAATTTTTCTGTCAGGATAAATCTTACTTCCATTATTTTTTTTTATCCAGTTTAATAATAGATATAAATTATTTTGATCAATATTAAATTTATCTTCGATTCTAAAACTCATGATCTAAGAAGATGTGAATCTTTATCAATAATAATGCTTGTATTATTACAATTAGTCTTTTGTTTATTAATTTTAATTAAACTTCCAGAATAATGAATTTCCTTTCTCTCAGCATATAAACAAAATTGAGAATTTTTAACCTCTATTTCGTCCACACTGATCACACTTGAATTCTTTGCATATATTCCATATGCAGTATTTTCAATTGAAACTCCTTTTATGTTTATAATAGCCAAATCACCTCCTGATATTGCTTTATCATTACAATTTTCAAGATTAATAGAATCAAAGTTAAAATTCCCGGCCTTTAAACCTATACAATCATTTCTAACATTTTTGATATCAACTATAGATGCCTTAATATCGGAAAAATCTGCATCTAATCCATCCTGAGCTGTTTTATTTATAAATAAATTATCTATTGTAACTTTTGAATTGTGGAAATTTATTGCATCAGGACAAGGAAAATACTCTCCATAAATGCTAATACTTTCTAAAATTATATCACTAAAATTAACGCAACCAGATAAATTATTTTCATCTGATTTCAATTGAGAAAAGTCTAAATTTTGACCCCTGAAATTAATTTTCCAATTTTTAAGTTTTCCATGTTTAATGATAATCCTATCATTTGCTTTAAAATCTTTAATATTTATTATTTTTTTATTTTTATCTATTTGAATTATTTGATCTCTATTATAATAAATTTTAGTTTTATTATTAATTTTTTTAAATTTAAAACTTTTCAACCCCGTTTTTCCTGTAAGTTTTCTACTTAAATAGTTATTTTTATTTAAAGAAATATATCTATAAAAATTATTTTTTTCTTTAAATATTTGATTACTTATTAGTTTATTAAATTTATTATAATTATATTTTTCAATAGAACAATTTTTTATATTTATATCACAAATTTCAAAAATTAGATCTTTACCTCCAAAAATCAATTTTAAATTATTAATTTTTTTTATAAGATGTGTATTTCTATTATGATTTTTATCTAAACTGTCTTGATTTTTTTTCTTAATATAATTTAAATTTAATGTAATTTTTTTTAAATATTTATTAGTTTGTTTTAAAGTTTGATTGATACCGTTCTTTTTTAGTAATCGATTAAAATCAGTAATTGAAATATTTGATAAAATATCAATAGCATGTGTAGCTCCATCAAATAAGTACTTTGAGTTTGTTAGATTATATTCTACGCCTAACTCAGTAAATAAATTAAATTCCTCATCTAATATTCTAGACATTCCATCATAATAGATTGGCTCAAACCTATCATTTACTGCATCGTAATAATATCTTCTATCCTCACTAGAAAGGCCTGCAGTACTTCCAGTTGCAATCATCAGTGCTTCAAAAGCTGACATATTTTTGTAACCAATCTTGTCATTTAGGTAAAGATTAGATAAGTATGGATATACATAATTAACGTTTTTAGAATCCTCTAACAAAATAATTGGTAATTTATGCAGATCTTTTTTTATATTGATATGATTTCTAAGAATTAATAAACTTTCATTTAATTTACTCATACTTTTCAAAATAATTTGTCTATGTTCTTCTAATCCAAAATCTAATCCTCCATAATTTTTAATTCTTGATAAAGCAGCTTGATTATAAATTTCATTACCCCAAATTCTAATTCGATTTCCTGCAAGTATAGGTCCATTTTTTCTGCTGTGAGATTGTAAAAAATATTTATTTGGAGACTCTTGAAAAATTACTTTTTTTTCAAGGCCATAAAAGCTTAGATTTGTATAAAAAGTTCGTGGTGATAGAAAATTCAATTGCCAAAATAGTGAGCTTAAAAAAATTTCATTATCATTTTTCCTTGTTTTTGGAATAAATAAAATAAAATCATTCATATTATAAATGTGACCATTTGAAATCTTAACTCTTAAGGAAGACAATAAATTGTAATCCAAAAGTTCAATTTTATTATTATTCCAATTTAAATTAGCTGAAGAAAGATCAATATGATCTTTTTTCCCCCCATGTATTCTTATTTGTGCTAAATAATCACATTCTATACCATTGTCATACAAAACTTTTATTACAGCCTCTCTATATTTTTTATCTAAAATTTTAGAAGTAGATTTATCAGAAAGTATATTAAAAATATCTATATAGTAATTAGTTACATTACCCATTTGAATTGAAATATTTTTTATTGAAGAATTATTATTTAAATAATCAAAACCTAATATTAAATTTTTACTTTTACAATTTGTAGCAGGATATAAGTTACCAAGGTAATTTGATTTTTTATCTGCAAGCAATACTGTAAATATTATTGCAGCTATGAAAATAGTAAAAATCTTGATAATATTATTTTCAAGAAAAGTCTGCACTTATATTTTTGATATCTTTTTTAAAATTTTGACTAATAAAATCATAGGCATCTAGGGCTTCTTTTTTATTTTGAATAGATAATCTATAAGTATGAGTATTTTCAAAACTATCATGATATACATTCAAAATATTGCCTATATTTCTAATCTGTCTATTTTCATTTAATAAAACAACTTCAATTAAATAATTATTTTCAGCTTCAGAAAATGAATAATTAAAAATTTTTTTTCCTCTGCTTTCTAAAATCAATTTATAAATTTGTGTTAATAATAAAATAAATATAATGAACGATGCTAAACCAACTCCATAAATTAACCTTGTTGCACATGCTATTCCAATGGTTATCAAGGCAAAATAAAGAATTAGTTCAAATGAATTTTTTACTGGATGCCTGAATCTTACAATTGATAAAGCACCAACCATTCCTAAAGCGAGGGGTATGCTTCCAGAAATTACTTTAGTTATTGTGAATGTGATTACTGGCAACATAATAAAAGACATAGTGTGCTGAAATGTTGTTACCCATTTCTGATTACAATAGTAAAGCACAATTTGTAAAATAAAACCCATCATTGACGAAACAAGCATAGGTAGTATCCATTTTGAGATTGTGTTTCTAATATCTGCTATATTTAATAAATCTATTACTATTTCCATAATTTAGGATAATAAAATTAAGTTAACATTATCTTTAAAATATTGTAATTTTTTAAATCTAAGTCAAATTAATATTTATTGTAATTTTTAGCAACCGATTAAATTTAAAATAATATGATTATCTAGTATATTAATAGTGCATAAAATGTGTGTAATAAAATATTAATTATTTGTGTTGAGTGATAAAAACTTTTTTTTAAGAAAGAATTAGCAAATAACGACAGATTATTTAATTTTTTAGGTATTTGGTTGTGCGTAATTAAACTAGTAATTTTACTACTTACCAAGCAACAGAATGCGCTACTAGTTATGTAAGTATTCTTTATAAGGCTTCACTCTTAGGAGATTACTCTAATGTTGTGCTATTTTAACATTAAAGATTTAGTATTTTGAAAAATTGATAATAATATATTCTAAAATAGATTATTCTTTAAACTAATTTTTTTTAATTAAAAAATATTAAATCTCAAGTACATTTACTTCAAAATCTTGAAAAAGTGTTTTTGTTCTTAAAAAATGTGACTTATGTAATTTATATTTTGTCAAATCAATGAGTGTGCCTTCTACACCAAAAATTTTTTTTGAATATATTAATGTGGTAGAGCTAACTGAATAAACATGAATAACATTATTAATTAATAATTCAACTTCGGCCATTTCAAGTCTTTCGTAAGGTAGCACATTACATAGAAGTTTATCTTTTTTTATTTTCCAGTTTCGTAATGATAATCTTGGGTGATGCTTATAGTAAATATTTTTATCATTTATTTTATGCTCATATTTAATTTTATTAAAAAGTTTATTATACATGTTAATTTCCTGCTCTATATCAAAATTATAACGTGAAACGTCGGAAAGTAAAGGTGCGCCTAAAATAAGTATTATTTCTTTATCTGAAATTTTACTAATATTTTTTTTATTGATAATTTCTTCAATCACTATTCTAAATTCTTTTCCAACTGAAATATTTTTTTTAAATGGTAAATTCGTAAAATGTGATAATGGTTTAGGATAAATAATTTTAAATTGACTTAAATATGTTAATATAAATTTTGCGAAATATTTTTTTAGATTATTGGATAAATAATTTTTGAATTCATATATATTTACACTTTTATGCTTAAAGGTAAAATAATCACCCATACCATCTTCAATTATAAAAAATTTAGGATGACTTATTAATGAATTAATTATTATTAAATCATTTAAATTAAAATTTAGACGATAATAAACTTCATCAATTGTATTTACCTCCGAATAAATAATATTTTTAATTTTTTTAATATAATGAATTAAAACTCTATTTTTTATCAATGATTTAATAGTTTTATATTTATTATTTTTATATAATACATTTTCATTAGGAACTATGTCTCTTAAGTCAAAAACTTTTTTAATGCTTAAAATATTTGAATAATTAATTATTAAATCTTTAGCGCTATCAATAGTATTTCGATTATTAATGATTACATAATCATTAAAAATTACATTTTCTTCAAATCTTTTTTTTAAGATAGATTTAAATATTATTAGTTGAAAAACTGAAGAGCATAAAAGGAATCTATTAACAATTTTCATTTTTTTTAATTATTTTTTTCTTTACCAAAATTTCAGCAATTTCTAATAAATTTTTTAAATAATAAAATGGTTTAAATATTATAATAAGTGTCTGCAAAATAAAGAGAAAGTATATTGTTGATCTTTTCAAAATCATTTAATATTATTTTTCTAATTTTCACCAAACCATTCCCAAATAACTTCTGCTATAATATCACAGCTTGTTCCGCCTGATTCAATTACTAAAGCAGCACCCTCTGCACCATTGTCCAAAGCTATTTCTTGGTTTTCAGTTAAATGTTCTAACTCCAATGAGTATCTTTCAAATCTAGGACTTGATTGTAATCTTTCTATAATTAAAGTGTAATATTGATTATCTATACAGTTCTCTTCATATGCAAATATTTGAACCCACAAACCACCTAAAGTCGCTATATCTTCATTAGAAACTTCTACATCATGAAAAGCTAGAGCAGGATTAATAAAGAAAAAGGAAACTATAATTTTTTTTAAAATCTCAAAAAACATAATTAATTAATATAATGAATTAAATATAATTTAATTAAATTATTTTACTTATCGTGATAATTTGTGAGTAATACTGATAAAAGTTCACTGTAATTAGAATAAATATGATAAAATATTACTTATTGAATGAAAAATTTAAAAAGAGTTATATTTCCCAGGAATAGTAAATTTTACTTTAATTGGTTATTTAATTAATCAAGATTTTATTAAAAATGAAAATTAAAAAAAATGTTTTATTTTTTTCATGCGTTGGTGATAATATTGGTCTTGGTCACTATAAAAGGTTAGACAGTTTAAAAAAATATATTTTTTTTGAAACATTTAATAAAAATTTTTTTGTATTAAAAATTGGTAGTAATTCTAATTCAAACAAAAAATTAAATGCAAATATTAAGAATAAATTTGAATCTTTTAGATTTAGGAAAAAATATGATATCGCATTTGTTGATATATCAAATAATTATTTTATTAATAATTTAATTCTAACTAAATTAATATTGAGAAAAATAAGATTAATTTCAAATAAATTAATTTTATTTGATGGATTAGAAGAATTTAATTTAACCAGTAAATTAAATAATACAAAATATTTTGACTTTATTATTTCTCCTTATTCAAATAAGTCTATAAATAATAGTTCTAAAGTATTGGCTGGTAGAAGATATGCTATTGTAGATAGTTCAATTTTAAAATATTCAAAATATCAAGAAATAAATAAAGTAGCAAAAAAAATTATTTTGACTTTTGGAGGTAGTGATTTAAATCAACTAACTTTTAGATTATTAAAAATTTTATCAAAAATCAATATAACACTAGATATTAAAGTATTTATAGGTCCATATTTTAATAAGAAAAATATATTTAATATTAATAAATTTCATAAACAGTCACATCATAATATTATCATATTAAGAGATAATTTTAATTTAGCATCACATTATTCAAAAGCAGATCTAATTTTTGTAGGTTCTGGTCTTACCAAGTACGAAGTTGCAGCTTCAGGTACTCCTCAGATAATTATTTCAAACAACAATCATGACGAAATTTATAATTCACCTTTTAAAAAAAATGGCTTAAAAGTCATTAATTTTAAAAAAAATAATTCAAGTATTATTATAAAAGAAATTGATGAGATAATATTTGATGAAAAGTTACGAAATAAGCTTAGTAATAGTGGAAAAAAGTATATAGATGGAAAAGGCATAGAAAGATTGTTAAAAAAAATATTATAAAATTATGTTATTAAAAATAAACAATAACTCAATTTCAGAAAATAATTTACCCTACATAATAGCAGAAATAGGGTCAAACTATGATCAAGATAAAACAAAAGCCTTTAGAATGATTGAAGTGGCTTCAAAATGTGGAGTTAATGCAGTAAAATTTCAAGTCTTCAAAGCTAATAAACTATACAAAAAATCTCATCCTATGTTTAAAATATTTAAAAAATTAGAACTAAATACTGAATGGTTAAGTGAGCTTAGTAATTGTGCAAAAAAAAATAAAGTAACTTTTTTGGCATCCGTATTTGACTTAGAATCTGTAGATCATCTCGAAAAAATTAATATTCCTGCATATAAAATTGCATCGTCTGAAATTTCTAATCATGAATTACTCAAATATGTAGCAAATAAAAAGAAGACTACTATTATTTCAACAGGCATGTCTGATTACATAGATATTGAATATGCTCTAAATATTTTTAAATTTTCTAAGAATAATAAAATTGCCTTAATGCAATGCTCTGCACTGTATCCTTGCAGTATAAAAAATGCAAATTTAAATGTAATAAGTTCATTAAAATCTAAATACAATTTAGTAGTAGGGTTTTCAGATCATACTATTGATAACTCTGCTGCTCCAGTAGCGGTAGGTTTAGGTGCTTCAATCTTTGAAAAACATTTTACATTAGATAAAAGCTCTGAAGGACCCGATCATTTCTATGCATTGGAACCAAATGAACTAAAAGATTATGTTAATACTATTAAAAATTCATTTTTACTCAAAGGCTCCTCTGAAAAAAGTTTTTTGAAAGAAGAAAGAAAAGTTGCTAGGAGAGAAGGGGTATATGCCAAAAAAAACTTAAAGAAAAACCATTTACTAAAATCAAAAGATTATTATTTTGCAAGACCTGCAATAGGCATAGATAGTAAATTTTATAAATCTTTAAATAATTCAAAAATAAAATTTAACATTTTGAAAAATCAACCAATAAAATGGGAAGATTTAAAATAAATTTTGTTTTATAATAATTAAATAATTAATTAAATATCTAAACCTAACCCTTCAAATCTATAAAAAATAATTTATCTCTTTGTATTTATAAAAAAATGATAAAAACATATGCTAATATTTTTTTATTCATCATATTATCTAATATTAAAAATTATTGCGGCACTAAAAATTTATATAGAATTTTTCATATATTTCCATAAATAGTACAACTATAAATGATAGAGTATCAAAAAATATTAGATAAAAATATTTTAAACGTTCTTAAAGATATTCTAATTGATATTAGAGATAAAGGGCTGTCAAATAACAATCATCTATATATTACATTTTTTACTAATCACCATAAAGTTGAAATACCAAATTGGTTAAAGCAAAAATATCCAGAGGAAATGACTATTGTAATTCAATACGAATATTATGATCTTGAAGTAAATCAAAATAATTTTTCTATTTCACTTTCATTTAATGATATAAAAACAAACTTAAAAATTGATTATAATTCTATTATTTCCTTTGCAGATCCTTCAGCTAATTTTGGATTAATTTTAAAAAAAAACAAAATTCAAAAAAAAGTAAATAAAAAAATAAAAAAGGAAATGTCAAAAAAGAATAATGTAATTAATTTTTCTAATTATAAAAAAAATTAATCTAAATAATAATATTTCTTTAATTGACCATTATCATAGTCCAAGCACAACGGGCTGCCAGTTGGAAGTTCTATCGAGGATATTTCTTCAGGCTTATACATACCAACTTTAATCATTATTGCTCTTAGAGAGTTACCATGTGCTGC
>MDSZ01081969.1_pt1 | contig 10316 bp, 12 predicted proteins | sample 811201 | NCBI WGS metagenome assembly MDSZ01 (sample SAMN05326647, study PRJNA326480) | marine metagenome | isolation source: seawater | place: Indian Ocean: North | collected 2010 | reverse complement strand
AGTTTATAAATTAGAACCACATAAAATTCCATTTTATCTCTATGAATTGTCAACATTATTCCATTCATATTGGAGCAAAGGAAATGAGGATAGCAAATTTAGATTGATACAAAATGGGAAAATAAAAAAAGAAGACTCCATTGCTTTAATTTATCTTATTGCAATAGTTATTAAAAATGGAATGAAAATTCTTGGAGTTTCACTTCCAGAAAAAATGTGATGTACTTAAAAGTTCTTAATACGATAATGATTTTATTAGTAATTGCTTTTATATTTTTAATTTTTAAATATTACTCTTCAACTAAGAATATTAATGAAAAAAATTACAATCTACTGAACATCGACGAAATTATAAAAGAAAAAATTACTGATTTACCAATATTACCAAATGATACAAATGATGTAATAGAGTTTAATAATTCTATCGAAGGTAAAAATAATTATAAAAAAAGAAGCTTTTGGGATTTGATAAAAAATAGATGAAATTAAAACCCATAATTGTAAGTATTAAAGGAACTAAATTAACAAAAAGAGAAAAGATTCTCTTAAAAAATGAAAATCCTTGGGGGATTATACTATTTAAGAGAAATCTAAAATCGTTTGTTCAAATTAAAAAACTTACTTATCAAATAAAATTAATTACTAAAAATAAAAGATTTCCTATAATAATTGATGAGGAAGGAGGAAGCGTTTCTAGACTTTCAAGTTTAATTAATAACAATTTAACCTCAAGTTTTTTTGGAGATTTATATAAAAAAAATAAACTTTTCTCTTTAAAAATATTTAAATTATATCTTTTATCATTATCTTATATTTTAAAAGATCTTGGTTTTAATATTAATACAATTCCAGTTCTAGATATTTTAAAAACCTATACAAATAAAATTATTAGAACAAGAAGTTTTTCTAAAGATAAAAAAATTGTTAAAGAAATGGGTAATTATACAATTAAGTATTTACACTCAAATAAATTAGCTGGGATAATAAAACATATACCAGGTCATGGTAGCGCAAGATCAGATAGTCATAAAAAAATGCCTATAGTTAACTTGAGTTTAAAAGATTTAAATAATACAGATTTTTATCCCTTCAAATTATCAAAAGCTAAATTTGCAATGACAGCACATATTCTTTACAAAAAAATTGACAAAAAAAATGTATCAACATTTTCTAAAATAATTATAAAAAAAATAATAAGAAAAAAAATAGGTTTTGGTGGGATTTTGATATCTGATGATATTTCAATGAAAGCTTTAAAATACAATCTATTAACAAATGCAAAAAAATCATTAGAGGCTGGCTGTAACCTTGTGCTTTATTGTTCTGGAAATATAAATGACAACTTTAAATTGATTAAATCTCTTCCTTATATTGATAAATTTACCTCAAAAAAAACTTCAGAATTTTTTAAATTTTTAAGGTAAAATTAAAAATGGAATCAAAAAATATAAATCAAATTTCTATTAATATACCTAATTATAGTGGTCCCTTAGAAACACTACTTGACTTAGCTAAAACACAAAAGGTAGATTTGGCTGAAATTTCTATTACTAAACTTGCAGATCAATTTTTAGAATTTATTAAAAGATATAAAGACTTAAATTTAGAAACTGCTTCAGAATATTTGTTGATGGCAACTTGGTTGGCTTATTTAAAGTCAAAATTATTATTGCCAGATGATGAAGATGATGATTTTAAAGCATTAGAGGTAGCTGAAAAATTAAAGTTACAATTAAAAAAGTTAGAACTGATCCGAATTCTTTCAGATAAAATGCTTCAAAAAAAACGATTAGGTGTACATATATTTACAAGAGGCATGAAAGGAGGAATTAGATCTATTAATACACCAGTTTATGACGTCTCACTTTATGAGTTGCTTAAAACCTATTCCAATATTCAAATGTCAAAAACGTTTCAAAATATAAGTATTCCAAAATTACCAGTTTTTACTACCGAAGAAGGAATCAAACAAATTAGAAATAATTTAGATAAAATAATTGATTGGAAAAATGTATTTGAGTTAATACCAAAATTTTATTTTGAAAATAAAATGAAAAGAACTGGTATTGCTGGAATTTTTGCTGCTAGTCTTGAATTGGCAAAGGAAAGGATAGTATCAGTTTCACAAAAAAAATCTTTTGATGATTTGATGATAAAGAAATTATAAAGTGAAAAATAAAAAAAAAAATAATATAATTGATTTTCCTAATTCTCCCTCAAAACTTGAAAGACAAGTAGAGGCTATACTTTTCGCTGCGTCTGAACCGCTAGATTTAGAAACTATTGAAAAAAGATTAAATGTAACATCTAATATTAAAAAGATATTAGAAAATTTACAATTAATTTATAAAAAAAGAGGAATAAATTTAGTTTGTATAAGAAACAAATGGTCTTTTAGAACAGCAGATGATTTATCGAAACTAATGTCTCTACAAAAATCTACTCAAAAAAAACTCTCTAAGGCCACTATTGAAACACTATCTATCATTGTTTATCATCAACCAGTAACTAGAACTGAAATAGAAGAAATAAGAGGTGTATCTTTTGCATCTAACACATTAGAAATTTTAATGGAATTAGACTGGGTGAGGCCAGCTGGACGTAAAGATGTTCCGGGTAAACCAATTCAATATGCTACTACAGAAAATTTTCTTAATCATTTTAATATTCAAAAATTGTCTGATTTACCTAACATAGAAGAACTTGGTTCAGCAGGATTAATTGATACGTCGACAATAGATAAATCTATTTTTGGAACTGGCAAGTTTTTCAAAGAACAATCTATATCTAAAAAGCAGAATATTTATGAAGATATCGATGACGCTATCAAAAAAGCTCCGGAAGAAGAAAAATAAATATATTTATTTAAACGATTTTATTGTATATAATTAATCCATATGGGAATTAGTTTCTGGCAAATAGCAATTGTAGTCGTTCTTGTTGTTCTACTTTTTGGAAGAGGTAAAATATCAAGTCTAATGGGTGACGTGGCTAAAGGCATTAAGAGCTTTAAAAAAGGCATGTCTGATGATGCTTCATCTAATAATCAAGACGAAAACAATAAGTCAGAAAATTCTGACACTGAAAATAAATAGTCAAAATGCCTCAAATTGGATGGTTAGAGATTTTATCAGTAGTAATTATTGCAATATTAGTGTTAGGTCCTAAAGAATTTCCGATAGCTCTAAAAAAAATAGGTTCCTACATTGGAAAATTTAAAAATACGTTAAGTAATTTTCAAAGAGAAGTCTCATTAGTAACTAAAGATGTAGATTTAGAAGAAGATATTACCTCTAAAAATAATAAAATTGAAAAAGACGTAGATAAAAATGGCTGAAGGTAATTCATTTACAAGTCATTTTGTTGAGTTACGAAATAGGCTTTTAAATTCTCTAATATTTATTTTTATAGTATTTGTAATTTCATATATATTTGCTGAACATATATATAATTTTTTAGTAGAACCTTATGCTAACGCTGTAAAAGATGATCAAACTTCTAGACGTCTTATTTTTACAGCTTTACATGAAACATTTATAACATATATAAAAGTCTCCTTTTTTTCAGCAATTTTTTTGGGTAGTCCAGTTTTGTTGATTCAGATTTACAAATTCATTGCACCAGGACTCTACAATAATGAAAAAAAAGCAATTCTTCCTTATTTGATATCTACGCCAATACTTTTTTTATTAGGCGGCCTTCTGGTTTATTATTTAGTTATGCCTTTAGCAATCAAGTTTTTTCTATCATTTGAAACGATAGGTTCAAATTCAAGTCTTCCAATTCAGTTAGAGGCTAAAGTAAATGAATATTTATCATTAATAATGAGATTAATATTTGCGTTTGGAATAAGTTTTCAACTTCCAATATTATTAAACTTATTAGCAAGAATCGGTCTTGTAAATTCTCAATATCTAAAAACAAGAAGACGTTATGTAATTGTAATAATTTTTGCTATTGCAGCTATCTTAACACCTCCTGATCCCATTACACAGGTTGGGCTGGCAATACCTTTATTATTACTTTATGAATTATCTATATTTACTGTAAAATTTACTGAAAAAAAGAATGAAAAAGAAAAGTTAAAAGATGCATGATATTAAGAATTTAAGAAAAAATTTATTAGATTATAAAAAAAAACTTAAAGAAAGAAATTTTGATCTAGACATAGATCTGTTTGAAAAGCTGGATAGTAATAATAGAAAATTGATAAATGAAAAAGAAAAATTAGAACAAGAAAAAAAGATACTATCTAAAAAAAAGGATAAATCTAATTTTGAAAAATCAAAAAAAATTTCTGAAAAAATTTCAGAAATATCAAAAAAACAATTAGTCGCACAATCAAATCTTAATAATTTGTTATATGTTTTACCAAATATTGCTCTTGATGATGTTCCAGTTGGTAAAGATGAAAAATCTAATAAATTAATAAAAAAGTTTGGAACTAAAAAAGATTTTTTATTTACCCCTAAAAGTCACGTGCAAATAGGTTCTATATCGAAAGAAATAGATTTTGATATTGCATCTTCATTATCTGGATCAAGATTTGTTGTTTTAAAAAATAAAATAGCTTTAATGGAAAGAGCCCTAATAAATTTTATGCTAGATATCCATACATTAGAATTCGGGTATAATGAAATTTCCCCTCCTTTAATAGTAAATGAAGATATAATGTTTGGAACAGGTCAACTTCCTAAATTTGTAGAAGATCAATTTGAAATAAAATTTGAGAACTCTGATAAAAAGAAATTTCTAATACCCACCGCTGAAGTTGTGCTTACAAATATAGTCAGAAAATCTGTAATGGATAAAGATCAATTACCGCAAAGATTTGTAGCTTCAACCCCATGTTTTCGAAAAGAAGCAGGTAGTTATGGCAAGGATACTAAAGGCATGATTAGACAACATCAATTCTATAAAGTTGAATTAGTAAGTATTGTTGAACCAAGTAATTGTAATAATGAGTTAGATAGAATGCTTAACTGTGCCAAAACAATATTAGATAAATTGGAGATACCTTACCAGATTGTAATGTTATCAACGGGCGATATGGGATTTAGTGCAGAAAAAACTTATGATATTGAGGCTTGGATTCCTTCAGAAAACAGATATAGAGAAATTTCGAGTTGTTCATCTTGTGGAACTTTCCAAGCGAGGAGAATGAGTGCAAAATTCAATTCAAAAAATGAAAAAAAATTTGTTGGCACTTTGAATGGATCAGGATTAGCTGTAGGTAGATTAATGATAGCTTTATTAGAAAATAATCAAAATAAAGATGGCTCTGTTACAATTCCAAGTGTTCTAAAAAAATATATGAATAATTTGGATAAAATTTAGCAAAATTTAACTTGTTAAATTAATACATTTATTATAATTGTCTCTTCATGAGCGGACAAGGAATAGCGCAATTTATACCCTTAATATTAATATTTGTAATTTTTTATTTTTTTCTAATAAGACCCCAGCAGAAAAGAGTTAAAGATCACAAGGCAATGGTAGAGTCTCTTAAGAGGGGCGACGAAGTGATAACATCAGGAGGCATTATAGGCATTGTAGACCGTGTTATGGAAGATGATCGAATTGAAGTAATAATAGGAGAGGGAACTAAAGTACAGATAATAAGATCAACCATTACAAGTTTGCTCAAAAAAGAAGAAGTAAAAAAATAATTCTTTTTCGTGTTAAATTTTTCAAAAATAAACATCTTTTCAATTTATCTAATTTTTTTCTTTATCTCTATTTTTTCAATATTAAATTTTCAAACAAAATCTAATCAAATAATTGATAAAAAAGTCAACCTTGGATTAGACTTACAAGGGGGGTCTTATTTATTACTTGAAATTAATTCAGACTCCCTTATTAGTGAAAAAATTCAATCTAAAGTAATCCCAATTAAAAAAATATTAAAAGATAACAATTTAGAATATTCAGATTTTAAAATAAAAGATAAATCTCTTACATTTAAGGTAAACGATAAAGAAAAATTTAATTTTCTTTTCTTTTCAAAAAAAAATAATCAAATAAATCCATATATTGATAATTATAGGTCCTTTGAATTAGATTTTAAAGAATTAGAAAATAATTATGTTGAAATTCTATTTTCTAAGTATGGATTATTGACTATAAATAATTCTGCATTGAGGCAATCCATTGAAATAGTGAGAAGAAGAATAGATGATGTGGGAACAAAAGAACCAACTATTTTGCAAAGAGGTGAAAAACGAATATTAGTTGAATTACCGGGTTTAAAAGACCCTGATAGAATTAAAAAGCTTTTAGGAAAAACTGCTCAATTAAATTTTAGATTAGTTAGTGAAAATGAGGAATTTGGAGTAGATGAATTAGTTTCCGATACTGGGGAAAATTTAAAAATTAGTAAAAGAATTGTTATGAGCGGTGAAAATTTGGTAGATGCGCAGCCAAGTATTCAAAATCAACAAAATGAACCCACGGTTTCTTTTACTTTGGATAGAATTGGGTCTCAAAAATTTGGAAGAGCAACCACTGACAATGTAGGTAAAAGACTTGCCATTGTTCTTGACGGTAAAATAATCAGTGCTCCAAATATTAATGAACCTATTACTTCTGGTAATGGTATGATATCAGGAAATTTTACTTTTCAGGAAGCTACAGATCTTGCTTTGTTGTTAAGATCAGGAGCTTTACCAACCCCATTAAGTATTGTTGAGGAAAGGACAGTTGGTCCAGATTTAGGAGAAGATTCCATCAAATCTGGAATTACATCTTTGATAGTAGGATTTGTATTAGTAATTTTGTTCATGTTTTATAAATATAAATTATTTGGTCTTGTAGCCAATACTGCATTAATCGCAAATCTACTCATGTTAGTTGGTACATTAACGATATTAGAGGCGACTTTAACATTGCCTGGAATAGCAGGAATTATCCTAACTGTTGGGATGGCCGTTGATGCAAATGTTCTTATATTTGAAAGGATTAAAGAAGAATTAAAAACAGAAAAATCGATGATACATGCTTTTGACTCTGGTTATTCAAAAGCAAAAATAACAGTATTAGACGCTAATATAACCACTTTAATAGCTGCTATCATATTATTTGCTTTTGGTTCAGGGCCAGTAAAAGGTTTTGCTATAACGTTGGGAATTGGAATTATTACAACCCTATTTACGGCATATTTTTTAGCAAGACATTTAACCTCAATAATAGTTTTAAGGAATAAAGATAAGGAGATTAAAATATAATGTTAAAAAATATAAATTTTGTATCAAAATTTAAAAAAGCAAATTTCATTTCTATTACTATTTTTATTTTAAGTATTGTTTTTATCACCTTTAAAGGTCTAAATTATGGAATTGATTTTAAAGGAGGTACATTAATAGAATTGAGAACTGATACATCAATAAATTCGTCTGCAATAAGAGATACTTTAACCTCTATGAATTTAGGTGATATTAATGTAAAAAAATTTGGAAAAGATGGTGATTTTCTAATAAAAGTCGAGCAAAAAACCAGCAATGACAACAACCTTATATCTGAGGTTAAAACTGCATTGATCAATAATTTAAATGCAGAAGTAGATTTTAGAAGAGTCGAAAATGTTGGTCCTAAGGTTAGCACCGAATTGTTAGAGTCCTCAATTATAGCAATTTCTCTAGCTCTTGCTGCTATGCTCTTTTATATATGGGTTCGATTCGAATGGCAATTTAGCGTTGGTTCAATCATTGCACTATTTCATGATGTAACAATAACCTTAGGTATTTTCTCTGTTTTATCTTTAGAGATTAACTTATCAATAATTGCAGCCGTATTGACCATTGTTGGTTATTCAATGAATGATACAGTTGTAATTTATGATAGGATTAGAGAAAATTTACTTAAATATACGAAAATCAGTATAAGCGATGTAGCAAACTTATCTATAAACGAAACATTGGCAAGAACAATTATTACCTCTCTTACTACATTGTTAGCATTATTTTCAATATATATTTTAGGCGGTGAAATTTTAAGAGGTTTTTCATTTGCAATGATTTTAGGCGTAATCATTGGAACTTACTCCTCTATTTTTGTAGCTTCACCAATACTTAAGTTTTTTAAAGTTAATTATAAAACGTTAGAAAAAGATCAAGAAAAAATATTACCTTAATTAATATAAATTTTGTGCTGCTACCATTGAAAGCAACATTGGAAAAGAAAGCAATGTGTTTGCTCTTGAAAATAACATAGCAGTTCTGGCTGAACCGGCTTTTTCCTCAGGGGTGCACTCGACTATGCCTAAAGCTTTTTTTTGATTTGGCCAAATAACAAACCAAACATTGTATGCCATTATGATACCTAACCACATTCCGATACCAATAGCTGATGTTTTTGGGTCTCCGCTCCCTATACCTAAGATCATTGCTTGATGAACATATCCTTGAAGATATGAAACTATTAATCCAGTAATAATCGTACCTAGTGCTGCCCACCTAAACCAAAATAATGCTTTAGGCGCAATAACTTTACCTATAGCTGGCTTTTGTTCATCAGGAATATTTGGCATTGAAGGAATTTGAACAAAATTAAAGTACCATAATAAACCAATCCACATTATTCCTGTTAGCACATGTAAATATCTAAATAGCCAACTAAAAAAATATCTATCTAATGCAAATCCATCTCCAAAAAAATGTAATCCTAATAATAGTAATATCGCTATTCCTAAAGATAAATGAACTGTCTTTGAGAGTGATTGCAAGATATTTGTCATGATTCTTTATAACATAAAATTAATTATCAAGCAGTCTTTTTCATTGAGCCATTACCAATTATTTCCTTAATAAATTTACCAGTATAACTCTCTTTTATACTTGCTATTCTTTCAGGGGTGCCTTCAGCAATTATCCTTCCTCCATTTATTCCTCCCTCGGGACCCATATCAATTATATGATCTGCAGTTTTAATTACATCTAAGTTATGCTCTATAACGACAACAGTATTTCCAGTATTCGCAAAAGCTTGTAAAATTTCCAATAATTTTTTTATATCGTGAGAGTGTAATCCGGTAGTTGGTTCGTCGAGAATATAAAGTGTTCTCCCAGTAGGTCTTTTTGAAAGTTCTTTTGCTAATTTAATTCTTTGGGCTTCACCACCTGATAATGTAGTAGCTTGTTGGCCAATTTTCATATATCCAAGACCAACGTGTTTTAGTGTAACAAGTTTTGACTTAATACTTTGAATATTTTCAAAGAACTCGCAGCCCTCATCAACTGTCATGTCCAAAATATCAGCAATATTTTTATTTTTAAACCTTATTTCTAAGGTTTCTCTATTATACCTAGCTCCCTTACATGTATCACATGGTATGAAAACATCTGGCAAAAAATGCATTTCATAAGTTAATACGCCATCTCCCTCGCAAGTTTCACATCTACCTCCTTTGACATTAAAAGAATATCTTCCTACTTTATACCCTCTAGCTTTTGACTCAGGTAAGCTAGCAAACCATTCTCTTATCGGACCGAAAGCACCTGTATAAGTGGCAGGATTTGATCTGGGCGTTCTTCCGATAGGGGATTGATCAATATCAATAATTTTATCTATTAATTCTGTTCCTTTAAAACCTGTAAAAGCTTTCGGAACTTTTCGACTTTTATTTTTATTTAACATTAAATTTAATGCGTTATATAAAGTGTGTAGTATCAATGTTGATTTACCACTCCCCGAAACACCAGTAACGCAAGTAAAAGTTCCAACTGGTATTTTTAAGTTTACTTTTTTTAAGTTATTACCACTTGCTCCATTTATTTCTATAAATCTACCATTTTTTGCCAATCTTCTTTTTTTTGGTATAGGAATAAACTTTTTTCCTGATAAATAATTTCCTGTGATACTTTTTTCATTTTTAATTATTTCTTTAACTTCTCCTTCAGCAATTATTTGACCACCCTTTAGACCAGCCTCAGGACCAATATCAATAATATGATCAGAACTTTCCATTGTTTCAATATCATGTTCAACAACTATGACTGTATTACCTAAGTCTCTTAATTTTTTTAAAGCAGTGATTAATTTTTTATTATCCCTCTGATGTAATCCGATTGATGGTTCATCTAAAACATAAAGCACTCCAGTTAAACCAGATCCAATTTGAGAGGCAAGCCTTATTCTTTGAGCTTCCCCTCCTGATAATGTACCTGACTCTCTTGATAACGTTAAATAATTTAAACCTACGTTTAATAGAAAGTTTAATCTTTCATTAATTTCTTTTAAAATATGTTGAGATATTTTATTCTCTTTTTCGTTAAGAACATTTATTAAGTTTGAAAACCATTTTTGTGCTTCGTCTATGGATT
>MDSZ01044311.1_pt1 | contig 10316 bp, 11 predicted proteins | sample 811201 | NCBI WGS metagenome assembly MDSZ01 (sample SAMN05326647, study PRJNA326480) | marine metagenome | isolation source: seawater | place: Indian Ocean: North | collected 2010 | reverse complement strand
TTTAAAAATTTCTAAAGAGCCTGTTTCACTTGAAACACCGGTTGGTGATGAGGAGGATAGCAGTCTTGGAGATTTTATTGAAGACAAGAATGCTTTACAACCTTTGGACACTGCAATCAGATCAAACCTAAGTGAGTCAACCACGAAGATACTTGCTTCACTTACTCCTAGAGAAGAGAGAGTTTTAAGAATGAGATTTGGAATTGGAATGAATACTGATCATACATTAGAAGAAGTTGGTTTACAGTTTAATGTAACGAGAGAAAGAATAAGGCAGATTGAAGCAAAAGCTCTGAGAAAACTTAAACATCCAAGTCGTTCAAAACAATTAAAAAGCTTCTTAGAAAAATAAATTTTGTACCTCCATTAAGTATTTTAAAATGAATAAAGCAGATTTCTATAGCTGGTTTGACAAGTTGTCCCCGAAATTATTAATAAGACGAAATTCTTTTTATAAAATTTTCAATTATTTAGATAAAATGCCAGATCCTATAATTATAGTTGAGACGGGATGTTTGAGAATAAAAAGTAATTTTTTAGATGGTCAGAGTACTCTTCTATTTGATAAATATACAGAATACAGAAAAAATGATGCTAAAGTTTTCTCCGTAGACATTGACCCTAAGGCTACAAAAGTTTGTTCAGAAGTTGTAAGTAAGAATGTATCTATAAATACTGGTGATAGCGTTAAATACCTTGAAGAATTCACAAAAGATTTCTATTTAAGAAAAAAATCAGTTTCTCTGTTTTATCTTGATAGTTTTGATTGTAATTGGAATTCTTTAGAGCAATCATCACAACATCACCTTAAAGAATTTCAAACAATTAAAAAAATTTTGAATAAAGATACGTTAGTAGTTGTGGACGACTCACCAATAGTTGGATATTTCCAACAATCATCTTCAAAAAAAGATGCTTTTGAACTTATAAAACCAGGTCTAGTACCCGCACCCACAATTTCTGGAAAAGGTAAATTAGTGCATCAAAAAGCTATTCAATCAGGAGCAAAGATGCTCTTTTCAAATTATCTTACTGGTTGGACAGGTTTCAAAAAATTATAGTTTTTTGAAAAAAATTGAAGTAATAGTAGATTTGTAAAACATATTATATGAGTAGCAATAAAAGTTTTGGAGTCGTATTTTTTTTGGTATTAGGATTGCTAGGAATATGGCCATATCTAAGTGGCGGTGACCCAATTTATTGGTTAATTTTACTTTCAATTATTTTTTTGTTTTTAGGATTAATAAACTCCAAAGTACTTTCTCCTTTTAATAAAATTTGGATTAAATTTGGTGAAATTTTAGGGAGAATTATCGCTCCTTTAGTAATGGGCATCATCTACTTTATTATTCTTACCCCAATTGGAATTTTAATGAAATTTTTGGGGAAAGACTTGTTAAATATTAAATTTAGTCAAACACAAAAGTCCTACTGGTTAAAAAGGAAAAAAAATATAGGTAGTATGAGGAAACAGTTTTAATGCTAAGTTTTATAAAAGAATTTTGGGAGTTTTTAAAAATTAGAAAAAAATATTGGTTGTTACCAATTATAATTGTGCTAGCTTTATTTGGAGCTCTAATTGTTTTAACACAAGGTACAGCAGTAGCACCGTTTATATATACAATCTTTTAATGTCTAAAATTTTAGGTATATCGGCATTTTATCATGACAGCGCTGCAGCAATAATTATTAATGGTGAAATTATGGCTGCTGCTCAAGAAGAAAGATTTTCAAGGATTAAACATGACCCCAGCTATCCTTTTAATTCAGTAAATTTTGTTTTAAATACAACTAATTTAAAGTTATCAGATATTGATCACATAGTTTTTTTTGAAAAACCTTTCTTAAAATTTGAACGTTTACTGGAAACTTATATGGCATTCGCACCATCTGGATTTAAATCATTCAGTTTTGCAATGCCAATTTGGTTAAGAGAAAAATTATTTCAAAAAAAATTTTTGTTTGATAAATTAAAAAAACATGACAAAGATTTTAATGATATTAATAAAATTAATTTTTCCGAACATCATTTTAGTCATGCAGCGAGTGCTTTTTATCCATCTCCTTTCAAAGAGGCTGTAATTTTGACACTTGATGGTGTGGGTGAGTGGGCGACTACAACTCTAGCTCTGGGTAAAGACAACAATTTGGAAATAATAAAAGAAATACATTTTCCACACTCAATAGGACTTCTTTACTCCGCTTTTACTTATTATTTAGGTTTCAAAGTAAATGGTGGAGAATATAAGGTTATGGGATTAGCACCTTACGGAAAAGCAAAATATACAAAACAAATTTTAGAAAACTTAATTGACTTAAAAGAAGATGGAACCTTCAAATTGAATATGAATTATTTTAATTATGCAACTGGATTAACAATGACAAATAAAAAATTTACAAATCTTTTTGGTCAACCAGTAAGAAATCCTGAAAAAGACCTTTTAACACAATTTCATATGGATATTGCGGCTTCTATACAAAAGATTACAGAAGAAATAATTTTAAAACTCTGTAAATCAATTTCTAGGGAACATAATATAAAAAACTTATGCCTTGCTGGAGGGGTGGCTCTAAATTGTGTAGCAAACGGGAAAATATTAAAAGAAGAAATCTTCGAAAAAGTATGGATACAGCCTGCTGCAGGAGATGCAGGAGGATCCTTAGGCGCCGCATTAGCATTTTGGCACCATGAACTAAGTAATCCAAGAAAAGTTGATGGTGATAAAATGAAAGGCTCCTATCTTGGACCAGAATTTACTGAAAAAGAAATAGAAAATAAACTTTACAATATTGGAGCTAAATTTGAAAAATTTTCTTCAGAGGAACTAATAAAAAAAACAGCAATGTATTTAAGCAATAATAAAACTGTAGGTTGGTTTCAAGGTAAAATGGAATTTGGCCCTCGAGCATTAGGTGCAAGATCAATTTTAGCAGATCCCAGATCTGAAAATATGCAGAAAGAACTTAATTTAAAAATTAAATTTAGAGAAAGTTTTAGACCTTTTGCTCCGTCAATAATTAAAGAAAAAGTTTCTGATTGGTTTGATTTAAAATCTGATAGTCCTTACATGTTATTCGTTGCTGATGTTAAGAGGGATAAACAAATAGAAATGTCAATCAAAGATCAAAATTTGTTTGGTATTGAAAAATTAAACGCGAAAAGATCTGCTATACCTGCTGTTACACATGTAGATTACTCAGCTAGAGTTCAAACAGTTCATAAAGAAACTAATTTAAAATATTTTGAACTATTAACTGAATTTGAAAAATTAACGAAATGTCCAGTTTTAGTTAATACTTCATTTAATGTAAGAGGTGAACCAATAGTATGTACACCAGAGGATGCATTTAATTGTTTTATGGGAACAAATTTAGATATTTTAGTAATAGGTAATTTTTTGTTATTAAAAGAAAGTCAAAATAAAGAATTATTAAAAGACTATAAAAATAAGTTTAAATTGGATTGATGATTAGAAAAATTGGAACATATTTCGTAATAATTTTTTTAAGCATTATTTTTACTGTTTATCTTTTTGAAGGCTTCCTAATTTGGAAATTCAATGGTGGAAATGAATTCTCAAAATTAAAAAAAAATTATGAAAATAAAAGTGGAAAAAAATTTGATACGAGATCCAGATACGAAATTTATACTGACAAAAAAAAATCAAATAATAATATTGTAATTGATATTACTCCATCAAATTATTTAGCTTTTAGTGATATCGATTTTTTTCCTCTATCAGGTATATCTATGGCCAAAACAATTTTTTGCAACGAGAATGGTTATTACGCTATATATGATAGTGATAGGTATGGGTATAATAATCCTGATAAAGAATGGAATTCAAATCAAATTCATTATCTTTTGATTGGAGATTCTTTTACTCAAGGCGCTTGTGTGAACCGTCCAAATGACATTTCTTCAGTTTTAAGGGGATTAACAAATAAGTCAGTAATTAATCTAGGTTTTGGAGGAAATGGAACATTAATTCAATACGGCATTTTGAGAGAATATTTAAAGCCAAATGTTAAAAATATTCTTTGGATGTATTATGAAGGAAACGATTTAATCGAACTAAACGATGAACTTAAATCAAATATTTTAAAAAATTATTTAAAAGACCCTGACTTTTCGCAAAATCTAATACAAAAACAAGACAAAGTAAATCTGATGGCAAATCAATTGATTATAAGAGAAAAGATAAATGCTAAAGAACGAAAACGCCAGAATAGTATACGTTTTCAAACCAAACAGTTTATTTTACTTAAAAAGTTCAGAAGTTATATTCAATATGAAAAACCAGAGTATAATTATAAAATTTTTAAACAAATTATAGAAGCAGCTAATAATTTAGCATTAAAAAATAATGCTAAATTATATTTTGTGTATTTACCCGAAATATCAAGATATAAAAATAATTATGATATGACCAAATATTCTTCAGTTAAGAAAATAATAAATAGTTTAGATATTCCCATGATCGATATACATGAAAGAGTGTTTAAAAAAAATGCTAACCCTTTAGATCTATTTACATTTGAGAGAATTAAACATTATAGAGGCCACTATACAATTTCAGGCTATAAACAAATTGCAGAGTCAATTAATCAATATATATCTAAATAAAAAATTCTATTTCCTATAATTTGGAAAAGATTTTGAATAACCAGTTATTGCAATTGTATATCTTTTTGTGATTCCAGAGTTTGTTGCTAAGTGATATCTATCTGATTTCCAAGAATAAATATCTCCTTTTTTCCAATTTGATACAACCTGATTACCCACTTGTAAAAAATGACCCCAATGCCAGTCATCAACAAATAAAAGTACACGCATAATCTTTTTCTTTACTTTGCTTTTTGGGTCTGTTTTCATTTTACTCATTCCAGCAAAAGTATCGTAGTGCCATGGATTTGTTGATCCCGGAGGATTCATATGAACTACGAGATATGCATTTTCTAATTTAGACATTTTTAAAATTTTTCTTGACCAATCTGGCATTGATTTTTTGTCAAAAAAATACTTTTGTTTTAGTAAAGTATTAGTTGAATTATAACCAGCCTGAATATTATCCATTTTATTCCAAGCAATTTCAGTATTCTGATATCCACGTTTAATCAAATCTTTTTTGTAAAGCTGAACCCCAGGTATTAAAGGGGTCTTCTCTACACTCATCTTGGCCCCATCTACCATTTTTTTTGTCAATTTTATTCTTCCTAAATATTTTGCGTCTTTAGATTTTTTTTGTGGATCAAAATGCCAAACACGCATCCTTTTTTTCTTTGACATTAAACTTTTATAATTTTTAATTTTGTTATACATACTATTTACTTACGATTTATCAGATTTCTCTATTAATTTCATATAACATAAAATGGTCTTAAAATATATAATGAAATTTTATTCTCCAAGCAAAACGAACTTAATATTAACTCATTGATAAGTTTGCTAGACCCATTAAGTCTTTTATTATAATTTGAATGAAACAAAGGATTAATTCTTAAATTTTTTCTTTTTTTATTTCCTATGACTTGAAATTGTATTTTTTTTCTTCTTTTATTTATAATAAAATTCTTTATTCTTTCAGCAATTAAATTACTTTTAGAAAAATCTTTTACATCTTTTAAAGCGTATACAGATGCAGATGATGAAAAAGTAATCGTTTTTAAATTTTTGCAATATTTTAAAATATTTATTATCATTTCTGTATCCATCAATAGTGTATTATAGCTTCTTATTTCCTTAATATGCATTGGGTTTCGTGTCACAGCTAAATGTACCAAATGCTCAATTTTATACTTTGAAAAAATTTTTTTTAAATGATGAATATTTGATAAATTAAGACACACAACATTCTTATCTTTAAAATAAAATTTTTTTGATTTTATAGTTTCAATTATCGAAAGCTTATTTTTTCTCAAAGTGTTAGAGACTACTTTTCCAAGTTTACCTCTAGATCCTGTGATTAGTATCATAAATAAATAATTGCACTATTTAATCTCTAAGGTCAATTTTAACTTTTAAACCATTAGAAACTCCTTATTTTTATGATTTACATTGAATTTTTATAGAGTAATAGGTTATATGTTTTCTTATAAGAGGTAAAAATTAATTTCTATGCTGTCTTTTATCAATAAACTACAAAATCTAATAAAGCTTTTGAAGAATTGTAAAAAGATGAAAGTAAAAACTGGTTTTCTCTTTTACGTATATATAAATCCTCCTGTATATTTTGTGTTGGCTATATTTGCTAAGTTTCTCATATTTACTAAAAATAAAAAAATTATTAACTTCTTTCTTGAGAAAAAAATATTTATTTCAGTAATAAGATTATTAAGTATAGAAGAAAAAAAATTTGTTTCAAAAATTCTTTCGTCTTATAACACATTTAGTTATGGAAATGAAAATACGAGTGACAAATTAAAAGAACTAGAAAATAATGGTTATTGTAGTTTAGGAAAGATTTTTTCTGATGAAGAATGTGATAAATTTATTAGAAATCTTGACAAAAAAAACTGTTTTAATAATCAAACAGTATTGCAAAGTGATGGAATAAAAAAAGTTTTTGAACTTAATAATGAAAAGAACTACGGTAAACAATCTAATTACTACTGTTTTCTTCCTGAGGTTGTTATGGATTTTCAACCTGTAAAAAATTTCTTGTTAAGTGAAAAATTAAAAAAAATTTTACAAGGGTATTTGAATTTCAATTCTTCTATTTATCATTGTATAACATTTTTTAATCCTCCAAGTAATCATTCCCATTATGTACAAACACCCCACAGAGATTATGATGATTGGAAACATGTTCAACTTACAATCTATTGGAATAATATAAATCAAAAAAACGGTGCTATGACATACTATAAAAAATCTCACAAAACAAAATTTGATAAAAATAATAAAGTTGAATTAAACGGGGTTAAAGGCGAAGTTCAATTGATTGATACTTATGGTATGCATTCTGCAAATATAGTAACTGAGGGCTCTAGATATATTACATTTATAAGATTTGCAAAATATACAAACAAATTGAGTGTAGTTGATGGATTCCTTTCTTCTCCTAAGCAAAATAATTCTCAAACTATAAACAAATGAGTGAGCAAGAATTAAATACTACTTTATTAAAAGAAAAATATTTAGGTTTATTTAATGATGAAGCTACACTGATTGATTTAATTGGTGAAGTAAAATTTGGATATAGTGAAATTAAAAGTTTCATCAGAACTGATGAAGTAAAAAAAATTCTTGAGATTGGTTCTGGGCCAGGGATGTTAATATCTGAATTAAAAAATTTATTTCCAAGCATAGAAATGACTGGTTTAGAGCCTTCTATTCGTGGATATGATAGATATAAAAAAATATTTAATAGTTTAAAACAAAAAAGCACTAATATTAAAAATTTAAATCTTGTAAATAATGACATTAAAAATTTTCAAACAGAGGAAAAATATGATTTAATTTTTTCAGTAAATGTTTTAGAGCATGTCGAAGATTGGATAATTTATTTAGAAAATGCAAAAAAATTACTTAGTCCAAAAGGAAAATGTGTTATTCTATGCCCAAATTATGATTTTCCTTATGAGTCTCATTATATAATTCCTATAATTATTAACAAAAATTTCACTAAGTTCTTATTTAAAAATAAAATTGAAACGCATGATAAAAAACACAATTTAAAAGACCATTGGGAGAATATAAATTTTGTAAGCAAAAAAAAAATAAAAAAATATCTTTTAAAAAATAATTATAATTTTTATTTTGATGAGAAAATTAAAGATAGACTAATTGAAAGAGTTTCGAATGACTTAGAACTAAAAAGAAAACAAGGAATAGCTGGTAAACTAGCTGTGTTATCAAAGAAAATCTATTTAGATAAATTAATCTTTGACTTTTTAAAAGTACCCTTTCCTTACATGAAGTTAGTTATTGAGAATTAATATTTGTATTCTACACCAACTTTATTGCAACCAGAACAAATTGGAATTGGTGCTCTTCCTTTTTCTCTGTGAGTTTTTCTCATTTCAATTATTTTTTTCCCGTTCCAGGTCTCAATTATACTTTTTGATGGTTCTAATGACGAAGCGTTTTTTTTATTTTCTTTACCCACAAAATTAGCGTATCCGCCTACTTTATTCCAGGTAACATAATCACAACAAGGTAAAAGATCTGCATTCCAATTTACTGTCATTACCTTCCATAACCACTCACAGGGAATATTGATCGCAGATACTTCTGGTTGTGGTTTTTCACTATCTTCCATTCCTTTAGGGTTGCCTGGTCTAATATTAAAATCAAAACCCAACTCTTTATCGTTAAATTTTTTAAATATATCTACCTCATGCTTATTGTGTTCATAAAGAATGTAATCAACTAAAACTATAAGATTAGATTTTCGTTTTTTAATCTCCATCGAAAGATCTTTTAAATTTTTTTTAATAAGCTCAACATCACCAAGCCTATGCTGAATTTGGTGTATTTTATTAGTAAATCCTGAAACGTGAATTTTTATTTGGTCTAGGTCTTCAGATAATATTAAATCAATATTTTTTTTATTCAATAAAAGGCCATTTGATGAAAGCATAGATCCCATTTTCAAATCTTTCAACAATCTTAAAACTTTATCTAAATGTTTATATATAAATGGTTCACCATTAACATAAGGAATTACTAACAAAGTAGTTTTTTTAACTTCACGAACCATTTCTTCAAAAATTCCATAATCCAATCTTCCCTTATCAATGAATTGACCTGGTTTAGATTTTGGATTTATATCAAAAATCTCACCTTTTTCATTTCTACAAAAAACACACCTCTCATTACACCTGTTGTCTAATTCAATATCTATTACTACTGGAGTTTTTCCTGATCTATTTAATTTAAAAAGATATGAATACCATGATACAAAAATATTAAAGATTTTTGGAAATGAAACTTTACGTTTCTTAATCAAATTTAAAACAATTTTAATTTTTTGTTGAAGATACTTTGTTTTTTTTCCAGTATAAAATCCTTCCAATCTTTGCATACTGTCATTAATTGAAAAAAATTTAGTAATCATTAGTTCAAAATTATAGAAAATTAATCTTCTTGTCTATCGGTATCTCTATCAAATCCTGATTTACTCTCTATCAAGTATCTAGGCCTATTCTTTATAGCTTCATGAATTTTGCCTACATAAATTCCCTGAATACCTATCGCAAAAAGTATAGAACCTCCAAGAAATAGCAATGTTACCATCAAAGATGGCCATCCTGAATTATCAATGCCATAAAAAAATTCTAAAATTAAAATAAAGATTAAATAAATGAAAGCTCCAAAAGATACTATAAATCCAACTAATAATGAAAAATATAATGGCAGAGAGGAGAATGTGGTAATACCTCTTAAAAAATCTTGGTAAAGCCCAGCACTTCTTAATAAAGAAAAGTGAGTTTTTCCTCCTGCTCTTGCGTCTCGTTCATAAAATATTTTATCCTGTTTATATCCCACCCAGGCAGACAAACCTCTCAAAAATGGGTCGTGGTCTTTAATTTTCAATAAATCTAATAAAGCACGTTTAGAAATTAGTTTAAAGTTTCCTGAATTGTGTAGAATTTTGATTTCAGACAAACCATCAATAATTTTGTATGCTATTTTGACTAAAAATAATCTAAAAAAATTTTCACCAAGTCTTTTTGTTCTTACTGTATGGACAACATCACATCCTGTCTCCCATTTTTTTATCATGCTAGGAATTACTTCAGGCGGATCTTGTAAGTCACAGTCCATATATATCACTGCATTACCAGAGCAATGTTTAAACCCAGCTATGATACATGCAGAAACGCCAAATCTTCTAGACATATTAATTATTTTAATATTTTTATTATTGGATCTATTTTTTTTTATTATTTCTAATGACTTATCAGTCGAACAATCATTAACAAATATCATTTCATAAGCATAATTTATGTCTTTAATCGCTTTTAAAAATCTGTCTATAAATTCTTGTAAAACATCCTCTTCGTTTCTAAAAGTGAATACAAAAGACAAACTTTTTTTATCAGTGTTACTCATAAATTGCTTGATAAAACAAATGAATTACAAAGTCAATTTTTAGTCCAAAAAACTAATTTATTGACCCTTAATTTTAAGCTCACGATTAATACAGTAAATGATATCACTAATAACTCTGGTAAGGCAGATACAGGTGAGGCGTAAAATACAAGTGAAGGTAAACAATAAACTAACAACATCAATAAAAATGAAAGGAAAAAAATGATATGTTTTTGGTTTTTTTTCATTTTTTCAAAATCCTTTTTCAAATTTGTTT
>MDSZ01035052.1_pt1 | contig 10316 bp, 8 predicted proteins | sample 811201 | NCBI WGS metagenome assembly MDSZ01 (sample SAMN05326647, study PRJNA326480) | marine metagenome | isolation source: seawater | place: Indian Ocean: North | collected 2010 | reverse complement strand
GAAAAAAAGATATAATAAAATTAGCGGTAAAAAAAATTTTTTTATAAATAATTTAGAATAATTATAAAAATTATTTGAATATCTAAATTTGTTTTCTACAAAATGATAAGAAAAAATTGAGATAATTATTATAATAAAAAATTGAAAAATAAAATTTAAATTTATTAGTGAAGTAAAATAAAAAGTAGGAAGATGCCAAAGGTAAATAGAATATGATGCTTTTCCTAGGTAATTTAATATTTTGTTTTTAAAAAAAAAATTTTTTTTATTTTCTTTAAATGTGATTAAAAAAAAAAATAAGCTGAATATAGTTATTATAATTTCATTTTTGACACTTAAATCAACTATATTAGTAAATAACATCAATAATATTATTAATAAAAAAAAATATTCACTATAAAAAAAAATTAAATTTTTTCTAATTTTTTTTAATAATAAAAATGCCAGACACCCAATTGAGAGTTCCCAAGCTCTAAAATATGGAAGAAAAAAATTTTTTTTTGTTAGATCAAATGAAAAAAAAATAAGAAAAAATAAGATTGTAATTAAAGAAAATAAAATAATATTATTTCGATTAAAAAATTTAAAAATAAACAAAAATAAAAATGGATAAATAAGATAAAATTGCTCTTCTATTGCTAAAGACCATGTATGTATAAAGAAATTATTGTCATTTGATAAAAAATAATCTTCATTGATATGAATAAAGAAAAAATTTGATATCCCAAATAAAGAAAAAAAAGAACTATTAAATATAGTTTCAGTATCATTTAATATTCCAAATATTAAATAGAAAATTAAAGATATAATTAGTACAAAAATTAATACCGGGTATATTCTCTTAAATCTTCTTGCATAAAAATTAATGATATCTATATGTTTTTTTTTTTGAAATTCTTTAAAAAGGGAATGGGTAATTACAAATCCTGAAATAACAAAAAAAATATCTACACCAAGATAACCCCCAGGAAATAGATTTCTATCTGCATGAAATAAAATAACCGAAAAAACTGCAATAAATCTTAATACATCAATATAACTAAAATATTCATTTTTTGTCATAAACTTTTTTTTCAAAGATTATTTTTTAATCTTTTTCAAATCTATCAGAAAATTTAGTATCAGTTTTAAAATCTTTTGTTTTACTTATTAAATAATCTTCGCAAACTAAAATATCTAGATCATTACTTAAAAAGCATTTTATTGCATCTTCAGGAGTACAAACTATCGGTTCTCCTCTAATATTAAATGACGTGTTAATAAGAATTGGACAATTAGTAATCTCATAAAATTTAGTTAACAATTTATGTAATCTTTTATTTGTCTCTTTATCAACAGTCTGGATTCTTGCAGAGTTATCAACATGAGTTACGGCCGGTATTTCACTTCGGTTGATTTTAAGTTTTTCAAATCCTATAGCATTTGCAGATTTGTCTTTGTTTAACAATTTGGTATTTTTTACTTTTGATGTTAAGAGCATATATTTACTTGGTACTTCAAGTTCAAACCAATCTTTTGCCTTTTCTTCCAAAACAATTGGTGCAAAAGGCCTAAAACTTTCTCTAAATTTTATTTTTAGATTTAAATCCTTTTGCATAGAAACTTTTCGTGGATCAGCTAAGATAGATCTTGATCCTAGAGCCCTTGGACCAAATTCCATTCTTCCCTGAAACCAGCCAATACTTTTGCCATCACTTAGTTGTGAAGCAACTATCGATATTAATTCATCTTCATTCTCATACTTTTTAAAATCTAAAAATTTATTTTTTTGATTAAAAATTATTTTTTCAATTTCTTCATTTTGAAACTTTGGTCCAAGCAATGCACCACTCATGGAGTCATTTAATGAGTTAATTTCTCTTTTATTTTTTAGTTCCATATACCAAAATGCTAATGCAGCACCCAAAGACCCTCCAGCATCACCCGCTGCGGGCTGTATCCATAAACTATTTAAATCCAAATTTTTTAAAATTTTTCCATTAGCTACACAATTCAAAGCAACACCTCCTGCTAAACAAAGATTTTTTTGGCCTGTTTCTTTTAAGGCATATTTGCATATTCGGATTACAATCTCCTCAGTAAGTTTTTGAATTGATGCTGATAAATCCATATGCATTTTTGTAATATTTTCATGTTCACTTTTCCTGGGTTCTAAACCAAATAGATCGTTAAATTTTTTATTAGTCATTTTAAGACCAGTAGCAAAATCAAAGTACTCCATATTTAATCTAAATGATCCATCCTCTTTAAGATCAATAAGATTTTCCCTAATTTTATCCATATAAATTGGCTCTCCGTAAGGAGCTAATCCCATCAATTTGTATTCTCCACTATTTACTTTGAAACCCATAAAATATGTAAAAGCGCTATACAATAAACCAATAGAATGAGGAAAATTGATATTTTTTAACATATCAATATTATTTTTTTCTCCAAAGGCCATGGTTGTTGTTTCCCACTCACCAACCCCATCAAGAGTAATTATACATGATTGATTAAATGGAGATGGGTAAAATGCACTTGCAGCATGACTGAGATGGTGTTCACTAAAGAATATTTGGTAATCTTTATTATAATTACCATCTAACTCTAATAGTTTTTTTTTAATTATACTTCTATGAAAAAGTTTTTCTTTTGACCAAATTGGCATTGACATTTTAAATGATTTAAATCCTTTTGGAACAAAAGCCAAATATGTCTCTATTAATCTTTCAAATTTAAGAAAAGGTTTTTCATAAAAAACGATATGATCAATATCATTTAAGCAAATTTTATTTTCTTTAAGAATGTATTTAATTGAATTTGAAGGGAATCTATAATCATGTTTTATTCTTGTAAATCTTTCTTCTTGAACTGCAGAAACTATTTTACCATCAACTAATAATGAAGCAGAGCTATCATGATAAAAAGATGATATGCCTAAAATTTTCACAAACTAAAAGATAGTATAAATAAAAGGAGCTACAGCTGAGCCTTGGGACAATAGTAGCAAACCTACTATTATTAATAACGGGATAAGAATAGGTATTAAGAAATATTTTTTTCTTTGTCTTACAAATCTAAAAAACTCGATTAGAAAATTCATTAAAATTGATCTTTAAAGTTAATGTTTGTTTTAGTGTTTTCCCAATATGTATCTTTTTTTTTATTTATTTTCAAACGGAAATAATCTTTATCTATATTTCTTTTAAATACGCCTATAGGCAAAACAATTAAAATGAATATTGCTAGTAGCACAATTGGTGCAATTATTCTGCTTAAAAGTAAACCAAATTTGAACCATAGTAAATTTGGTAGTTTGAATATAACTGGTTTGAAATAACCAAATATAAAAAAAAATATCGATATGAATATTAAATAAATATTAAAGGAGTCTAATTTTAAAAATACAAAGAGAAATATAAGTAAAAAAACAACAGAAAAAGTATAAGCAAAATTTTTATTACTTGGCATAGGTATTTTTATTACTAATAGAATAAGGTTACAATAATTTATCTTTTTTTCTACCTAAAACAAAAAATAAACCTCCCTCAGAACCTAAAGAACTAAAAATTGCAATTAATTGAATTAGGATTCTCTCAAAAAATGTTGAATTATCTTTATTTTTTTTCTCAAACAGTTTCATTGAATTTTTTGTTGAATATTCAAAATTATCAGGAAAATATGATGCAATCTCAACATCATTAGCTTTGAACCATTTAAATATTTGGTCTATAGAATACTGTTTTTCAACAGGGTGATGATATTGATCCATTAACCAAGCTTTAATCTTATATCTATTTTTATATAGATTTTTTTTTAATTGTCGTAATATTGGATCAAAAGAAAAAATAAATAAATTTTTTATTTTTTTATTTCTAATTTTAGAGTACAGAAATCTTCTTATATTAGTTCTAATCCTATAATATTTATTATATAGACCAATAATTATGACACCATCTTTTTTTAAAAATTTTAACAAATTTTTAAAACCTTTATAGGGGTCCTCAGTATGATGAAGAACGCCGCTACAACAGATAACATCAAAGTATTCTTTAGGAAGTGCATTATTATCAAGTATGTCTCCTTCAATAATCTTTACATTATAAATTTTTTCTTTTTTAAAAAAGTTGTTTGCGATATTTAAGGATTTTCTAGTTGCGTCGAAAGCATAAATCAGATTATTTGTACCTACTGAAAGATAACATGATAGTTGAGCTGTCCCACAACCAGCTTCTAAAACTTTCTTATTTGAACCAATAAAGTTTTTTAGATCTCTAGCAAAAGGATTTTTGTTGCCTTTATCCAAGATATCAAATTTATTTTCATTGGTTTGATATGAAGGAAAAGGGTTTTTACTATAAAAGCTCTCAACTTTGCTTGTAATTTTTGTTTTAGTAATTTTATTCAATTTAGTTTAATTTTAAATTTGAATTTATTTTAATCTTTTTTTTATTGTTTAAAAATTTTCTAGGATTATCTTTACAATATTTGAGAATATCGCTGTATGTATAATCAGTATAATTTTTGTTGTTTTTGTAATAATTTTTTAAAAATTTGCGAACGTAATCATAATCTCTTTTTGTGTCAATTGTCATAGAATAAGAGCTTTTTTTTATTTTTTTTACAGGTGAACTTCCAACATTAAATAAATTCTTATTATCTTTAATGTAGTTTGTTAGATATTCTGTATCATCGAGATTCTGAGCATTTTTGTAAATGAATTTTAGTACATCAAAATCAAAAATTTCTGTCTCACTTCCACTTATTAATTTTTTATGATCTGTATAATCTAAATTGTTTTTTATAAAATAATCTAGAGAAATAAGGAAATGTTCATTATCTATTAAAATATCGTCCCCGGTAACTCTAACAACAATATCAGGATTAATTTTTTTTAGAGGTTGCATTAATCTGTCTAAAACATTTAAAGTAGAACCTCTAAAAGTTGAGATTTTATTTTTATTTGCAATCCGAACCAATTTGTCATCAGATTTATCTTTTGTTGTACAAAATATAATTTTATCAATATTATCAAGCTTTTTTACTCTCTTAAACAAATGATCTAACACACAACTGTTTCCAATTTTAAGTATTGCTTTATTTTTTAATCTTTTAGACTTTGATCTCGCAACAATTGTCACACATACTTTATTTTTAAAATGTTTTTTCGTTATTATAGATCCAGATTTAACAGGCATAGTAACTTTTCTATTTAAATATTTTTCAATATTTAATTGGTTAAATTTTTTTTCAGGGTGACGTAACATTTCAACATCATTTAGCTTTAAAATTTTTTTTTCTTTCAAATTTTTTTTAGCAACCCAATTTTTTTTAACATCCTCTCTGTATTTAATTTCACTTTTGCTATACCATTCATTTGACTTATTCAAAGTTAACAGGCATTTATTTAAAATTTTAACAAACTTTTTAAATTCTGCTGGCTCCACGGATGAAAAATAATCTACACCCTTTTTTTTTCTATTAAATGTTATATGTTTTTCAATAAAATTAACTCCAATTCCAATAGAAATAAGTGGTAAATATAAACTGTAAATACTTGCTCCTGAAGTATGGTCCTGATAACCATAATCAACTTTATTTCCAAAAAAATTTTTAATTTTTTTTAACTTTTCAAAATTAACATCTTCTATTGAGGTTGGATAATTTTGAAATCCATGTAATAAAACAACATTTTTACTTCTAATTATTTCAAGAGCACTTCTTATTTCTAATAAATTACTTCCGCCACAAGAGATAAAAATTCTTTTCTTATATTTTTTTAAATACTTCAATATTTTTAAATTAGAAAGGTCAGAGGAATGGATTTTAATCCCATCTAGATTTGACTTGATGGCAAACTTTAGAGCATTTAAACCAAAAACATCAGCGTATATTTTTTTTGTTATTTTGTTGTTCTTTAGTTTTTTAAATATTTGGAACCATTGTTTTTTGGTGAATGATTGTTTTTTAAAATGTTTATATCTTGGATGATCCTTGGATAAAAATTCCTCAGCAAAATAAATTTGATATTTTATTGCATCAGCATTTGACCCATAAGCTGCTAAACCAAGTTTGAGTGCTTCTTTATAATTTCCTTGATGAGCATTTGCAATTTCTGCAATTATTTCAATGCTCATTGAATTTTTTTCCAATTATAAGTCTCTTTAAAAGGGCAGCTTTTGCAGATGTTTATCGACTCAACTTCTCCATTAATATGAGCTTTTCTAACTTTATTGATATCATCACCATTCCAAATACTTTCTAAATCTTTAATTTTTTTTTCTGGTACGTTATTTTTTTTTGGCATTTGAAGATTCATCATCTCAAAACCTTTGCTTTTTGAGTCTGCTTTTTGCTTGATTTTTTTATATTCTTTTTCACTATTTTCATATGCAAGATTATCAAGATACCCAACTGTATAAGTTGCCCCCCAATCGTAACAGCACATTCCAACTTTGCCATCATATGTTGTAAGTAATCTTTGAAAAGGTTGTTCACATGGGATTCTTTGGTTTGATATATAAATATTATCTTTTGAGTCTTTCATTAGAGCTGCCTCGATACCAAATTCTTTTATTAAGTCATTATTATTTTTTGAAAATTTTCCATTAAATTTTTCATTTAAATCACTTAAATTGCCACCTCTCTCTGTATATTGTTTTACGGAAACTTCATCTACTATATCTTTAAATAGTTTATAATATTCATCTTGCTCTTTTCTTGTTTCTTCAGTCAATATCATTTGAATTTTAGTTCTTGGAAATGAGGAATTTAATTTTTTTCTGATTTTGGAAAAATTTGAAATATTTTCATAGATATTATCAAAATTATTTTTGCTAAATCTACCTGGCCTCATTTTTTCGTATATTTTTTTTGTTCCTCCATCAAATGAGTAAATCATAATATCTAATCCAGATTTAATTATTTCAATAGACATTTTTTCATCTAATTTTGTAGCATTAGTATTTATAAGAGTTTCTAATATTCCTTTTTGTTTTGCATAATCTACAATTTCAGGAAATTTTGGATTTAACAAAGGTTCACCTCTCCAATTGAATTTCATTGATGGAATACCCAATTTTGATGCTTGATCTATTAATTTAAAAGCTAATTCTTTTTTCATAATCTTATCTGGAGTAGCCACATACTGACGATAACAGAATGAGCATGCTAAATCACATACGGATGCAACTTCTAAATCCAAACATAGTGGCTTTATTTTATGGTCTTTAAATTTGTCTCCATAAAGTTTTTTTTGAATAGAAAACTTGGGTTGATTTTGCCAATTTTTTCTATAATTGAGATAATTTTTTTTAAATTCATTCAATAAGTTTTCAGTTTCAATTTTATTTTTGTTTTTGGAGTAATAAATAAATGATTTATTTAGATGCATATTTTTTATCATCCAATTCATTCTATCTTTTTCTCCACCAGATAAATTTTCTATTGCATATTTTCTGAAACTTTCTTCATTTCCTGACTCAAAATCACAACCAACGCCCATTACAAACTCTCTAGGATTAGACATTATTTATTTAAATTCATTAATTATTTTGTTTGTAATTTTTAAAAGGGAATTCTCTTCCCATAAAATTTGGCATTATACGTTTCAAATTGAATAAATCCTCTTTAAAATTTATTCCATCAATCGCAGATGGTGAACATATAATGCCACAATCAATAAGTGATGAAATCACGACATCATTATAATGGTGAATTTGTCCTTCTGGATATGCAAAATGTGTTGTTTTCTGATTTAAGTTATAATCTATCAGAGATAATGTGGCTTTGATATCTGTTTTCATTTTTTCAATGTTTTGAGCTGACATGATTTCATGATTTAATGTATGTCCTCCGATAGTAAATAAGCTATTATTATTTAATTTAATTAGCTCTTTCCAGGTCATAATTTTGTAATCTGGGGAACCTTCAACACTAGGTGTTACCTCTGTGTTTTTAATTAATTCATTTATAATATTATTTTTTTTCTTTGAGTTTAGCAACTTACAATATTTTTTTATTTCATTAATTACAACAATCTTTTTTTTATCATTATTTAAATTATAATACTTTTCTTCATTTAAATTAATATTGAGTTTGCTTTTTGTTGTTCTGCTTATACAATCTTCAATTATATCCACCCAAAACATGAGGTTAGTATTAACCATCCCTGCACAAATATAAAAAGTTGCTGGCACTTTATAACTGTCCAAAATATCTGCAGCATATAGATAATTGTTTTGAAAACCGTCATCAAAAGTAACTGCTACAGCTTTTTCAGGCCAACCTTTTCCGCTATTATAAATTTCAACAACTTCATCCATACTTAAAACATTACAGTTTTTTTTTATAAATTTAATGTGATTGTCAAATATCCTAATATTTATATGCTTTCCTGAAAAGTTTACTACACCCTTTTGATTTTGGTTTGTGACTCCGTGGTACAGTAATATAGTTAATGGATTGTTTGTCATCAAATAATTTTAACAAAATAATCTGATAAATAAATACCTATCAATATGTTTGAGACAACATTGTATTGTATTTTATTTTTTATTACTGCTGGCATAAATGAATAATATCTTCCAATCTTTTTTTGTTTTCTCAAATTTAATTTATTTTTACCAAAAGAGTTTAATGCTATCATCAAAAGTTTAACAGCCAGATTGGTCTCAAAATATTTTAAATGCCATATTTTGGTTTTCTTATTAATTTTTAAATTCTGTGATTTAAATATTTTTCCTGTGTCAAGACTCTTATTTAATTTATGCAAAGTAACACCAACACTTTTATAATCATGATGATACCATGCCCATAAATTTGAATCTAAACCTCTATATTTTTCTGCAATACCCATATGAACATTTAAAGCCTTTGGTTTTACCATTTTTAAAAGTCGTCCCTTAATTAAATCAGCACCACTAATTATTACAAAATTTGCTTTTGTAATTTCTTTTTTACATTCATTAGTAATAGATGATAGATTTTTGATTTTAATAATCTTTTTTACTCTTCTTAAGTCTAATCTTGTCCTGTTACCAAATTTTTTTAATAGTTCAGTTTTCTCAAATTTAGCCCACGAATAATTTGTTTTAAAACTTGGCTTGCAAGAATTTTTTTGAAAAATACAAGTATTCAATTTTATACCTTTGTCTATAAGGCTGTTTATTATAAATCTTCGATGTAGTGTATCGGTACCAATTAATAAAACATTCATAAATGTTTTTTTAAACACCTAAATTTAAATTTTTTTTAATTAATCTGCCTAAATTGACTAAATTCTTAAATTCACTTGGTGTTGCTGAAAGAGCGTGATCTCTAATAGTTGTGTCTGACTTATCAAGAGTAAAATGTTTTTCAATAACATCCGCTCCACGCATTATTGCCATTAAAGCAACTTCGATACCAACTGAGTGGTCGCTATAACCTGAAAGATTAGTATTTGTAAAATCTTTTGGCATATCATTAAGCACCCATGGAAGTGCTGGATATTCAGATTTACACCACAAGTATTCAATATTATCATTACTTCCAAATGGAGCTTTTTCATCTGTCATGCCCAGTGAAATAAAAGTGCGCTTATTCTCGGTTAAAATTTCTTTAACAAGTTCTTTATTATCTTTTACAGTTCGTGAGGCAATTTTATATGCGCTAAAATTATGTTTTTTTGCTAACTCGTACGCTTTGAAAGTAAATATCGAAAATAATGGTTTGACACCATGGAAGCTACAACATTTTTTAATAGCCTCTATTTCATTATTGCCTAAATTATTAATTTCATCTTCTTTATCTCTCCAACCCAACTGAAATTTAGCAAAATCAGCCCCAGCAAATGATGCTTGTTTTATAAGTTCAAAAAATAATCCAAAATTTCCGTTATGATTGAGACCAATTTCAGCGATAAATGTTATATTTTTTTCGTTCATAAATATTCTTTGTTTAAAAAATATTTTATATTCTATTTTATTTTTTTGAATAAGAAAGTAACATAATTCTTTTTGAAAATCTTATTACTTAAATTTTCTATTTAAGAATTCTGGGGCAAATAATCTTGTTAAATTAGGTAAAAAATGTGATTAAATTTTAAATTAAAGCTTTATTCTGAAATATAACTGGTAATTTTTTAAAAAACATTAACTTTTACTTTTCTAAAACTAATAATTAAATTTACTTCTCTTGATAGTTTTTTTTATTTTCGTAATTATATTTCCATTCAATAGTCAATATGATCATTAAATCTCTTATTTTTAATACTCTATTTGTTTCTTTTTAAATTTTTTTCAGTGCATAAATCAAGCCAATTGAGCTATTAGTACTGGTCAGCTGCACGCATT
>MDSZ01024360.1_pt1 | contig 10316 bp, 12 predicted proteins | sample 811201 | NCBI WGS metagenome assembly MDSZ01 (sample SAMN05326647, study PRJNA326480) | marine metagenome | isolation source: seawater | place: Indian Ocean: North | collected 2010 | reverse complement strand
AGATGAATTGTTGGTCCCACTTCAAACAGAATTCTTTGCATTAGAAGGTATTACTCAACTTGTAAAAACGATAGATCGCATTAAAGAGAATCTTAATCCTAGTCTAAAAATCAGGGGAATTTTGCTAACAATGTTTGATAAAAGAAATAAGCTTTCTTCTGAGGTAGACAGAGAGGCTAGAAATTATTTCAAAGAAAAAGTATATCAGACTGTCATTCAAAGAAATGTACGTTTATCCGAAGCTCCCTCACATGGATTACCATGCGTAGTATACGACAAAAATTGTGTTGGAAGTAAATCTTACTTCAAATTAGCCGAAGAATTTTTAAAAAAAAATCAAATTGAAAGTGCCGCATGAACGCTAGCAGAAAAAAGGGTTTAGGAAGAGGATTATCGGCGCTTTTTGGGGACGCACCTCCAGAAGAAAAATCAAAAGTAATTAATCAAAGTAACATGGTAGCGATTGCAGATTTATCAAGAAATCCTTACCAACCAAGGCAAAATTTCAAAGAAGAAAAACTTGAAGAACTGGCGAATTCTATTAGGAAAAACGGTATTATTCAGCCGATTGCTGTAAGGTATAGTAAATCGGGCTCTGGAAAATATGAGATAGTAGCAGGAGAGAGAAGATGGTTGGCAGCTCAAAGAGCAGGTTTAAATAAAATTCCTGTAACAGTTTTAGATTTAAGTGATGTTGAGTCTTTAGAAGTAGCAATAGTTGAAAACATTCAAAGAGATGATTTAAATCCAATTGAGGAAGCAAGAGGATATAAGAGGTTGAATGAGGAGTTTAAATATGATCATGAAAGTATTTCAAAATTGATGTCTAAAAGTAGAAGTCATATAAGTAATACCTTGAGGCTTTTAACACTGCCAAAAGATGTAGTAGCAATGTTAGAAGAAGGATCATTAACCTCTGGTCAAGCAAGACCTTTAATAGGAATTTCAAACGCATCATCTATAGCTGAAGAAATAGTGAGCAAAAACTATAGCGCGAGGAAAGTCGAATATTTAGTTAGAAATAAAAAATCTAAAAATGAAGAAAAAAAATTAGATACTAATATACTTAAAACACAAGAAAGGATTGAAAAAATTTTAGGTTTAAAAGTTAATATTATCAATAAAAGAAATAATTCAGGTAAAATTACAATTCAATACAAAGATTTAGATCAATTTGAATTAATATCGGATTTACTGACTAAAAACTAGCTGACTTGCAAATTTCTACTATTAGGTTTTTAATTAGAATATTTTTGTTAATCGAGCTGTCAGACTTTATTTTAAGTTCAAGTTTATAAGTTTGTTTGAGCAGATCCTCTAATTTATTGCTGTCCCATTTTCGAGCTTGTATTAAAAAATTATTTCTATCTTTCCAAAAAATTGGTGGTTTTATCTCATCAATTTTTCTCTCCAAAGTATTGCCTCTCATATTATGTATTTCCTTTAGTTTAAATAATCTTTGATTTAATAAACTTAAATAAAAATAATTTTTATCAGTGTCAATTATCGTCTCACTAAGTAAATTATTTGTTTTTATTTTATTACCTGCTAGTGCTTCATCTTTTAAAATATTAAAGTTATCATTTATCTTTGTATCCAACAGTAACTCTAATTTTATTGTGTTAATCTTTTTATTTTCAAAAAAAATACTAATTTTTTGCAACTCATTATTAAGTTTTATTCGATCTAAATTACAGCTATCCAAAATTAAATTTATATTTTGAGTTGTTAGACCCTGAAAACCTTTAAGTTTATCTTGAATAATCCTTTTAAGTGAAATAACATTATCTTCATAACAAGGAACACTTGCTATTTTTGAAGATTTTTCAAAATAATTTCTAATTTTGGATTTCTTGTCTAAAATATCCGAGAATAAATAAATTTTACTTTCAGAAACTGATTCTTCTAAGTCAGTAATTATCTCTAAAAATTTGTCTGAAACTCCAAAAATATAAAAGATTTTTTTTTTACCAAATAACGAAATATTACTTATTTCATTTAGCAGTAAGTTTTTATTTTTTATAATTTCATCTTGGTTAAATCTTATAATTTCACAATTAACGTTATTTTCCTTAATCTTTTCTTTTAGATCATTTTTCAAACCTAGATTTTCACCGTAAAACAAAACTATATTTTTATCGAGGTTGGAGATATTTTGCTCAATTAAGTAGCTTTTATATTGCATTTATCCTCATTAGAAGTTCCTCGAATATCTCTTCAGCTAAATCAGCTGATAAAATATCTATTAACTTTTTTTCATTTTTAATTGTGACAGAATATTTTGATGTCGCGTTGTAATCAGCAACTTTAGATTTTTTAAATTTATAATTCTCATCATTTTCTAAAATACTAAATTTAACTGTAACATCTATTTTTAATTCATACTTTGTAATTACATTATTAATATTCTTCTCTTTTATTGAACGAGTTTTTGATGTGTTAAGATTTAAATTTATACTTTTGAGAGCATTATCTTTGGAATTTTGAAGCAGGTCATTTTTAATTATATAATTGATTTTGTTGTCACCATTTGTACTAATTTCTAAGATATTAAAGTTACTGAGTTCAGCTTGATTGACCACCTTAAATCCACAACTGCTCAATAAAATTAAAAATATTATAATTAAAATACTTTTTTTCATTTTAATTAGGAATAATGTAATTTATAATTTTGTTTTTAACAAAGATAGTTTTCTTTATATTTTTCTCATGAATGTACTTACTTGCCTTAGAACTATTTAATATAATCTTAAAAATTTCATTTTCGTCGAGATTCTTATTAACATTAATTATATCTCGTGTTTTACCGTTTATTTGAACTGCTATTTTGATTTCTTCTAGAGTATTTTTCTCTCTCTCAGGCCATTTGTTTAATGACTTGCAATTATGTAGCTCTAAACATTCGTAGGCTAGATGGGGAGTAAATGGGATCATTAATTTCATTATTTTCATAATACTATCTGAAAGTATTTTTTTACTTATATTTTTTTCCACGTTATCTCTAAAAATTTTATAAAGTTCATAAAAGTAGGCAATGGTAACATTAAACTTAAATTCTACTATCGAGTCATCAATTTTATTGACAAAACTGTTTATTGTACTAACAAATTTTTTTTCTCTTTCTTTATCAGTTTTCTGATCTTTTTTGGTTGATACTAAAAAGTTTAAATTCCAAATTCTTTGCAAAAATTTATTTGCTGATGTAACCCCTGTATCTGACCATTGAATATCTTTTTCTGGAGGACTATCAGAGAGTATAAACCAGCGTACAGCATCTGCTCCATATTTATCAATCATTGTTTCTGGATCAATAGTATTTTTTTTTGATTTAGACATTGACTCTGGTGGCCCAACTACTACTTTACTTCCATCTTTTTTTTTTATTAATACGTTATCTTCATTTTTTTCAACTTCTGATGGGTGTAGCCAATTTCCATTTTTATCTTTGTAAGACTCGTGACATACCATGCCTTGAGTGAATAAGTTTTTAAAAGGCTCTGAAATTTTAAATTCTTTTTTACATTGATTTATTGCTTTTGTAAAAAATCGAGAATATAACAAATGTAATATTGCATGTTCTATACCACCTATATATTGATCAACTGGCATCCAATATTTTAAATCTTTCTCGTCAAAAGGTGATTTTTTATATGTTGGTGAACAGAACCTTAAAAAATACCATGACGAATCTACAAATGTATCTAAGGTATCGGTTTCTCTTATTGCTTTTTTCCCAGTTGATTTTTGCTTAGTGAGTTTCCAGGTAGGATGTTTTTCTAAAGGGTTTCCTGATGCATTAAGATCAACATCATCTGGAAGTTCAATAGGTAGCTCATTTTTCTCAACAGGAACAACACTTCCATCCTCAAGGTAAATCATCGGTATTGGACAACCCCAATAACGCTGTCTCGAAACTCCCCAATCTTTCAATCGGTAAAGGGTTTCCTTTTTTCCTAATTTTATTTGTTCAATATGATCAATTATTTTTTCCTTAGCTGTTTTTACATCTAAATCATTTAAAAAATGTGAATTAATAAGCTTACCATCACCGGTGTAAGCCTCACCTAATTTTTTATTTTTTCCATCACCTGATACTACTTGGATTATTTCAAGATTATATTTTTTGGCGAAATCAAAGTCCCTTTGGTCATGAGCTGGACATCCAAATATTGCTCCAGTACCATAATCCATCAAAACAAAATTGGCGAAATATACAGGCAAATTTTTATCTTTTATAAAAGGATGTTTTACTAACAGATTAGTTTTGAAGCCTAGTTTTTCAGCATTAGCAAGCGCCTCTTCAGTTGTTCCTGTCTTGTCACATTTTTTTTTGAATTCTAGAAATTCTTTATCTCCCTCAAAATTTTTACTCAAATCATGATCTACAGATAAAGCGATAAAACTTGCCCCAAAAATTGTATCTGGTCTAGTTGTAAAAACTTTGATTTTGTTTTCGCTTTGAAATAAAGAAAAATTAATTTCACAACCTATAGACTTTCCGATCCAATTTTGTTGCATCAATTTAACTTTCTCTGGCCAACCTTTTAACTTACTTAAATCATTTAACAATTGATTAGAGAATTTAGTAATATTAAAAAACCACTGTGAAAGTTTTTTTCTTTCAACCACTGCATTTGATCTCCACCCTCGACCATTTATTACCTGCTCATTAGCTAAAACTGTATTTTCCACTGGGTCCCAATTAACATAGGTCTCTTTTCTGGACACAAGGCCATTGTTGTAAAAATCAATAAATAATTCTTGTTGATGTTTATAGTACTCTTTATCACAAGTAGAAATTTCCCGAGACCAGTCTATTGAAAGACCAAGTAATTTTAATTGACTTTTCATTGTACTTATATTTTCATTGGTCCAGCTTTTTGGGTGTAAATTATTTAGCTTTGAGGCATTTTCAGCAGGTAAACCAAAAGCGTCCCAACCCATTGGGTGCAATACATTAAAACCGTTAAGATATTTATACCTAGCAATCAAATCACCTATAGTATAATTTCTTACGTGTCCCATGTGTATCTTTCCGGATGGATAGGGAAACATTTCTAAACAATAATATTTTTTCTTTGAGGAAGAGTTTGTTACAGAAGTAAACTTAGATTTATTACGCCATTTCTTTTCTATCTGCTGGAAATTATATCGCTCCATTTTTTAAAAGTTTTTATTTTTTTAATTTTTTTGCTTCACGTTCGAATTCGGCTGCTTTTGCCATAATAGTTTTTAGAAGTTCAAATTTAATTATAGAGTCAATTTCATTTACTGTGCAATTCTGATTTGATTTACATTTCTTATTATGAACAATTACTTTTATACTATTTGATTGTATTTCGTTGGAGAGAAATCTTAGAGTTATTTTTATTGACTCATCAGAATTAGATGTATCGCTGTACCAATCAGTAATTATAATGCCACCAGAATAATCTACAGTTGTTAATGGAATAAAATCTATAACTTCAAGTGACGCTCTCCAAAGAGGATTAGATGTGCTAAATTCATAAGTTGTTTTACCACCTCGGCCAAAAGCACCTTTTAAACTTACTCCTCGACCTTCATCGACATTTTTTCTTGCTCTTTCTTTCGCATTAACTGGAGCATCACGATCAGTTTTAGATGGTTTAGCGAATTCAGGTAATCCTCCACAACCGAATAACATCAGAAATGTTACTAAAAAGATAAAAAAACGTTTATAAATAGGAAAATTTAAATTTTTTTTGTAACAAGTAGCCATTGAAAGTTTTATAGACTAATTTTCCCTTATTTACAGCGGTTTTTGAGTGTTGTAAAAATACAACTATAACATAAAAAACCGCCATTATAAGTATTTTTTTAAGTTTGCAATCTGCAGATAATGTAAAAACTTCATAATTATTAATCATAATTAATAAACAAAGGAAATAAACATGAAAATGACTAAAATATTAGTTGCTTTATCTTTCTTATTCGCAGTTGTAACAGCAAAAGCTGGTGAATTGTCTGTAACAGGAAGCATGGAAGCGACTTACATTTCAAGTCCTGAAGCAACTACTGGTAACCCAATCGGTATGGACAGAGAATTAAAATTCGCTGGATCAACTGAGTTAGATAACGGGATCACAGTATCTGTAATGCAGGACACTTCTGACTCATTAGCATTCGGAAACTCACAAATCTCATTTGGTAACGTAGCTGGATTTGCAACAATTTATGTTGGATCTGACAGTGACCCAGTTGATGCAGTTGATGATGTTACGCCAACAGCGTACGAAGAAGCTAACGGTTCAGGATCTGGTACTCTAAATGATGTAGGCTTAAACGCTGCTCAAATGGGTATTGGAACTAAATTTAGCTTACCTATTTTAGGTGCAGTTAACTTTAAATACTATCCAAAAGTTGACGGAGCAAAAAATGCTGACAACAATAACTCTGGTGACACAAGTGGTTCAGTTGGTGCAGGAGAATCAATTTCTCTTACAACTAACTTAGGTGACTTACCAGTAGTTGGAAGCTTCTTAGATGGTGCTGTTTTAACATCAGCATATGGTGAAAATGACCCATCAACAGTTGCTAACACAAGTGATGCATTCGATGCTTTAGTAGCATTAAATTACTCAGCTGGTGCAATCAAAATTGGTGTGCAAAAGAAAGTACACAATGAAGGTGAAACAGCTGTTGCAGATGATGAAATCTACTACAAAGATACTGCAATCGGAATTGCTTATGCTGTAAATGATGAGCTTTCAATATCTTACAACAGATATGACTCTCAAAGACACAGCAATACAGCAGCTAACGCTGAACAAGAAACTGATGCTATAAACATTGGTTACACAATCGGCGGAATGACTATTGGTTTCCAAGACGCACAAACAGATAATGCTGCTTGGGTTCTTAATGCGAAGGATGATTCAAGAACACTTGGTGTTTCTGTAGCATTCTAAGCTAATAGTTTATACTATTTAGAAAAGCCGGCTAGAAATAGCCGGCTTTTTTTTTACTCCAGACATCACTGCAAAGCCATCTGAAGGTATTATTTTTAACTTATTAATATTGCTTTTTTTAATACCTCCTAGAGGAATTAATTTTTTATAAATTTTAAGATAATTATTAAATTTTATTAATCCTAGATATTTTGCAGAAGGGTCATAATCTACTCTAAAAAGTTTTGATAAAAGTATTTCGCTACAACCTTGTTTAATTTTAAGATTAATTTCTTTAAAATTATGAGCAGAGCCAATTATATCAAAATTATTTTTTTTCTTATTTAAAAACTTAAGTGATTTGTTTGATGCTGACAAATAGACGCCGTCTGTTTTTAATAAATTACAAAGTAAAAAATCGTTAGCTATATAAAACTTAATATTCTTTAGTTTACATTTCTTTCTAAAATCAGCTAAACTTTCTAATTTAGAAGGCATTATAGAATTTCTGTAAATTATGTAAAATTTATTATATGTTTTAAACTCATTTAGATTAATATCTCTGATATTATCTATTATTAAAAAATATTTTTTTTTGAATGCAAACATATGACTAACATAATCGAAAGTTACGATAAAATAAAATCTAATATAAGAAATTTAAATCTAACACATGACATAAAAATTATTGCAATTAGTAAAACTTTTTCTATGGATCATATCAAGCCGCTTATAGACTACGGTCATAATCATTTTGGTGAAAATAAGGTTCAGGAGGCAACTGCAAAATGGAAAGATATCAAATCTAAAAATAATCAAATTAAACTACATATGGTAGGTAAGCTTCAGAGCAACAAAGTAAAAGATGCGGTAAAGGTATTTGATTTCATTCATTCTCTAGACAATCAAAAACTCGCTGATGCTTTATCAAAACATCAAACAAATTTAAATAAGCAGTTGAAATATTTTATTCAAGTAAATATTGGTAATGAAATACAAAAATCAGGAATACCTGCAAATGAGTTAGACGGCTTTTATAATTATTGTACTAAAGAAGCGAAACTTAATATTTTAGGATTGATGGTGATTCCACCTAACGATGATAATGCAAAAAAATATTTTAAATCATTATATGATTTAAATAATTCCCTTGCCTTAAAAGAATTGAGCATGGGTATGTCAGCTGATTATCTCGATGCAATTAAATTTGGATCAACTTTTGTAAGAATAGGAAGCTCTATATTTGGTTCGCGATCAAAACTTTAGTATTTCTGTTAATCTTTTTCAAAATTTTAAGAAGGTGAATTTTGTTTATTGCAATGCATCCCTCTGTTTTTTTGTATTTTTTTTTGGCTACATGAATAAAGATTGCACTACCTTTATTCTTCTTTGTAGGATTCATATTATAATTCAATACAAGTATAATATCGTATACGTTCTCTTTTCTATATAATTTCTCATAATTATGTATAAATGGAGTTTTAATAAGCTTATTATATTTCTTTGATTTAGGGTCATTGCACCATCCCATATTTTTTTTTATAGCAATTTTTTTAAATTTTGAATGAATATTTTTTATTCTATCCTTTCTGTATAAGATTAATTTTATTTTATAAAGCCCCTTCGGAGTTATCATGTCACCTTCTTTCTTTTTATAACCAATTCCCCTTTTACCTAAAGCACATTTTACTTTATAATCATTATAGATAAGATATTTTTTATTTATATTTATATGCATCAATTAAATGTTTTGATTTATGGTCCAGATTCATTTTTATCAACTTTAAATGAACTTAAACCTTTTTTAAAGTTTAATTATAATACAGAAATCTTAGAAGCTAACTATGATATAATTTTATTCTATGACGAGATTCTTGATGATCCAATTAAAAAAAACTTAATTAACAAAAGTGAAACATTAAAAATTTGTGCCACTAGTAAAAAAAAACTAGCAAATAATTGGGATGGGCTTTTACAGCTTCCTACAACAATAAAAGAAATTAATGCTATTATAGAAAGCATAGTTGCAAAAAAAGAATTTACAAAAAATTCATCCATTAAAGTTAAAAATTATTTTCTAAATAAAAATGAAAAAAAATTATCCTTAAATTTTGATGCGATAATTTTAACAGAAAAGGAAATTCAATTGATTGAATTACTCTTAAAAAATACAAAGCCAATCTCAAAAGGAAAAATTCTATCTTTAGTTTGGAATTACTCAACTGATGCAGATACACACACAGTAGAGACACATATATATAGATTAAGAAAAAAAATTAGTGAGAAATTTAAGGATGATAAATTTATAATAAATTCTAAGGATGGTTATTATTTGTGAAAAAAAGAAATAAATTTGCAAAAGATCTATTAACTTCAAAATATAGGAAACGTATTGTAAGGCCAAAGAAAGGTAAAGGAAGTTTTAGAAGAAAAAAGAAATGAAGTTATTATATATTTAATCTAGCACCAATGATCTGAATAATCTTAGATGACATTTCGGTACCTTTTTGTAAACTCTCTTTAATAGATTTAAGGTTAACGAGACCATGTAAAAAACCACTTGCAAATAAATCCCCCGCACCAGTTAAGTCTTTAATTTTAAGATTTTTTTTCGAAGAACATTCTATAATTTTATCTTGGTTTATTGCAACAGCGCCTTTTTCCCCACGTGTAATAACGATCAATCTATTAACAGTTTTTGAAAAATCAATCACTTCTTCAAAATTTTTTGCATTTATCAAAGACATGATTTCCTGTTCGTTTGCAAATGTAATATCTAACTTATTTTTAACTAAGTCCAAGAAATGAGTTTTATGCCTTTCAACACAAAATAAGTCAGATAACGACATAGCTATTTTATTAGAATTTTTTATAGCTTTATCAAAAGCTTTTTTTGGCTCACCTTCATCCCAAAGATAACCTTCCAAAAACAGAATTTCACTTTGTTTCACTGCTTCAACATCAATATCATTTTCATTAATTTTTCCTGCAGTGCCAAGAAAAGTTACCATTGTCCTTTCTGAGTCAGGTGTTATTAATATCAAACAAGTGCCTGTTGGCACCACCTCTTTTTTCTTTGAATAGAAGAACTTTACATTTTCTTTTTTTAAACCTTGTTCATATTTATTACCCAAATCATCATCGCTGATTTTACCAATAAAGCCCACGTTATTCCCAAGTTGTGAGAGACCCACTATTGAGTTTGCAACAGATCCGCCAGAAACAGTTTCTTCTATTTTAAGAGTAGATAATAGTTTTTTAAATTCAACTTCATCTACAAGCTTCGTAGTACTTTTTGTTAAATTGTTTTGTTTAATGAATTTGTCTTCAACTTTACAAATTACGTCAACGATAGCGTTGCCAATTCCTAAGATTTTCATTTAAGCTTTCTTTGTTTTAATAGGTTTT
>MDSZ01071846.1_pt1 | contig 10317 bp, 8 predicted proteins | sample 811201 | NCBI WGS metagenome assembly MDSZ01 (sample SAMN05326647, study PRJNA326480) | marine metagenome | isolation source: seawater | place: Indian Ocean: North | collected 2010 | reverse complement strand
TGATATTGCGATGGGAGTGGACTCATCAGGAAATAAAGATGAGGGAGCAGGCGATCAAGGTATTATGTTCGGTTATGCTTGCAATGAAACAGAAGTTTTAATGCCAGCGCCAATACATTATTCCCATAAAATTTTAAGGTTAATGGCTGAAGATAGAAAATCTGGAAAATTAAAAAATATTGAGCCTGATTCAAAAAGTCAAATTACAATTGAATATAAAAATGGAAAACCAGCAAATGTAAAATCAGTTGTTATTTCGACTCAACATTCAGCAGATGTTAATCAATCTCAAGTTAGAGAATTGGTAAAACCATACATTGAAAAATCAATTCCAAAAAATCTTTTAAATGGTTTAGATGATAAAGAAATTTATGTAAATCCAACTGGTAACTTCGTAATAGGTGGACCAGATGGTGATAGTGGATTGACGGGTAGGAAAATAATAGTTGATACTTATGGGGGTGCTGCTCCACATGGTGGTGGTGCTTTTTCAGGAAAAGATCCTACAAAAGTTGACAGATCTGCAGCTTATGCTTCAAGATATTTAGCAAAAAATGTTGTTGCATCAAAGATAGCAGACAAGTGTCTAATTCAACTAGCTTATGCAATTGGTGTATCAAAACCACTTTCTATTTATGTAGATCTTTTTGATAATGATGAAGAGAAAAACAAACATGTAGAAAAACTAATTAGAGATAATTTTGATTTAAGCCCAAGAGGAATTAGAGAGATGTTAAGTTTAAATAAACCAATCTACGAAAAAACTGCAGCTTACGGACATTTTGGAAGAGAAGCGGAATCAAATGGCTCTTTTTCCTGGGAAAAAACAGATAAAAAGGACGTTTTTAGTAAGTAAAAAGTTGAAAAACTAAGAAAAATTATTATATTTGCTTAACATTGTTGAAATTTCAAAATGGGCCTTGGCCCATTTTTTTTTGGAAGTAACAAAAATATGTTAAATAAAAGAGCAGATAAATTAGAACTGTTAAGAATTGCTGAAGCTGTAGCTTTAGAAAAATCAATTGATAAAGAATTAATAATCTCTTCAATGGAAAACGGAATTGCTAAAGCAGCCAAAGCTAAATTTGGTCAAGATAATGAAGTTAAAGTTTTAATTAATAGAGATAATGGAGATATTGAAATTTATAGAAAATTAACAATTGTTGAAAAACCTGAGAATACAAATATAGAAATAAGTTTAGATGAAGCAATTACTTTAAACGATGAAAATAAAGTTAAAAAAATTGGAGACGAAATTTTACAAGAATTACCCTCTTTTGACTTTGGAAGAATAGCTGCCCAGACAGCAAAGCAAGTTATAACTTTTAATGTAAGAGAAGCTGAACGAGAAAGACAGTTCAATGATTTTAAAGATAAAAAAGATACTATTTTAAGTGGAATAGTTAAACGTTTAGAATTTGGAAATATAATTGTAGATTTAGGAAAAACAGAAGCAATAATTCAAAAAAACGAATTGATCCCTAGAGAAAACATTAAAGCTGGAGATCGTGTAAAGGCATATTGCTATGACGTCAGAAGAGAAACACGAGGACAGCAAATATTTTTATCAAGAGCACACCCAAAATTTATGGAAAAATTATTTATACAAGAGGTCCCAGAAATTTATGATGGGCTTATTGAGATAAAATCATCGGCAAGGGACCCGGGCAGTAGAGCAAAAATTTGTGTCAAAGCTATTGATAATTCTTTGGACCCTGTTGGTGCATGTGTTGGAATGAGAGGTTCAAGAGTTCAGGCCGTTGTAAATGAACTTCAAGGTGAAAAAATTGATATTGTTAATTGGTCTGAAGACCCTGCTATAATTGTTTCAAATGCTTTGTCACCTGCCGAAGTTCAGAGAGTAAATGTTGATAGTTCCGCAAAAAAATTAGATGTAATTTTAACTGAAGAAAATTTAAGTAAGGCAATTGGTCGAAGGGGACAAAATGTTAGATTAGCAACAAAATTAATGAATTACGAAATAAATATCATGACTGATCAAGAGGACTCAGAAAGAAGACAGATTGAATTTAAAGAAAAAACAGAAAATTTTGTTAAAAATTTAGAATTAGATGAAACATTGGGTCAGTTATTAGTTGCTGAAGGTTTTTCCTCAATTGACGATATAAAAGATAGTAATGTTGAAGCTTTGTCAAAAATTGAAGGCATAGAAAACGAAACAGCGGCAGCTTTAATTGAAAGAGCAAAAGAATTTCATCAAAAAGATCAAGAAGAAATTTCAAATAGAGTTAAAAGTTTAGGACTTGAAAATGAACTTATAAATCATGAAGGTTTAACCCCAGGAATGCTCGTAACACTTGGTGAACAAAAGATTTTAAAATTAGCTGATTTTGCTGATCTTGCTTCTGATGAATTGACAGGAGGTTATGATATAATCAAAGGTGAAAGAGTTAAAATAAAAGGCTATTTAGAGGATTTTGCTTTATCAAAAAATGAAGCAGACGAATTAATAATGTCAGCAAGAAAAAAAATTTATAAAGATTAAGTGATGAAATATGATAAAAAAAACAAAATTAACTATTTCTGGAAATGCTAAAAAATCAATAGAAAATATTGAGTTAGCTAAAGCTAAAAATAAAAACTCAGTAATTATAGAAAGAAAAACCGATAAAATATTTAATAAGTTCAAAGAAAAATCTTTTATTCAAAAAAAAGATGTAAAAAATAAATTTAAACAAAAATCGACATCACCAATCACCAATACTTATGAAAAACGTAAACTTGCAGAACAAAGAGCAACTAAAAGACTTAAAAGCGAAACTGCGTTAAAAGATACAAAAGGAAAAGCTTCAAGTAAAAAAAGAGAGGTTAAATTGACTGTTTCAAGAGCTCTGAGTGATAAAATTGAAACTAGAGCAAGGAGTTTAGCTTCTCTTAAAAGACAAAGATTAAAAGAAAATAAAGGTTTAACAAAAGAAGAATTTCAAGAAAATTTAAAGCCCATTAAGAGAGAAGTCAATATTCCGGAGGTTATTACTGTAAGAGAGTTAGCAAACCGAATGGCTGAACAATCTAGCAATGTTATAAAACATCTACTTCAAATGGGCGTTACAGTTACAATTAATCAAAATCTTGCCGCTGATACAGCAGAATATTTAGTAAAAGAATTTGGACATAATCCTATAAGAGAGACTAAAGCAGAGGAAATTGTTCAAAAAATTAAAGACTCAAGATCGGAAAATTTAATTAACAGGCCACCAATAGTAACTGTAATGGGTCATGTAGATCATGGAAAAACTTCAGTGTTAGACGCATTAAGAAAAACAAATGTAGTATCTGGTGAATTTGGAGGAATTACACAACATATAGGTGCTTATCAAATAGAACATGATACAAAAAAAATAACATTTATTGATACTCCTGGACATGCTGCATTTACAGAAATGAGAGCAAGAGGTTCAAAATTAACTGATATTGTAGTTTTAGTTGTTGCTGCTAATGATGGAGTAAAACCTCAAACCATAGAATCAATCAAACATGCGAAGGCCGCAAAGGTTCCGATAGTGGTTGCAATTAATAAATGTGACTTGCCTGATGCCGATCCACAAAAAGTAAAAAATCAATTACTTGAACATGAATTGATAGCTGAGGAACTATCTGGAGATACTTTAATGGTTGAAATTTCTACAAAAACAAAAAAAAATTTAGATAAATTAATTGAGTCAATAATATTACAATCTGAAATTTTAGATTTAAAAACTAATTTTGAATCTAAAGCAACTGGAGTTGTGTTAGAGTCAAAAATAGACATTGGAAGAGGACCTGTTGTAAATATTGTAATTACTTCAGGAACACTTAAAAAAGGTGATTATTTTGTTAGTGGATTAAAATGGGGAAAAGCTAGAGCTTTGATTAACGATCTAGGAAAAAATATTTACGAAGCTAGTCCATCAGTACCAATAGAGGTTTTAGGAATAAATGGAGCAGCAAAAGCTGGTGATGACTTTATAGTTTTAAAAAATGAAAAAGAGGCTAAAGAACTTTGTGATACTAGAATTCAAGAAACAAAAGATGGCAAAAATCCATTAACTTTTGTGACTCAAGAATCTGCTTTTAAGGATAAAACCTCTAAAGAATTAAACATAATTGTAAAATCGGATGTTCATGGTTCATCTGAGGCTATTAAAGGTGCAATTAATCAAATTAAAAATGAGGAAGTAAAAGCAAAAATTATATTATCTGATATTGGAATGGTAACTGAAACAGATGTTAATTTAGCAAAAGCATCGAATGCAGTTTTGGTGGCTTTCAATGTAAAACCAAGTAAAGAAGCCAAAAAATTAGCTGAGAAAGAAAAAATAAAGATTGCTTTTTATAACATTATTTATGAGGTTTTAGATTATATAAAAAAAAGAATGTCAGGCTTATTAGAGCCAGACGTTAAGGAAGATATAACAGGATCAGCAGAAATTTTAGAAATATTCAAAGTATCCAGTGTAGGAAAAGTTGCTGGCTCTAAAGTTGTAGAGGGTGAAATTACAAGCGGCTCAAATGCAAGAGTTATCAGAGATAGTGCAGTAATTTATACAGGAAAAATTGGATCGATTTATAGGGAAAAAAACCAAGCCAAACAAGTAAGTACTGGACAAGAATGTGGAATAACACTAAGAGATTTCAATGATTATAAAAAAAAAGATATCATTGAGGCGTTTAAGTCAACTATAACTGAAAGAATGATATAAAAATGAGTAATAAATATGGAAAACCAATTTCTCAACGTCAACTTAGGGTTGGCGAAATGATAAAACAATCTCTTGGTATGATTTTTGTAAGAAATGAAGCAAAACTTCCCAATTTGGAAACTAGCAACATAACGGTAACAGAAGTAAAAATGAGTCAAGATCTTAAAATTGCAAAAGCTTTTATTTTGCCTCTTGGAGGAAAAAATTCAGAAGAGATAGTTGAAAAGTTGAAAGAGTTCTCATTTTTAATTAGAAAGGTTTTATCTAAAAAAATTACAATGAAATTTTTACCAAAAATTCTCTTTGCAAAAGACGAGTCATTTGAATATGCGGAAAAAATAGAAAATTTACTAAAACAGGCAAATAAATAGGAAAATAATATGAAAAAAAAAATTAAAGAATTATCAAATCATGACAAAGATACTGGATCTTCAGAGGTTCAGATAGGATTATTAACTGAAAAAATTGAAAATCTTTCAGCACATATTAAAAAATCCAAAAAGGATAAACATTCCTCAGTCGGATTGTTAAAAGCTGTAAATAGAAGAAAAAAACTTTTAGATTATTTGAAAAAAAATAAAGTTGAATCTTATAAAAATGTATTAACAAAATTAAATTTAAGAAAGTAGCAATAAATGTTTAAAATATTTAAAAAAGAAATCGAAATAAACGGAAAAAAGATAAGTTTAGAAACTGGTAAAATTGCAAGACAAGCTGATGGTGCAATAATAGCTAAATGTGGAGAAACTATTGTTTTAGCAACTGCAGTAGGTGCAAAAAAAATAAACCCGGATGTAGATTATTTTCCGTTGTCAGTAAATTATCAGGAAAAATATTATGCGGCAGGAAAAATTCCCGGGGGCTATTTTAAAAGAGAAGCTAGACCCACAGAAAGTGAAACATTGATTTCAAGATTAATTGATAGACCAATAAGACCTTTATTCCCTGAGGAGTTTAAAAATGAAGTACAAGTTCTCCCAACAGTAATATCTTATGATAAAGAGAATGAAGCAGATATATTATCTATAATTGCATCATCTGCGGCTTTAGCTATATCTGGTATGCCATTTAAAGGCCCAGTTGGTGCTTCTAGAGTTGGTTATATTGATGGCAAATATGTTCTTAATCCCTCAAAAAAAGAATTAGAAAGTTCTAAATTAGACCTTGTTGTTGCAGGAACTAAAGATGCAGTTTTGATGGTAGAGTCAGAAGCTAATGGTTTAACAGAAGAGGAAATGTTAAATGCTGTAAAATTTGGTCATGAAAATTTTATTCCAATAATTAATATGATCGAAGAATTAGCAGCTGAATGCAAAAAACCTGAATGGGTGGTTGAAAAAAAGGATCTTTCTGAAATTAAAAAGAAAATTGAGAAAGAATTTAAAAAGGAACTTGAAAAAGCTTTTTCAATTAAAGATAAACAAGAAAGATCTAATTTAATATCAGAAATAACTGATAAAGCTAAAAAGTTATTTGAGGAGGATGAAAATTATACAGATTTAGATGTAAATTCAGAACTCAAAAATTTAGAAAAGAGAATAGTTAGAACAGATATTTTAAAAAATAAAAATAGAATTGATGGAAGAGGACTTGCTGACGTAAGACCAATTAAATGTGAAGTTGGAATTTTACCAAGGGTACACGGATCAGCTTTATTTACTAGAGGAGAAACGCAGGCAATTGTAACAACAACTTTAGGAACAAGTGACGATGAGCAAAGAATTGAAAGCTTAGAGGGTCTTAAAAGAGAGAGATTTATGCTTCATTATAATTTTCCTCCATTTTCAGTTGGTGAAACTGGAAGAATTGGCACCGGAAGAAGAGAAATTGGTCATGGAAAACTAGCTTGGAGAGCTATCAACTCTTCATTACCTCCAAAAGAAAGTTTTCCTTATACTTTCAGGATTGTCTCGGAAATAACCGAGTCTAATGGTTCGTCATCAATGGCAACTGTTTGTGGAAGTTCATTAGCACTAATGGATGCAGGAGTTCCAATAAAAAATCCTGTCGCTGGTATTGCTATGGGTTTAATTAAAGAAGGCGAAAATTTTAGTGTCTTGTCCGATATTTTAGGCGATGAAGATCATTTAGGGGATATGGATTTTAAAGTCGCTGGTACAAAAGATGGAATTACTTCTCTTCAAATGGATATTAAAATAACGGGAATAACTTTCGAAATAATGGAACAAGCCTTAAAACAAGCAAAGGATGGAAGAATTCATATTTTAGGTGAAATGAATAAAGCTCTAAATAAATCAAGAGCAGAAGTAGGCAAGCATACTCCAAAAATGGAAAAAATAAATGTTGATAAAAAAGACATTGCAACTGTAATTGGAAAAGGTGGTGCCACAATAAGAGAAATAGTTGAAAAATCTGGTGCTAAAGTTGATGTTAATGACGAAGGCGTTGTTACAGTTGCTGCACCTGATGAAGAATCTAGAAATATAGCATTAAAATTTATAAAAGATCTTACTGCAAAAGCAGAATTAAATAAAATTTATAATGGCAAAGTAATGAAAATTATGGAGTTTGGCGCATTTGTAAATTTCCTAGGTAAACAAGATGGACTTGTACATATTTCAGAACTTGCTAATAAAAGAGTTACTAAAGTAACTGATGTTGTAAAAGAAGGTGACGAAGTCAAAGTTAAAGTCATTGGATTTGATAGAGGGAAAGTAAAACTTTCTATTAAACAAGCAGCAATTTAAGTAACTTTAATTTATTATATTAGTGAAATTACCCTAACTATAATTAAATTAATATAATATGAAAATTAAATTATATAGATCAGCAACTGTCGGAATAGATTTAAAAGGATACAAACTATTAATGGATCCCTGGTTAACAGATGGTGAGTATTATGGTTCATGGTCTCAATACCCATTTTTTGATTTAGATAAAAAGCTAGATGAAATCAATTCATATAATGCAATTTATATAAGTCATATCCATCCAGATCATTGTTCAGATGAAACTTTAAAAAAAATAAATAAAAATATTCCAATATATATTCATTCATACCATACAAAATTTTTAAAATTTAAGTTGGAAAGATTTGGATTTAAAGTAATAGAACTTAAAAATAATAAAAGAACTCAATTGTCAAAAAATGCATATCTTAATATTTTTGCGGCAGACAATTGTGATCCAGAATTATGCTACAAGTTTTCAGGTTGTGCTGATTTAACTGCAAAAGAGGATTCTCAACAAATAGATACTTTGTCTTTAATTGACGATGGAAAAAATGTAATAATGAATGTTAATGACTGTCCATTTGAATTAGCAAAATCAGTATTCAAAGATATTAAAAAACAATATGAAAAAATAGATGTTTTATTAACGGGATATGGTGGTGCCGGTCCTTATCCTCAATGTTTTGAAAATTTAAATTTAATTGAAAAAAAAAATGCTGCTAGTTTAAAAGAAAAATATTTTTTAGATCAGGCAATAAAATTTATCAATGAAACTGAAGCTGAATACTATCTACCATTTGCTGGTACGTATACTTTAACAGGTAAGTTATCTAAACTTCAAAATTTAAGAGGAGTTGCAAACATCGATACAGCATATAAATATTTAGAAAATTATTTTTCTCTTAAAAATTTATCAAATCAAATAAAACCTTTAAAATTAAATCCAGAATCTACATTTGATATAGATATTGGCGAATATGACAAACCTTACGTTAAAATAAATCAAAAAGAATATGAATCTTATATAAAAAAAAATTTGTCTGATAAAGTATTTGTGTATGAAAAAGATAATCTCCCCGAGTTTGATGAAATTTTTGAACTTGCCAAAAAGGCACATATAAAATTTTTAGATAAAAATTTAATTAACAATGTAAACTTAAAATCAGATATTTTTATAAATATAAACGGCAATAGCATTAAGTTGGGATTAGATAAAAAATTATCTGTTGTTAAAACTGTTGATATAGACCAAAAATCCCCAAGGTATGTGATTTATGATACAGATATTAGATTACTAAAAAAACTTCTACTTGGCCCAAAGTTTGCTCACTGGAACAATGCTGAAATTGGTTCACACTTAAAATTTTTTAGAAAACCAAATAAATTTGAGAGAAATTTATATAATTCGATGTGTTATTTTCATTGTTAAAATAAAATACTAATTTACTTAATTTTAATTGTTTAAATTTGTTACAGTATGTCACTGTGACATAAGTAAAAATTATACAACTTAAAAAAATATTTTATTATTTTAATTTAAGGAGTTAAATATGAAAAAAATATTAATGACTATCTTGTTGATAATGTTCAGCACTTCAGTATATGCTAGTTCTTGTATGACAATGGCATCTAAAATAGATGCAAAAATTGAAGAGGTACAAAAACTTCGTGATGAAGCTATGAAAGCACATGAGGATGGCGATCATGCTAAATCTGATGAATTATTTGCAAAAGCAATGAAATTATTTAATAAGTAATAAAATTTTTTAAGGGACAATTAATCAATTGTCCCTTTGAAATAATGAAATTAAAAGAAAAAATTAAAGCACCAAACTTTAAACTCCCAAGCACAGATAAAACTATTTTTGAACTTAACAAGATTAAAAATAAAAATGTAATTTTATATTTTTATCCTAAAGATGATACTCCTGGATGTACTATCGAATCTAAAGATTTTAGTAAACTTAATAATTTAATAAATAAAAATAATAGTTTGGTAATTGGTATTTCAAAGGATAGTATAGATAGTCACCTGAAATTTAAAAAAAAATATAATTTAAAATTTAACTTACTTTCTGATGAAAAATTATCAGTTATTAAAAAATATGGTGTTTGGGGAAAAAAAAATTTTCTAGGAAAACAATATATGGGAATTATTAGAACTACTTTTTTAATCAATTCAAAAGGAAAAATACACAAAATATGGAATAACGTTAGAGTGAAAGATCACGCAAAAGAAGTTTTTAACGAGTTAAAAAATTGTTAAATAAAAATTATTTTATATTTTTTGGATCAGGCATTCCTACTTTATTATATCCAGCATCTACGTAGTGAATTTCACCTGTCACTCCTCCTCCAAGATCACTTAATAAATATAAAGCTGAATTTCCTACATCATGAATATCAACGTTTCTTTTTAAAAATGAATGATCTTCATTCCATTTATATAAGAATTTAGCATCTCCAATTGCAGAGGCTGCCAAAGTTTTAATTGGTCCAGCACTTATTGCATTTACTCTAATTCCTTTTGTTCCTAGATCTCTTGCAAGATATTTTACACTTGCTTCTAGAGCAGATTTACACACTCCCATAACATTATAATTTGGAATAGCTTTACTTGATTCATAAGTTAAAGTAAGCATACTTCCATTTTTATTCATTATTTTTGAAGACTCTTTCGCAACCTCTGTGAACGAAAAACATGAAATTAACATACTTCTTAAAAAATTTTCTCTTGTAGTATTTAGATATTCTCCCGATAATTCTGATTTATCTGAAAATGCTACTGCATGAACAACAAAATCTATTTGTCCCCATTTTGATTTTATATCTTCAAAAAGTTTTATAACTTCTTCTTTTTTTTCAACATCACAACTAAATGTCACATTTGAGTTTAACTTTTTAGCTAATGGAACTACTCT
>MDSZ01190376.1_pt1 | contig 10318 bp, 6 predicted proteins | sample 811201 | NCBI WGS metagenome assembly MDSZ01 (sample SAMN05326647, study PRJNA326480) | marine metagenome | isolation source: seawater | place: Indian Ocean: North | collected 2010 | reverse complement strand
GCGCTGATGTAAAATCAAATTTATTATCATTTGGTGCTAACAATACATTTCTAAATTGTCTGTATAGTGCAGCTGTTTCTCTGTTTCCGGCTGTTGTCTTGGTTGTGTTTCCAATTGAACCACTTCCGTTAATGTGTGCGTATCCAACTGAAAATTGAACTTGAGCTGCTGCATTACTTGCAGCTTGGTCGTGGACTTCAATAAATGAAGCTGAAGTGTCACCAAGTAAAGAAGCTGTTGCCGCACTAAATGATGTTAGTTTTGCTAAACCTCCACTAAACAAACCTGAAGTAATTGTTTGTTTGTCAACTTCAGATATATCGTTTTGTCCGAATGTTCTAAATATATTTACATTGACATCTGCACCTGTTTGTTCTTGGTCTTCGTCGTCGTTATTGTTATTACCACCAGGGGGAGTTCCGTTTGGCACATTTCCATTTGCCTCATCTTGTTGTTCTTGTGCAGCGTTATATGACGCTGCTGCAGCTGCTACTTCTCCTGGTGTTTCCGCACCTAAAAACTGACTTCTATCTTGTGGTTGGATTCTATCTTGAACATACTTTTGTGCTTCTTCAAGACTTCCTAGTGGTATATTTGCTATATCTAATTTTGGCATTATTACTTCCTATGTTATGCGAATTGTCCTTTTGAATTGTTTTGTATCACCACACTACCATTAGCGCCAGTTGTTTGACCAGCGATTAAAACTACGGTAGTAGATATGGTTGTTGCTGAATTTGTAAGATTTTTGTAATTAACATTTATACTACGAACATCTTTAATTACTTGACTTCTACCATTTCTACTAAATGAACCTTGTTCTCCGTTTGGCCCGGATATAGTAGCGACATCGGTATTTAAAATTGTGAATGTGTAAAGTTCATCAGTTCCATAATTATTTGTAGTTGGAGCTATTTCCTTTGAATCACCTGCGTCACCAATTTGTGGTGTTGATAATGTTCCTAATGTAGCTAATGTTGGTAAGTCTTTATCAGCTGTGAATAATTTATATCTCATCACTTGTGTTTCATCAATAAACGCCTCTAGTAGTGGCATATTTTCTAAAACTGCTCCATAAAATGAAGAGCCATTTGGATGACTTACATCGTATAAATTGTAATCTATTTCATCATCTGCAAAAGCGTATTTAGTAATATCTAAATTACCTTCTCTTGCTAGTTTTTCACGACCTTTTCTTGTTAAAATCGCATCTATGGTTATTGTTGTATTGTCTAAAAATCCCATTAATTTACTCCTGTGATAATAATATAACTATTCTTATTCAGTAATAAATATAAGAAAGTTAAATTTTATCGTTATTTAGTTTTTAATCTTGATTTACCTGGCTCCTGTGTTACGAGCTTTGTTGGTGCAGTAAAGGTTATCTCTACTGGGTCTTTTCCATCTTTTGAAGTGTTCTTATTTAATTTAATACCTTCGTAAAATAATTTTTCTTGTATAGTATTTTCAGCTAAACTTTCTAAATCTGTTCTATCTAATGAAGAACTAATGACAAATAAATTACCTGGTATACCATAACTCGCTCCAAATCCTGCTGATATTGAATCACTCAAAGAACCATAAAAAAATGTTCTAATTCTATTCGTGGTTGATAACCTGGAAGCGCTTATAAATGGTTGGACTGCTTCAGTAAACTCTACTGAAGTCCCTCCTTTTGTTACACTAGCGGTAGCATAAGCAACACTATCCGCTACTCTTTTATTTAATTGATTTAAGTGAACGTGTGTTGGTCTGTTAGTTGCTCTTACTGAACCAGTTGATTGTGCAATTACACTTTCATAATAAGGAAACTCACCAAATATATTTAAGTTATTATCATCTGAACCACTAATGAATCTGCTTATCTTTAATCCTGATTCAAAATCATTTGCATTTTCAAAGTATCTATTTGTAAAACTAGGTTTTCTATTAACAATTTGTTTATTTCTTTCTAAAATGTTGGATTCAATCAAATTACCAAAATCAGTTTTTGCTCTTGCTGGTACAAATTGTTCCAATACATTAAACACACTATTATCATAAAAATCTAGTATTCTTAGATAATCAAAAAAACTATTGTGAGCACCACGATACCTTTTAAAGTAATCAAATCTTGTTTGTTTTAATCCTCGATAAAAAGGTTCAAATTCATCTCTTGGGTCACCAATTTGATTATCAAAATTAAAATCTGCAAATGTATAAATTATATCTTCATTTATTACATCAGTAGGTGAAAAATAAACTCCTAACTTATTACTATCGAGTGGCGCAAAATCTAACGATGATACTTCTTGTTTTTGTTCTGGGTCAAGTTGTGCATTTTCTGGTAATGAATTATTTTCTAATCTAATCTTCGTAGCGTTTCTTCTGATTCCAATATTAGGTATTTTAACTTTTTCTTGGTCTACTAATGAACGATAAAAGTTTCCTGTAAATCCATTAATATTACTTCCTGATATACCACTAGAATAAGTTTTTAAGTGTGCTATGTTTGAAGCTGTTAGTGTAGCGTTTGATGATGATAAGGTTATATTATCGTCTAATGGCATTCTAAATACTAAATTACTATACGCTGATGATGTTGTATTTCCGTTATATGCTTTTGGTGTTCTAACGTGATTTTCGAATACACTTTGACTTAGTGCTTCTGTCCACAATCTAAACTCCATCATTGAACCACTAAATTGTGTCCCGTGGTTTCCTGTTCCACTACCTCCTAAGAAAATATTTCCACTTGAAGTAAACGCTGCGTTGTATTTAGATGATGTTACGGTTAAACTTTGTGTGTCTTCATAAATGATTCTCTGTCTTGTAGAATCGTATTGTTTTGTAGTTAGTTGAAAACTTGAAGTAAAAGGAAAATCTGAATCTCCGTGTTGTACTCCTGATGATGATAATCTTGTCAACATTACTGACCACATATCATCATTATAAAATGGTAATGCGGATGATGTAATAAATCGTTTTGTCCCATCTGATGCGCTAATCGCAAATCTTAGATGTCCACGATTATCTGTTGTAGCATTGTCTTGTAAAGATATTGCCCAACTCCCCCCACTTCCTGCACCTGAACCAGACTTTTGTACTAATACCATTGAACCCGATGAACCCACACTATATGGACTTCTAAATCTAAATTCTGTTGTATCTGGATATGAATCGTTTATCGTTTTCCAAGGTGTTTTAATAAATTGTGAAGCTTTAAAATCTAACGCGTATGTAAACTTTCTTTTTATTTCATAACTTACTCTAGTACCTGTGTCAGGCCCACCAAACTCTCTAACTCTTAATACTGAACTAGGAATACCATAACAATTTAAGATTCCTTTTAATGAGCGTTCTGTTCCTTTTGTCTTGATGAAGAAAGGTAGATTTGCTAATATTCTTTTCCATATTTCTTCTGTAAGTTTTTCCGACTCAGTCTCGTTTGAAGAACCATCATCTTTTTCACCGAGTAAATACTCAGATAATCCAACAAGTGAATTACCATCAAATAATTTTATACCTAAAGCATCAGCGTAATATTTAGAAACATCTTTTGATATACCTTCAGAAATACTACTTACTCTAAAGTTTACATCAGTTAAGGATTTTGTATAAGTCCATACTTCATCAAATTGTTCACCAACCATATCCATAAATTCTAAAAATGGATTGTTTGTAGTGTCTTGATGAATATGTTCTGGTAAAGTAAATCTTAGAGAGTTTTGATTGTTAAAATCATACTTAGATGCGCTGTTAATCATATTGTCATAATACGCTATACCAATTGAACCTGTTGTATGTTGTAATTTATAAGGTTTTGTAGAAGTCATTTTTGGCCAAGCGGTATCGTGGAATATTCCGTTTGAACTACTTACATAAGATGAACTTTCAAAATATAAGTAATCTTCATATGGTGTAAAAGAATCTATGACTCTTTGTCTTTTCTTTTCAATGTTTTGTATTTTAGATAATGAACTCGATATACTTAATAAAGATGAACTATCTTTTGTATATCCTTCAATAAGTCTTAATTTTTTTCTAAAGTTTATTACCCTACTTTCAGCTGAAGAGAAGTGAACAAAGTTTCCAAATCCAATATCATCATCTTGTTGTAATAAATCCGTAGTAGTTTTTTGATAACTGATATTTGGTTTTACATCCAACAAACTACCTGATACTAATAATCTTTCAATTTTTCTATTTTTTTCATCATCACTTGTTAATAAGGTGTTGTGACTTTTATAATCTGTTTGTTGTATTATAACATCATTTTTGGCTCCGTCAAAATTAGCTGGCAATAAAAATGTATCACTAACATATTGTTTTGGGATAAGAGTAATGTTATCTCTATAATCAGCCAACACCTCCTCAACAATATCTACCTTTAAATCCTCTAATTCAATATTTTGTGCTAAAGGTGTTTGAAGTTTTAGTAATAATCCATTATCTCTTTTAAGTGTATTGGTGATTAAATATAAATCTTTATTGTTGTTGTCTAATCTAAGATATGTTTTGTAATTATTAACATCGTTAATTTTTTCTTCAACATAGAAAGTTTCTGAAAACATATTTTTGAATTCTAACTCATTGATTTTACCAGTTCTATAATTGTCTTCTCCAATTGATAATATTTTAAATCCTGCTTGTCTTAATTTAAAATAAGAATCTTTTAAATTTGATTTAACTCTAATTGTATTTTTATCAATAACATCTACGATTCTTGTTTCCCAATCTATGAAAACATTTTCTAAATTATCACCTAATGCGTATGGTTCGTTAACTTTTAGAATACCATCTAAGTCAACATTATCAGAATCAGTTTGTCTATTGTATGAATATGGAAAAGTTCCTTCTAATTCATAATCAAGTTTACCACTAATTATAGAACTAAAGTCTCCGTCTTTTGGCCCTCTGTCTGTGGTTTGCCATATATTTTTTGGTAGATTTGAAATACTATTGATATTAAAATTTTTATTTAACTCTCTAATGAAATAACCTTGTCCGTCCGTGACTTCATCCCCAACAACTTTGGATACCAACAAGTCCTTACGCTTTTTCATAAACATAATTTCTAAACCGGGTCTTGGTGGAAATCCTACATTTAGTTGCCAGATATAATCTGTTTTATCAATAAATGTATCTTCATTAATTGAACCTGGAACTATGTCGTTTTTCCAAAGTCTAGTTTTTCCTTTTCCACCAACATCCTGTGTTCCGGATTTAACTGCAAGGTATTGTCCTTTATAGTGTGTAGGGATTTGAGCTTTGAAAAAGTTTTCGAATACAATTCTATTACCATTCATAGATTTAGTAAATCCAATTAAATCGTTATCGGGTATTCTTAAAACATAACTATCTTGTTGAAATTTTGATTGGTCAAAAGTTATTTTCTTTTCTTGTTGGTTTAATGATAAAAGTGGACTAAATATTAAATCGTCGTTAACTAAACTAAGTTGTCTATTAAGTATGTCTGATATTTCTCCACCTCGGTCTGTTAAGTGTGGGTCTGGTGTGATTAATAATTCATTTCTACTTTGGTTAGTTTCAATGATTTCATATGCTAATTTCTTTTTAAAAATTTCTCTTTCAGTAGATTCAGAATTATTATCATCGTCAACTAAAGTAAAATATTTTATTTGTCCATTTACATCTTCTGACCTAAACTGACCATTATAAATTTCATTTCTAGCTGGGTCATAAAAAACTTCTGATAGAACATTACCTGCAACTATTCGAAGAAACTTATAAACTACCTGATAATCACCCTGACTAAGATTAAAAAATTCTCTAAGGTGTTGTCCAACATTAAGTTTAATGGTATCATTTGAATAATTTTCTTGAACTAAACTTTCAAAATCTAAAACTATATCGCCAATTAATCTACTTTCGGTATCAAACACAAATAGTTGAACAAAGTCTCTTACTCCAGTAGCGTTATCTTTTAATAAATTACCAAAGCCAGTTCTTCTTTTGTTAAGAGTAAAATATTTATCTCTTTGTCTTTCTGTTAATCCGAATGTAGCCATTATATTAAATCTTTAAATTCCGAATCTATTTTTGTATTATATCTTTTAATAAAATTTCTTGACCTTAATTCTATCGTAACTAATTCATATCCTTGTTCTTCAGCAGCTTTTCCAAAAGCAAAAGGGTCTTCAAACGAAACAATGAACCCACGTGAGTCTCTTGTTAGTTGTTCTGAAAATTTAGGATTTGTTTTATAGTCAGTTCGTTTACCTAAGATTTCTAATCTTTTTCTTTCGAGTTCTTGTTGTCTATATATACCATAGAACTCAGAACTTTCTACTGCTGCGTCTGTTGATTTATATGGCATTGTTTTACCTCACGACTCTGAATTCAAATTCATCGTCATATATGTTGATTTCTTTACTTGCTCCACTACCACTAACCACTTGTACTAAGAACCTGTAATTTCTTTCTGCTTGAAAAGCGTCCATTTGTATATTAAAAAAGTTACTTGTTGAATCACAACTGATTGCTGAACCAGAACCAAATGGAATAATTACCTCTTCTGTTTCGGCGTCTCTTACTGAGTAAAAAACTGAAGCACTAGGTAAATATTTAATTGTTAATTCTGATGGTGTTGTGGCGAATGTTGTTGTTGGGTAAAGTTCCCTACCAACAACTCTTAATTTTACTATTGATTTTTCTTGATACTCTTGTCTAAGGTTTTGGAAATAAATCTTTAATCTTTCTAAATCGGATGAAGATAAAGCTGATAAACTACCTGTTGACCAAGAACTATCGTCCCAAACAACCTCTAACTTAGGTGGATATATAGTATGAGTATCAGTTGAAAAGAATTTTAAATTACCAAGTCTTGTAGAACTACTTTCATCTTTTGTTGTATCACCACCTGGATTAAATGAAAAGTCTACTGAACTAGTATATAGAGATTCTCTCTTGACTAAAAATCCGTTGTTAGGAAATAATGATGAAGAATACAAATGGTTCTTCACCAAATCAGTTACATCAACTCTTACATCTCTAGTGGCCTTTGTTAGAGCAAAAGATGAACTTACTTTATATTGACCACCCATACTTCCTGTAAACCAAGAACCCCCGTCAGTTAATACTGAACCTGTAACCCAAGGTGTTTTAGCGTCTTGATTACGATATTGGTAAGACGCTCCATCAGTAGTGACTGGATTGTGGTCAAGTTTTCCTGTTCCTTCTGACCAACTACCACTAACCATATAAACAAATAAGTTTTGGTCAGCTAATAATTCCTCTGATGATGCGTCATATAGATTTAAATAATACTTTGCGGTTGAAGGTATTCTTCCTTCTATTACTGATTGTGAAATATTAGCGTAATCAAAGTCAATTAATATTCTTGAAATGTTTTGTATTGTTCCGTCATTTGCAACTATTTTATTTACTTCTAATATTTCATCTAGTCCGGTGTTTATTGATGAAGTCGTACCACCGGAAAATATTGTTGTGTCTCTGTTTCCGAATTGAAAAAAGTGCATTAGATATCTCCTACTACTTTACCTAAAATATCTTGATTAGGATATTTTACTTCAAAGATACTTGGGTCTAATGATGGATAGATAATTCCATTTCTAGATGCTTTTTCAACATCATATACATTACCACTATATCCTTGTGATATGGTCGCTTTGTTTTCTATTAATATTAATTGTTTGTCTGGATTACCAGATTCTGGTGGAACAATACTAGCTACTCCGTCCACCAATGATATTTCATTTGCAATATCACTCAACACAATCGGTTGATTTATTTGCCACTTCGAAACATCAAAGTGTCTTTTAACTGCTTGAACACAATTAAACAATACTTCACTTTTGTTAAATCCACGATTTGTTATAATTGAAAATTTTACACCTATGTTAATTACATACGCACTTTTTAAATTAATCGCATCTGTTAAAATTCTGTATTGTGACAAATAAGTTTTTAAATTATTTTTTACAGCGTCATTGATTGTAGTTAATTTTTTCTGACTATCGTATCCTAGCAAATACATATTAAGTGCTAATGGATTTGAAATTGGCGTAGCGTCGTCATTTTGTTCATTCATTTGATTCACTTCATCTTGAATTACATATGCTTTAGCGATATTTCCAAACTTTTGTGGTAATGAATAAATTCTTGTTATGTAATCTTGTCTAGTTACTGCTCTGTTTTGTGTATTCAACATAGATAATGCGTTTTGTTTTATATCGATTAGAGTTTCTTTCGAAGCTCCACCTGTCGCTGGTAACACATTATTGAATGATAAACTATCTTTTGAATTTTGAACTAAACCTGAATTTAAGTTTCCACTATCAATAGTAAATGTTACATCTTTTGCGGAGTTTATAGAATTAGCTCTAACATTATGCTCAACTGCTCCACCATATCTATATTTAATCGTAAGTGTTGTGTTAGCTGGGGCTAATCCATAAGTTTTTGTTTTCATAAAATTACTTGGGTCAAATGACTCATCTAATCTTGATACACCAAAACCTAATGCTGAACCCACATTGTCTGGGTTAGGAATGATAACTTCATCTGGATTATCACTAACACCCGCTCCAAATCTAACTTCTGTTTTATCATCAGCTCTAACTCTTGTTATAAATCTTCTTGATGACTTAATTAACTTCAACATATAAGGTGTATCATTTTGATGTGATGATAATGTAGGTTCATTTAATGATGTATTTTCTATTGATTGAAAAACTGTATCTTGTGCTAAGAAAGGAACTTCGTACCAAGTGTTTCCGTTTGAATCAGTTATTGATACTATTTCAGTAACACCTTTGTTTCCTAGTGTAACTTTATCAAACTTTTTTGCATTGTTAAAAGTAAATGTTTGTTCAACTGTGGTTCCTGATTGTGCTATTACATTTTTTTTAAGTAAAAATTCTGTTGGTATATTTCCACTACCCGGTGTACCTAACTCAACTCCCATTGGGTCTAGAGAACTTGATACTTTAAAATTCACCTCATCTAACAAAGTAAAATCTACACCAGTTTCAGATGTAACAACTGCACCAGTAGATAACACACCAGCGTAATCTAAATTAGCGACATATCCACCACTTCCATCAGACTTAGCCGGTACAGTTTGCGTAACCTCTAATTCAACTGAAGAAGGAACTGCAGTCTTTGGTTTATAACCATATGACTGAGCTATGTCGTAAACATTTTTCTTTTCTTCTGCATAATTTAAAAGTGTTTCTTTATATTGATTATCAACATAGTAATTCAATACATCACCAACATAAGATGCCATCTCAACAAACATCATACCTGGTGATGATTCATTAAAATCATTGTACTGATTTGGAAAGTATGTCTTAGCGAACTCTATAAGATTTTGTCTTATGGATGAAAAATCTCTACCAAGGTAACTTACTTCTTTTTTAACTATTTTTTTATTTGTGTTATAATCTGACATTCTATACTCCTAAATCAAACTTGAATGATATTGTATCTAAAGCGGTTGGTTCAAGTGTAGTTGAATATTCTAATGATACACCTACTTGATTTGGATTTCTATCATCTTGAACAACAACTAAATTTGCAACTCTCACATAAGGTAACCAAGTTGATAAACTTTGTCTAATACTATCTTCTACATTAGATAAAGATTGTGGTGTTATTTGTTCAAATAATATATTTTTTAAATCTGAACCAAAATTTGGTTGAAAGACTCTTTCACCTTTTGATGTTAAAAGTAAATTTCTAATATTTGACTTTACTTGTTGTCTAACATTTTTTGTTTTTCTTAAAAATCCATCAACACTAAAATCTAATGGAAATTCAACACCTACATAAATGTCATCGTCTTTATCTATTTCTCTTACATTAGCCATTATGGTCTATAATTACCTTCGCCTTTTTTCTTATTGTTTATAGCTTTCATCAAACCAGAGTAATCACGAGTTAGAGCGTTTTGAACATCCTCTGGAACTTGGTCTACCGAAACACCAGCTTTTTTAATTGAATCAACCGCTGCCATTTCTCTAGCTCTTTCTTTATTTTGTCCTCTACCTAAATCTCCATAACCTAACACATCTGCCATATTGTCAGAACCTAATACTCCACCTCCCAATGTTGGATATTCATCAGTTTCCTGTTGTCCTAGTGGTTTTGTATTGTTCAATACTTCATTTAACATTTTGTCTTTTGAATATTGTTTTTTTGGTTTGACAACCTTTTTAGGTTTTGGTTTAGAAATCGCATCTGAAAGTTTGACTTCTTTTTGTTCATTAATAAATATCTCGCTCAGTTGTTTTTTGACTTCTTTACGAACAACTAATTCAATAATATTTTTTAATTTATCTTTATTCATCAT
>MDSZ01019405.1_pt1 | contig 10318 bp, 6 predicted proteins | sample 811201 | NCBI WGS metagenome assembly MDSZ01 (sample SAMN05326647, study PRJNA326480) | marine metagenome | isolation source: seawater | place: Indian Ocean: North | collected 2010 | reverse complement strand
TTTATCATTGAATAACCCTATGTTGACCGAACCGTTTTTATCGCTAACCACACCTGATTGCTGAAAACGAAAACTTACATTTTCAATTGGAGTGTCGAGCAAACTATCTTTAACCAATATGATTTGAGATAGCAAAATGTTGCTATAGATAGCAAGAAATATAAATAATCTCCATTTCATATTCTTAATCGTTCAACTATTAAGTGTGATTTAACACCATCAAGGTTATAGTGATGTAGTTTGTAGTAACACATAATATCTTTTAGTAATTCAGATTTTTTATTTTTAGGAATGTTTGTTTTTCTATTGCTAAGAAGAGCCTTTAGATAAGTTGATTTTTCAGCATTAAGCATGTTTTGGGAAGCCGCCTGGTTGTTAGAAAACCCTCCCGTTTCTAGATTAAAAAAAGGCTTTTGTATTTCGTCTGAAGATGGATAAAAGCCTAACATTTTAGTTAGCCCTAACAAGTATTTTAGAGAAAAATTTGAGTCGGTTTTTTCATAATCGTATAGATTTATTGCTACTCCCCACAAGAAGTCAAAAAGGCTATTATTTGCCTCGTTTTCTTGTAACACCCTTGCGCTTACTTCTGCTATAAAAAATCCAATAAAGTTTTTATAAATTTTGTTAGGAGTATTTTCAAAATTTTTTGAAATAGATATTTCTCTTAAGTATTGTAGAGATTTTTTAGCATTAAAATCAGCTTCAACATTTAAAAGTTTAAGAGGCTCAAAATAAGCAAGCTTTCTTTTTGAGCCTTTTGAACGTACCGATTTAACAAAAAAAGTTTGCAGCCCTTTTTCTTTTGTAAAAACTTTACTGATTATTGAGCTGTCCCCATGTCTAATATATGTAAGCGAAATAGCTTTGCTTGTATATTTCATTAGTGAAAAAATAGAATTTTACTTACCGTCTTTTCTTCTCCATAAATATCGGTGCTAAAAACAAGATAAACACCTGTTGCAGCCCTTTCGCCATCTTTGTTTTTTCCATTCCAAACAGCCTGACCTCCATTTGCTGTTGTTTCATAAACTAAATTGCCAGCCATGTCAGTTATTTTGACATTTGCATTAGCAACTAGTCCGCTAACAGCAATAGGCCCACTATAATCGCTTTCTACTGGGTTTGGAAAGACATGGGTTTTATTTTGCGAGAAGGATCCTTTTGTGGCGTCTGACCTGTATGAAATTAAACCACTACTTGTGCCAATAAACACCTCTCCATTTTCATGATTTATTGTTATATCTATAATGTTGTCAGAAAACAAGGGGCTGTTGTTTTTTGTAAAATGTAGAATTTCGTTTTGCCCATCTTCTGAAAGCAAAAATACTCCAGACTTTTCTGTCCCAATCCACTTTCTGTTTGCCCCGTCAATTGCTATACATTTTATTTTTTCTTCATTTAAAAGGTATTGCCCGTAATCTCCCGTGGTAATTAGTATTTGTTGAGCATCATAATTATATTCTGAAAAAACAGCCTCTGGGTTGTAAAACACAGCAATTCCTTTGTCGGTTCCCACCCAAATCTCGCCGTTTAAATCTTCTGCTAGACTGTATGTTTGTAATGAAGGAAGGTTCCCCTCTCCAACATTTGTGTTTAGAAGTTTGTACATATCATCACTAGGGTCTTCTATTGTGCCACTTTCTGTAAAAACAAAAAGCCCATTACCTTTAGCTAGCACCCCCCATTTTTGATCGTACCTATCTATTAACAAATCATCTAAAAATAATCCAACTTGATTTTGATTTATACTAAATGAATACCAAGTATTATTATTTGATTTAACCACTACGGGATGATTTACTTCAGAACTTAATGCCCACATATTTCCGCGTGAGTCAAACTTTATGTCTGATATTCGAATTCGGTTGTTTGAATACCAGCAAGTGTCAAGGGCTCCATTGGTGTTTGCAAAACCATGCTTTACTACCAATTCACCGTCACGCATTTCAGGAATTCCATGGTACCACGAAGCATAGTATTCAGTTCCATTATTGACAGCCACTTCAAGAATGTCCCTAGCATTTCCTAATTTATATCTATCGTAATTAATCCAATCATCATAGTTGTTTTTGATGGAGACTCCGTCATTGATTAAAGAATTTGTGGTAAAGTTTGCATGACCGCCATGACACAGATAAAGTTTATTTTCCTCAAATTCTAGGCTGTAAATTTCGTTTCTAACCGGCCCTTCAGGCATATAAGTTTCTTGATATTCATAGTCGTTAAACTTTAGCAGCCCATTAACAGAGTCTGCTACCCAAAGATTATTGTCATTGTCTAGACATGCATGCATAAGGTTTTCAAACTTAGAGTGAGTTAAATAGGTTGTGTTGTTAATTTGCAATGAATCAGAGAATGTTTGAATTAGCGTGTTGTTATTGAACGAGATACTTCTTATATGAATAGAAGTGTCAAGAAGTAACGCCCCGTTTGCCACTATAATATTATCGCAAAAAATATAAGAAGAGTCACGTAATTTCCAGTTATTAAAATCAGCTAAATTTGGACTGCTAGTGTTGGCAGCATATAATCCATTATTAGTAGCAACAAATATAGAATCTTCCAGAAAAGCGCACCCGTTAATTATTACGTTTTCATTTTGCTCTTCAACATTATAGGTGTCTTTAATTTCTGAATTTACCAAGTCAACTACAATAAGCCCTAAAGAGCTAGAGAGGTATGCAAATTTTTTGTCAACGGTAATATTGTTTATTTTCTTTATTCCAGAAACCGCCTTTCTCTTTATATCAGAAAGGTTAATAATATAATTATTTTTTAAAAGATCAATATTGCAATTTTCATAAACTATGATTGTTGTGTTGGATTCGTAGCAGTGCGCTAGCTGTTTAATGCCAATGTCTGACAAGCCGTTTACCTTAGAGATGCGATTTATTGTTTTGTCATTTTTGTTTATATAGAACAGCCCTCCACTTGACACACAGTAAATTTTGTTGTTTTCTTCCGCTATATATGTTGGAGAGTTATATGATAAATAGTCTTTCCATTCACCCAAAGCGACGCTTTGCGCTGTTAAAAAAAGCGATAAAAACAGAGCAAGAACAACTAATAATAACTTTTTCATATTAAGAACAATAATAGTATTTTACTGTCAGATAACTTATTAAAGCGCAAAAAATTGTTTAGTTAAAAGATATCTTATTTTTGCAAAACGGCCTAGTAGTTCAATTGGATAGAATATCAGATTTCGGCTCTGACGGTTGGGGGTTCGAGTCCCTCCTAGGTCACTAATGATTTATAATGATATGCTTTTGAGTTTTTCCATTTGAGAACTTAACCAACCTAATTAAACCGCTTTGCTTGCTTTGGCTTGCTTTTTGACCTAAAAGACTGTAAGTCGTAATTGTTTTTTTTTCGCTGTTTTCCTCAGGATTTCCTGTTGTTCTGCACCATATCTGAACGGTGTCGACCGCATATATTTGATCATTCAATTCCGAATTGATGTTTGTAAAAAAATGCAAGGGGCCTGCAATTGGCGGATTCACAAATAAATCAGTAAAATATAGTTTGCTAATATATCCGCTAGTATAATTGTTTCCATCATTTGGACTTCCTGGCACTTCGATTTTAATACCACCATTATCATTTTCAATAGTGAAAAGCCCCATAAATGCACCAGTATTGTCATATGAGTTTATAATTGCGTAATTTTGACCTAAAATCATTCCAGCTATTAAAGTAGTATTAATTGTTTGCGTTGATGTTATCATTGTTGTGTATCCAACAGAATCCCCTACGTTGAGCGACCCAATATTAAAATATCCTCCATCAGAAGTAACGGTGCCTGCTGCAATATCGGGCTCATTGCTTGTTTGAGTTATTTCTAAAAAAAGTTCAGTTTGCGTATTGCACTCAAGGCTAACAAGTGTGTTTGATACTATTGGATTAAAATTTGCTGGAACAAAAGATGTTGTGGTAAATGTATCGCTTGTCGACCATAAGGAGCCTAACAGTGTGGTACTGTCGTGATACGTAAGAACTTGCCACTCATATGAGGTGTTTTGATTTAAAAGAGGAATATTAACATTGTTTGTAGGGTGGTGTATTGGCCCTAAGTTTGACCAGTTGGTTGTGCCTAGGATTTTATATCTTACCTTATATCTGTTAGCGCCTAAAACTGTATCCCAATTTGCTAAAGCGTTGTTATAATTTATAGTTGTCGTATACAGAAAATTTGTGTTTGGGCAGTTGTTTGTAGTTGTTGTGAATGTGTCGGTATCTGACCAGGAAGACGTGTTGCTGTTTGTTGAGTCGCAATATGATTTTATTTGCCAAATGTAGTCACTTAGTGGCGTCAAATTTGTAAGTAATTTGGTGCTTAGTGAAGAGTCAATATTATTTGCATAAGACCAATTAGTAGTGCCAGATTCTTTGTATCTAATTCGATAATAATAAACCCCGCTTGCTGGGCTCCAGTTTGCCACCGCATTATAATAGTTTATGTTGTCTGCATAAATGTTTGTTGGGGCAGAACACTGGCTGCTTGCTGTTGTTGCAAAAAAACTTAAAAAGAATATTATAATTCCGATTTTCATAACTCAAAAGTACAGAATTTTTGTTTTAATTTCTTAATTTTTACCTAAAATACTGATAACCAGTATGTTGCGGTTTTTTTTATTGGTGCAACAATTTTTCAAAAAACACCCCAAACCCTTACACGAGGTCAAAAGTCGTTTAAAACCGATTAAAATCGCTTAATTTTGCTTTTCAAATATGTAAATTATACTTGAGCACCCTCTTTTGGTAATGTTGCCAATGATATTAGAAATGGATCCCACAAGAATTGCTTTTAAAAAATTTTTCTTTCCAGAAGTAATTTCTTCGCTTAATAATGATATGTAGTATGAGTCAAACAACATTGGTTTTGTTTTGATTAAACTAAACTTGTTTTTATTAAGCAAAGCCGTTATTGATTTTTTGCAGAAGTGCCACAGGTGAATAGGAACGTCCCAGGCCGCCCATTTCTCTTTATAATATGATGCCTCCCAGCATTTGTGATTTGGAACGGCGACAATCAGCTTTCCTCCGGGCTTTAAAATTCTGTGAAGATGAGATATGTTTTTGTTTAAATCATGCATGTGTTCTAGTACATGCCACATACTAATAGAGTCAAATTCACACTCTTTAAACACCGATAGGTCCGTGTTTTCTTTTACAGAAAGGTTGTAGTTATTTATTGCTTTTTCTCTAGCTTTTTTTGAGGGCTCAATACCTTCAGTTTCAAATCCATTTTTTTTGCAGGAGTTTAAAAACTCTCCTGTACCGCAGCCAATGTCTAGGTGTTTTCCTCTTTTGGTTACTTTTTTTAAAAGTTTTGTTTTTGTTTTTATCGTGTGTCTTCTTATCGTTTGGTATAGCCAATTAAAAAACCCTTCTGCGCTGTTTGTGTGTGAGATGTATTTTTCAGATTCGTAGTATTTTCCCATGCTTTCTTTTGAGGGCCTAGGGTTGGTGAGTAGGAATCCGCATGTTTCACATGAAACAATGACGAACCTTTCATTAGAAACGGTGTGGTCAACACAAATCATTTTTGTGCTAAACTTGTCTTGTTTGCATATGGGGCATTTTTTTAATGAATTCACCTTCCTAAGTAAATTAGTAGAACATTTATATCTGATGGAGACACACCGCTTATTCTTGACGCCTGTCCAATTGTTTTAGGCTGTATGGCTGCTAGTTTTTCTCTTCCTTCTGTTGAAATGGAGTGTAGTTTTTCAAAATTGAAGTCGTTAGGCAGCTTAATGTTTTCAAGTCTGCTTAGTTTTTCTGCAGATTTCTTTTCTTTATTTAAGTAGCCTTCGTATTTTATTTCTATTTCTGCCTGCTCCATTGCTTCATTTGATATTTTTTCAGCTTTTAAATAATCTGCTATATCTTTAATTGAAATCAAATGGCTGATTGTAATATGAGGTCTTGCTAGAATTGATTTAAACTTTACTTTTTGCTTTAGAGGCTTTGAGCCATTCTCTTCTAAGATTGGATTTATTGTTTTTAGATTTACGCTTTGCTTGTTGAAAAATGTAATTAATTTTTTTGTTTGATTCTGTTTGACAATTAGCCTTTCCATTCTTTTTTTAGACGCCAAACCTAATTCGTAACCTTTTTTAGTTAGCCTAATATCAGCGTTGTCTTGCCTTAGCAATAGTCGGAATTCTGCTCTTGATGTGAACATTCTGTATGGCTCCTCAGTTCCTTTTGTTATTAGATCGTCTATTAATACTCCAATATATGCATCTGACCTTGTCAAAATAAACTCTTCAAAATCATTTATAGCTTGATGAGCGTTAATTCCGGCAATCAGTCCTTGCGCAGCAGCTTCTTCGTATCCTGTTGTTCCATTTATTTGTCCTGTAAAAAACAAGTTTTTTATCAGTTTTGTTTCTAGTGTGTGTTTTAATTGTGTTGGTGGAAAATAGTCATACTCAATAGCGTATCCAGCCCTAAACAGTTTGACATTTTCAAGGCCTTTTATTTTTCTTAGAGCTTTAATTTGTGTTTCTTCAGGCAGCGAGGTTGAAAATCCATTAAGATATGTCTCAATCGTATCAATGCCTTCGGGTTCTATAAAAAGTTGATGCCTTTCTTTGCTTGAGAATCTTTCAATTTTATCTTCAATTGAAGGACAATACCTTGGCCCTAATCCTTTAATTCTTCCAGTGAACATAGGAGAGTTATTAAATCCTTCTTTTAATATTTCGTGTACTTCTGGAGACGTGTATGTTATAAAACAGGAGTGTTGATTTTTACGTTTATTTTTACCTATATAAGAAAAGTTTATCGGCTCTTCGTCCCCAAATTGTTCCTCAGTTTTAGAATAATCAATAGTTCTACCATCTAGTCTTGGAGGGGTTCCTGTTTTCATTCTTCCGTGTGTAAAACCAAGCTCAATGAGCTGTTTGGTTATGCCTTCGGCAGATGGCTCAGCAGCTCTTCCTCCTTTGTAATTTTTTTGTCCAAGGTGTATGATTCCATTAAGAAATGTTCCGTTACAAAGAACAATGCTTTTCCCCTCAATTTTTACACCCATTTTTGTAATAAGACCTTTAACTGTTTTGTTTTTAATTATTAAGTTTTCAACTGTATCTTGCCAAAAGTCTATTTTTTTGTTTTTTTCTAAGGTTTTTCTCCATTCCTTTTCAAATATTTTTCTGTCACATTGAGCTCTTGGACTCCACATCGCCGGCCCTTTACTTTTATTAAGCATTCGAAATTGAATAGCGGCGGCATCAGTTATTATGCCTGACATTCCTCCAAGGGCATCAATCTCTCGAATAATTTGACCCTTAGCAACACCCCCCATTGCCGGATTACAGGACATTCTTGCTATAGTTTCAAGATTTTGAGTAATAAGCAAAACCCTGGACCCAAGAGCAGCAGCTGAATGCGCTGCTTCGCAGCCGGCATGCCCTCCGCCAACAACAATTACATCGTATTTTTCTTCCAATATCATTTAATTGACAAATAAAAATTTTCTTTGTTTTTCATTTCTTTGGCGTCTTTTTCCGCCTTATCATTATACCCAAGCAAATGTAATAAACCATGTACCATTACCCTGTCTAATTCTTTTAAAAATGTGACGTTATATGTTTTTGCATTTTCTTTAATCCGATCTATACTAACAAAAATGTCCCCACTAATATTTTTGTCTGTGCTATAATCAAACGATATAACATCTGTGAGCGTATCATGGTTAAGGAACTTAATGTTTTTTTCAAGAAGATAGTCGTCTTTACAGATAATAATAACTATTTCTCCTAGCTTTTTGTTTTCATTAGAGACAACTTTTTCCAACCATACTGCACTTGCTTTGAGTGAGATTTTTTTTGTTTCAAAAAACTGAATATCAATCATTTATAATTCTGTTAAAATAATTGTTTACTTTGTTTTTATAAAAAGGAGAAAGTTGTATGGGGGTTGTTTTTATGAGCTCTTCTTGTGCCCTTTTCAATTTTTCGTACTTTAGAAACTGTTGGTTTTTGTTATCGTTGCTAAACTCCCACTCAGTAGACTCTCTTTTTTCATCCTCCCCTTGTTCTCTATCAGAATCCTCAACATCTAAAAGTCGTGTTAAAATATCTTTTTGTCGGTTAATTGTCTCTTGGGTAATTTTATTATTAATTATATCTCTTTCGTTTTCTTCCATATCATTAAGAATTTTGTCTATTTTCCCCTTTTCACCATTTTTTCCCAGCTCATCTCGAAGTTTCATTAATTGATTACGAATTTGTTCTTGTTGCTTTGATAAGTTTAGTAGCATTTGCGCTTGTTTCTCACCTTGCCCTCTACCTTTTTCACCTTTTTCACCTTTTTTCATTTTTTGATTCAGATTTTTTTGTGCTTTTCTTAGTTCAGACAATGATGGCTTGTTGCAGTTTGGGTTTGGCTTGTTACAATTTTTTTGTTTGTTGCACTGGGAAGGAGGCATTTCAAGTTGTTTTTGCATTTGCTCAAGGATTTCAGACAATAATAATGCTAGATTGTTACTTGAAGTCATAACAAATTGTTGTTTTTCAGTTGCTTTATTTACATTTCTAGCCTCTAATTTGCCTGTTGCTTTTTTCATGTTCAATCTAATCGATGTAATCTCTTTATTAACGGTTGCTTGTATTTGAAGAACTCTTTTGCTAAGTGCAAATAATGAATCTTCAATAATCTTACTGTCATCAGAAAGTTTGTTTTGTCGCTGTACAATTTTTACAAATTCCGAACTATTTCTTGGCGTATTTTTCACTTCGGCCATTAAATCCTCCTGTTCAAAAGAGAGTCTAATTAAATTTTCTAAAATTTTTCGTAAAGAATGCATATCTTCTATGGGCTTTTCTAATCCACATGATTGTTGCATGTCTTTTAGTTTTTCTTCTAGTTGTTTTATTTCATCTATAGCTTTTTTTTGTGATTTAGATGATTTCTTTTTCATTTTTTTTTGTAAAGCATCTTGGCTTTCTTTCATGTTTTGTTTAATATTTTCCTCTGTTTGTTCAGTTTCAGGTATTTTGTTTTTGTTTTCTAGCGCGTTGTTTTTTTCTCTCAGATTTTGAATTTCCTTTTCGATTTCATTCATTTCATTTTTAAGTTCTTCTTGCCTTTTTTCAAGATCTTTTGTTTCCCTTTTTTCTTCTGTTTTGTTTTTGAGATCATTTTGTTCTTCTCTCAGCTTTGAAATGTTGTTTAATATTTCTTCTGTTTTTTCTTCAAATTCTAATTGTTTTAAGAGTTCCAATTCTCTTTCTAGTTCTTTTTCTAAATCTATATTTTGATTATTTAATTGTTCTAATAGCTCTGTTAATTTTTCTTTATCGATATCTTCTATTATATCTTGCATTTCTTGAAGCAAATTTTTCATTTCTTCATTAATAAGGCTATTTATCAATTCTTCTAGTTTTTTTTGTTTTTCTAGTGTTGAATTGTTTATTTTTTCTTTTGTTTTTAAATTTTCAGAGCTGTTTTTTTGGGTGTTTTTAATTTGCTTTTCTAGTTTTTTTTGTTTTTCAAGAATTTCTTTTGCTTTTTGTTTTTCTTCCCAATCTAACCCCCTTTTTTCTAATATTTTTTTGTTTAAGGATTTTATATCTTTTTGGATTTCTTCAGCCAGACTGATAGATTTGTTTAGCCCAGACTTCGTTTTTTCATTTCCGGCATTTTTTTTCTTAATTAATTCACTAACGCTTTTAGCTTTATATATAAACGTCTTGCTTTTTGTGAACTTGGATCCATTAATACCATCATTATCCCACACTTTAAAATGGTAATACAATTCTTTTTCAGGGTCAGTGTTTAATTTTTCAAAGTTAGCAGTATGAAAGAATTGCTCTAGAGTTGTTTTTTGAATGTCAATTTTTTGTGTCTTGATAATCACGCTGTCAAGGTGAGTATAAGAATAAATAAACTCTAGTTTATTAAGTAAATAGTCATCTTTTATAAGTCCACTAAATAGGTATGTGTTGTTTATTGTGTCATAAGACTGTGTTAAATTTATTTTAGGAAACTCATCTTTAATAGTTGTAATAAAATAATTATTTGTGTCACTTAAACCATTAGTGTTTGAACAAATAATGGAATAATTTGTCTGTTCAATTATCTGTTTTTTAAAATTGATGACATTTAATTTTGTTTGTTCAACAAGTTTTTCGTTGATTATAAAGTAAGCATAGTTTGTGTTTTTTAACTCAATATCCCAATGCAATATACTTCCCTCAGGTACTAAAACATCACCATTATTCTCAATGATTTCCTTTTTTCCTCCCGTGTGTTTTGGATGTTCAACAGTAATTTTCATGTTTACAACCTTGGGCTGCAG
>MDSZ01200111.1_pt1 | contig 10319 bp, 14 predicted proteins | sample 811201 | NCBI WGS metagenome assembly MDSZ01 (sample SAMN05326647, study PRJNA326480) | marine metagenome | isolation source: seawater | place: Indian Ocean: North | collected 2010 | reverse complement strand
CAGGTATGGAAACCAAACCTTCTCGCAATGGGCGAATTGTTTTAAAGATGATAGGAGGATCTTGCGGCATACGCGGGGGTAACGAATAAGTAAGCTCTCGTTCGAGAGATTCAAGGAAAGTAGCATCTCCTTGGATTTGTATTCTGTTACTTATTACTGCCTTCATTTATGTTTGTTATATCTTTGTTCTAATTTTTTATGCATTATGTCGGGATCGATTAAACCTTCTTCCTTCAATAAGTTTATGAGCGCTTGAACATCTCCAGCTTCTTCTGACAAATTTCTTAATTCGCTCTTTTTCAACCCGTGTCTAAACACTTTGGAACAGGCACGAATCAACTCGCCAGCCTCTTCCATAGTGACTATCAATAGATAGGTTTCTCTTTCGTTTACCAATTTTTTACTATGTTTGCTATTATAAAAAAACACGTTATAAAGTTTACTAAAACAATACACGTTCTAATTATTGCTACGCTATTATCGTAGTTTTCTGTTTTATCATCTGAAAAGCTACCTATGGCATATTTCCAGATAGTCCATGGTTTCTTCAACCGATTCTCTTTAACAATTCGAAATCCCTTAGTCTCCATCGTTCTGCTATATTCTCTACATTATTATCCCAAGGGCTACTCCACCCTATTTTAGTTGTTCTGTTAAGTATATGTTCTGGTACTAGGCCTTTTCCACCAATCCTAGCAAGATATTTAGTAGTTCCTACTGTTAGGCTAGGGTCTTGTTGAAAAATAAATTTAGTTGGATAATTATTCCATAAATACATAGCATACCTTTGAGTAAGTAAAGGTACTCTTGCCTCCATACCAAACATACCTGCTGTCTGATCAATTGCTAATACATTTTGCTCAGACGTATGTAATAAATCTGAGAAAAAGGTATTCCAAAGAAGATCATTAGTAAGTGTTTTATAAGGAAACCATGAAGATTCCTTTAAATATCTTGTATGGTCTTCACACCACTTTCTTTCTAGTCTTTTTGCATGATGTAAGTACCCAGTAAAGAGTTCGTCTCCGCTATCTCCTGTAATTACTACTTTGCAGCCGTCTTTTGCGGCTTGTTTACACATAGCATATCTAGGAGCTTGTCTATTGTGGTCAGACCATAAATAATGAGTTTCTGAAACCCACATTTTTCCATAAGCAGTTCTATCATCTCTACTTAAATCTACTTTTACTATAGGCATACCAAGCTCTTTTGCAGTTTGTAATGCCATAGTACTTTCGTCTCTGAAGAAATCATGGGAGTGTATATCTCCTTTCTGTAATTCATAGCCACAGGTATATAAAATTACCTCTTTATTACTGTTTTTAGCAATAGCAGCAATCAAATTACTATCTAGTCCTCCACTTAAAAATAGTGCAGTTCTATTATTTGTGCCATGATTTATTACTTTTAGCACTTGTTCTGTTGTTTTCTTCTGAAACTCAGGTCGCCAGTTATCTGGTGGGGTTTTTGGGTTTCTTTTTAAGTAATAATTCCATAAATTACGGTTACTTAATATTTTACCTCTATGTTTTGCATCAAAAGTAATTAACCCGCCTGGAGGTACTTTATGTATGTTTTCCCACATACACTCACTACCAAAATATTGAGTATTTACTACGTATTTTCTATCAATAGGTTTTGCTACTTTCCCTTGAAATGACTTCAAAGAAGTACTAAATTCAAAGTGTTTTTTGTCCCACTTCCACCACAAAGGTTTTGTACCAAATTGATCTCTACAAAGTGTTATTGTGTTTTCTTTACGATTAAAAAATGCAATAGCACCATGCCAATCAATTTCATTTAATGGATTAAAACCATATTTGTCTAATAGTTTGCCTAACCAAGCCGTGTCATTTTGATCGGCACTATCATATATTTCTCCATTAAATAATAGTATATTATTGTTTTCAGTTATGTAGGGCTGAGTTTGTCCAGACCCTGTAATATCTAATAAAGCATGCCCAAAAGCATAACTATTATCTGCCCAATACTGTTTTGCGTCAGGCCCTCTATGTGCTTGTTTGTCTAACATTAGACTGCACATATGTTTGTTAGTTGTTCCTACAAATCCACACATTATGTCGCTCTCCAACTGTAATCTCTAACTTTTTGGTCTTTTCCTGGTAACCAAACAACCATACTTAATTTTTCACCACTTACAAGAGGTGAAACGCTATGTAATAAGCTACTGTCGTAGAACACAGCAGCGCGATAAGGCAACTTAACATTCGCGTCTTTAATTTCAAATTTTGCTCCAGTATATTCGTGATCCATAGATAGATTTATTGAGCAAGATACGGTAGAAATATTAGGCTCTGCGTGTTCTTCTAGCCCTTTACTTTTACCAAAATAGTGCATAATCTGTCCATAAGAAGAAGAATATTTTAACTTTTGTTTCCAGTTTTCTTCTGCAACTCTTTTTACCTCTGAAAATAGAGGAAAATGACTATTTATACTATAGTATCGTCTATCTACTTTAGTTAATGTTTCTTTATCTCCTACTACCTTTTTCAAAGTAACTTCTGAACTAGGATTCATTGTTGCAAATTTTACATAATGACGCCAGAACGCTACTTCTTCATGCGAAATAAAATTCTGGATCGTTATTATCATACTAGTAGTTCTATTATTTGCATCATTCCAAGCATACCAAAAAATGCAGATAGCTGAATAAGTGTAGCTATTATTACTACTTTTCCTGTTCTGTCTGCTTGGGGTTTGAGTTCAGTTTCATACCATTCTTGCGCCTCTTCAGGAGTCGCATTTCTAGGTTTCCATAAAGGTAACTCCATTTGTTTAGGATATTTCATTCCCGTCCCAGTTCAAATCTGTTAATTTTGCCTGTTTAACTTTCCAATCTTTACCTTCTATTTCTTGCCACTTAACAATAGTTTGAATATCTATATCGTCCCATCTATTGAACTCTATATCAAAACAAAGTATTTTATCATTTTCAGTAGGGTCTTGTCTCCAATCTTTACCAAAGGGATTTTTATCTTCAGGAATATATTTACTGTTTGTAGTGACTTCTCGCACTTTATGTGTGCCACTAATCAAAGAAGTATATTCTAATAGAATAATACCTTCCTGCATCTTATCAACTAATTTTTGTAAATTCATATTTTTCTCCAAGTATTCCTTTTCTTTTCTTTTGCGTAATCATAGATTTTCCATGGAATACCCTGTCTATACATTACTCCTGCCCACGTCAATTCTGCACTAGGTGGACTTTTTTCGTCAAAGGGAAACGGGCAGTCTTTACACCAAATAACTGTAGCAACTGTCTTTTTCTCTCTTTTAATAATTTTGTGGTAGATTATATCTACCTTTTCTGTTTTTTCATAGTTGAACACTCGACCCGCATTATCAATGAAAGTCTTGGCTCTATGTTTCATCAAGCCAATCTCATCTGAAATCATATATCTTAGTGGATATAGTGATTTCATAGGAGACTGTAATCTTCTTATTCCTAGACTTCTGCCTTTCATATTTTTATCGTCTAATACTTGGTCGTCTAACCAAAGTATACCATCTAGCAACTCTACATTATCACTATGTAAAACAAAAATAGGAAAGACTAAATCTTTCTTGTCTGTTACTAAGAACTCCACTCTAATGCCCAGATATACCCATCATATCCATACTTATCTTTGCCTGTTGGCCCAAGATAGCACATCATAGGTATATGCCTACTTACATGTAAAAACATTTCGTGGCCTTCTTCGTACATCTCCATTAGTATATTTTGTTGCCCAAATATTTTCATATGAAGTTCAGGGTAAAACATACTAATTTTAGCACTGTCACCAGGAAATAAACTAATATTCTTATCTGTAACTACTGATTTATCTACTATTGGGTAGTTTCTGTTAAACCATACTTTAGAGTAAAGAGTGGGCACAAGTCGAAACTGTGCCACTAGTTCTTCACCTTTCCATATCAATTGCCAACTACATACTGGATCGAGATCATCAATAGGGTTGACGAGACGATTATTTCGAACCACATGATGCTCGACCAACCGCCTGTTAATTTCGTGGTAAGTTTGTTTACTAAGTTCATGAAAGGACTTAACTTCCGCACGGTATTCTCCTGTTTCTTTAAGTAAAATCATATGGAAATATCTCGGTTATAACTTTTGCACACTCTTTTGCAAGTGTTATATGCTCTAATTGTGTGCCATTTTCTGATCTAAGTTCGATATAATGTATCCAACTTCTCATAGTACCGTTCACGTATAGACGTGATAGAGTAAGCCCTTCTGGCAATACAGCTCTAGCTTGCTCTTTTGCGATACCATTCTCGATTGCCCACTTGTATGCAAGGTTTGCTGTTTCAATAACCGCAAGTTGCTTGTTTGCCCATGAGTCTTCGAGTACGGCGTCTTCGCAAATGATACTATTCTGTCTATTGGTCGGATCTTGTAATCTTGCTTCTCTAATTTCAAAATCTAAGTCCTCAGTTGGGTCAGCATATCGCTGACTAAACTCTTGGAAAGAGAACGATCTGTGCCTTAACAATTGTCTGGCTATATCTCTTGTCGTTTCTATTTCCATACATACATTTACCATCTCTAACGGAGACCAGTGTTTGTGTTTTATTAAATAATCTACTAATTTTTTAGCAGTCTTTTTATTGTTTTGGTTTGCGGGATTACTCACGCGAGCGCAGTACGCCACTAAATCTAGTGGCGTACCCGCATCGGGAGTAGGCTCTTGGCTATAAGAAACTACTCTAACTTTCATTATGCAATCCTTGAAACGTCTACAGGACAGCGTTTACGACCTGTGAGATATGCCCACCCAGTACGAATCTCTCTTTTAGTAAGATATCCGCTTTTATCTTTGTCGGCAGCTAAAAATAGGGAGTGTCTAGTTGTGCACCCACTTTGTAGCATTTCATCATAGGTTGTCAATCCGTCACCATCGAGGTCAAAACGCAAGTATTTGCTTTTCTCCTCGCCATAGGCAGTAGGAGAAGCAACAAGCAAACTCAAGCTGATTAGGCCAAAGGCTGCGTAAATTGATAATTCTTTTTTAATCATCTTCATACTCTTTTTGGATATTATCCATCTTGCGCTGGTGTCGGTGCCATCGAGCATAGTACTCAATATGTTCAGACCAACGGACTGAAGCTTCTTGAGCCATCTCTCTAGCATTTTTGTATTCCAAGCACTTGTTACATTTGTTACAAGGTACGTAATCTGTGATGTCTCCATCTTTTTTAAGTACCCCTTTTGGCTTAGTACAAGTCCAAATGAGTTCTAACAGTTTAGGATCGTGCGCCATTATCATACCTAGCATTTCTGCTTTGGTAAGAAAGTCGCCTGGACAAATAATCTCTGGAGTTTTGTAAAACTCACTCCATTTCAAATCTGTACCGTCTAATGCTTCTGATTGACCTAAAGCCATAAGCTTTCTATATGGTCTGAAGAACAAAGATGTTCTCATATCATCTTCTGCATTAGCTCCTGAAAGAAACCATTTAAACTTTATTCCTCTAGGCTGTCCTAACCATAAAGACATAAAAGCACTCATTCCTGAATAAACAACTGGTACTGTTTTTTGATACCCCATGATATCGCTTTGACCTCTGCTTTCGTCCCAGATAAATGGAATACCTAAATATTCACATTGTTTTTGAGCATAAAACATACTAGCGTCAGCATAGGTTTTACCATAAATTATGTCGTACCAATGAGCGCCTATTGGAATCATATCAGGATTATTGAGTGCGTAACAGAGTGCCCATGCACTTTCAACTCCGCCCGAAATAGGTACGTATGTATTCGTACGCGTATCCAACTTCCTGATAACTAATTCGTTGTCATTCATTTATTAGAATTAACCCAAAGTTTGAACTCATCGAAACCTCCAATATAGTCGCCATCGACTTGTATTTGAGGGAAAGAACGAGCCCACGGAAATAGTTTTGCTAAGTCAGTAAGAGTAAAATCTATATCTAACATTAGTTTTTCTACTTCGTGTCCTTCTCTCTGAGCAAGCGCCAATGCCTGATCACAGAACGGACAATGTTTTTTACTAAAAATTTTTACTTTTTTCATAGTTCTGTATTTATAGTTGCCATTTTAGCAACAATGCGTTTTCTGCTACTGCTCCAACTCTTACTAAATCTATTGAATCTTGTAAGGAAGCACTAGCATTTAATCTGGCTGTCATAGCCATTCTTTTAAACGTCATATCGTCAGGATATGGTGAGTTTACTACCATTTCACTTATAATATAAGGTTTATCATTAACTAAGTTTACTAAGATAAGTGCGACTTCATATGTATCAAGTAGCCATTTATCGTCAATGCCTTCTGTTAGATTACTTTTAACCCAACCAAGTGAAACATTGTGTAATCGACACTTATTCTTAGAAGGATAGTCCCGTCCTGCTGCAATACAGTAATCTGCTTGCTCAAGTTTATCATGCTCATAGTTAGCAGCGCCTATACTATAATAAGCACTACATGACCCTGTGTTAATGACAACTTTGCCAGAACGGTCTTTCCATTGTTGATGTAAGACTTTCAACACTTTAGTTTGTAGTTTTGGAGCAAAAACATTGTTAAATACAATGTCGTAATCTTCTTTAATTATCTTACTAATTAAAGGATTAGCGTCCTCGTGTAAAATATTATACCCGTTGCTCCTACTAAAGCCATCTACAGTTTTTGCCTTGTTAAATTTGCAAATCTCGTAGATTTCCTTTCCTATGCCAAAGGTATGCCCAATGACAGCCACTCTCTTGTTTTGTAAAAAGTCCATAATTAGTTTCCTAAACTATTGGTGCGATCGCTAAAACTGTTACGATAAACACCATTGAAAGAATAACCAACTCCATTACTGAAGTAAAGTTAGTATCATCAAATGCGTGTATTACAGATCTAGCGGTATTTATTAAGTTTTTCATCTGTATAATATGACTCCCACTTACCAAATGAGTAATCGTCTCCGATTTCGAAGTCGCAACCCACAGGGCAAGATGGTATTGAAACACCTCGATCTTTTTGAACGAAGGATTTCAGGTTACTACAATAGATTTCTACTTCATCTTCAGGTACTTCTGCTAATATGGAGTCATGCACAAGCCCGAAGATTTTCGATTTCATTCCCGTACTATTGATGTAATTTTGCATATCTATTGCACCCAATAGGTTTATGTCTGATGCAACAGATTGGACAAGAAAGTTAATACCAGATCTTACTTCGTGCGACGCAATACCTTTGTCCTTGGACTTGGCATTTGGAAGTCTACGCTTCCTACCAAACACACTATAAATAAACGCATTCGTTTTGATCTGCGCTTCACAGTCGTTTAGCCACTTTCGTAAGTTAGGGAATGATTGGAAGTAATTTCCGATAACTCTCTGTGCCTCTTGCATTGAGAACTCTTTTCCAGAGTCCTTCGTAACCTGCCAACTGATCTTTGCTGGGCCAGCACCATACATGATACCGAACGTTACAGCTTTTGCCTGTTGACGTTTGTCTCCGTAGAATTTATCTACATCTGCCACATCACATGGCAGGTTAAAGACTTGCTTGGCGATTGTAGAGTGAAAGTTGCCTCCACTCTTGAATACCTGTTGCAAGCCCACATCTTTCGCCAAAACAGCTGCCACATACACTTCGGCAGTAGTTAAGTCCATAGAGATGATTTTGTGCCCTTCTCTCGCTTTGATACAACCTTTGACAGTTGGATTATCACGAGGAAGTTGCTGCATATTCAATTTACCGCTAGAAGAAAGTCGACCTGATGTAGTTCCGTGCAGGTTAAAACCTGTACGAAGTCTTTTATCTCGGTCGAGATTCGGAATAATCTTATCAAGATAAGTATTCTTGATCTTTACTTTTTGTCTAATTTCAAGAATATGCTTTGGAACAGGGTGGTCTTCAGCCAGTTGTCCGAGGACTTCTGCATCTGTACTGTCTGCTCCTGTACCAGTCTTTTTACCCGTTGGGGTCAGACCGATATAATCAAACAACAACGTTCTAAGTTGAACTGTTGAGTTTGGATTGAATGAGTCACCTTTTGCTGCTTCAAATTGTCGCACTTCAGGAAATTCGTATAGTTTTGCAACTGCTTCATCTATATCTTCCTGCATGATTTGCTGAGCAATCTCTAATCGCTCACGATCAAAAGGTACTCCATTATTTTCTACTTGTCTTAGAAAATTACAACCAGTAAGAAGCATATTTTCATATACGTGTAACAATTTCTTGTTTTTCTCAATAGCTGCTCGCATTTTCTCATATAGTAGAAAAGTTACTACTGCGTCCATTGCCGCGTAGTTCTTCATAACGTCAAATGGAATCATATCATAACTAAATGATTCTTTTAAGATTCCATGTGTTTTACGATACTGCTCACTATAATCCTCTAGTGGTTTCTCATAATCTCCGTAAGGAGTATGTTTCATTGCTAGAGTTTTAAGTCCGTGAGTTCCTGGTTGTTCATCAAACATATAATGCATTAGCATTGTATCTTCAAATTTTGGAAACTCGAAGTTAAAATGATAAATAAACCATTGTAAGTCAAACTTGGCATTATGAAATACTACAGTTTTCTTGTTAAAGAGTTCCTGCATTTTTGCTTCGACATCTTCATCAATTATATCTGCGTCAACATAAACACCGTGATCAGGCTCATAAGACATAGAAAATCCAAGCATATAACCGTCGCGACAATATAATGCACTTGTCTCTGAGTCGAGTGCAATGTACGGTCGTGGTGCGTCAATCGCCGCCTGTAGGAATTTAATCGCTGTTTCTTTATCTTGTATGCCATAACATCTATCTTCATCTAGTTTTTCTATCTTTAACTTACCAGATACATAACCAGAAATACTATCTACTGCTTCTTCAAAGTTTTTCTTTGCTTCAGGTTTGAACTTTATAATTGCTGGGTTGATAAGAGCCATAAACTTTTCATCTATAATCTTACCATTATATTCAGTCACAGAACTCTTACGAGTAAAGTGTTTGAAAGGCTCAGCACCTACAAGAATAATCCAGTCAAAGTTGTCTGGATCAAACTCTAAATCTACATCTTTTTTCAGAATCTTCTGTTTAGAACTATCTGAGCAAAGTGCAAAACGTTCAAATTCGAACTCAAAATACTTGTCGAAGTTAGTAGAAGTGGGTTTAGTTTCAATAAGTGCTACTTCAGCCATTCTAGTAATTCTCCATAAGTTATTGTTTTATAATGGTGGTAATCTAGGTGATACTTAAATGTAGTAGGGTTTAAATGGAACTGTCCTTCCCCTGTATTACCACGGTGTTGTTTATCAGAGTACTTCATTTCACTACCGATATTACTGGAATATACTTTAAATATAACCACTAAATCTTTGAAGAAGCACCCATAGAAAAGAATATCAAATTCAGACTTTTTGACTTGTTGAATATTACAATCCCAGTCATACTGTGCCCATTGATGGAACATGATATCACGGTTTGCTTCGCAAGACAAAGCCTCGAAAATGTTATTCTCCGTTATTTTTAATTCAGCTTTCCTCTGTACTCGGGAAAACTTACATTCGATTCTACTACCATCGAATTTATCAAATAAATCGAAGGATAGCTGGTCACTGTCAACCGCCTTGATTAACTTCTTAATCATAATCTCGGCAACTGTGCCAAATCTACGAGTATGCAATCCGAAGATTGCTTGTTGTAGTTTATTACTATCCATATAATCGTTCTTTAATCCTTTTAATCTGGTCAGGTGTCAAACTTCCTGGATCGACACCATCTTTTAATTTTACTTTTTGTACTGAGAGTTCTAGTTTCTCAGCAACCGTATGTAGTTGCTCAGCTGCTTTTTGTCCTGCATCGTCTCCGTCAAACATGATGTCAATTCCTTGTACACCCTGTAATTTTAGTAGATTGAGTTTTACCCAATCCATTTGCTGAGTTCCAAAACAACATACTGTGTTCTTTAGTCCATTGTCCCAAAGATTGAGACAATCAAAAATGCCTTCTACAAGTAAAACTCTGTTTTGTATTGGTTTTACTTTCGCTGGTGTAAATGGCATTTGTACTCCCGAAGGGTAGATATAATACTTATCTTTACCCATACCACCAGCTATCTGTCTACCTAGCAAGGCTACTGTTTTGCCTGTTAAATCTCGAATTGGAAAAATGATCCGCCCTTCAAACTTTGGAACATTCCAAGTGAAGGCTTGCCATATCTTAAGGGTTTCCTCAGATATATTACGGAACGGACCACCTTTCCATTCGATACGGTCTTCTGGGAGTTGAATACCTATGGTTTGACTTCTTGTCTTTGCAATCTTGTCTTTAATTCTGTGT
>MDSZ01241205.1_pt1 | contig 10320 bp, 9 predicted proteins | sample 811201 | NCBI WGS metagenome assembly MDSZ01 (sample SAMN05326647, study PRJNA326480) | marine metagenome | isolation source: seawater | place: Indian Ocean: North | collected 2010 | reverse complement strand
CTTAAAATATTTTACATAAATCCATTTCTTGATCTATTTGCGCCCCATACACAAATTCCGCCACCGCATGTATTTATCCGACTTATTCCCTTTTTAGGAGGAGCAACTGAACCACCTGATCTTACTCTCCCAATCATACTTCTGGTATAACTAGGACTGTAATCTTTTGTTGATATAGGTGTTTTTTGTAATGATTTACCAATAGCATTTCTTTTTAAATTACTAATATGTGTTGAAGAATCTTTAGGAGGTATGTAATTCATATGTGTTGATGCATTTGAATAAGTTCTTGTACCAATATGAAATTTTGCTGTGGGAGTACTATTTTTTCCCTTTTCTAATTGTATTTGTTTCTTTTCATCAGAAACAACTACTCTCTTATATTCATTTCTTTCAATGCTTGAATTTTGAGGAACTTGGGATGGGAAAAATTGCATTGGAGTTGAATTTACAACATCAAACATCCCCTTTCCCCCACAAGTAGATAATGAATATGGATATTGGTATCTATTTAAAGGTGTTGTTATTGGTTCTCTAACATCTGAATTATAGGTCATTGAACCACTTGAAATACTATTTACATATGCATTAGACATTATATATAAAAATAATACATAATAAAAATAGTGTAAAATATAAAAAAATCATATAAATATATTGTATGACTTCAAGAACATTAAAAAATATATTGGGCACATTGTACAATGTAAGAGATAATATAATATTCCCGAAAAATTCGGAAAAAATCGAAAAATCAGAAACAATTAATCATCCAGAAGATCTTAAAAATTACAAATATTCTTTAAAATGCATAAAAAAATATTGTGATGATTATAAAATTCCAAAAAATGGAAACAAAAATGATCTTATGAAAAAAATCTATTGGAGAATGTATTTCAATATTTATTCAAAAAAAAATCCAAAAAAGATTTCGTACATTTATTGTTAGAAAATATAATTCGCTGAAAGGTACAAGAAATTGTATAAATTCTACAGATTTCGCAACTTTAGATGATTTAAATGAAATTAATTACATTGATTTTTACAGTTTTAGATGTAGTGGTAATTCTTATGGTTGTTATATTAATTCATTTTTATCATGGATAACAAAAAAAAGAGGGAGAGACATAACAAATCCATATACTGGTGAAAAGATTCAACCAAACATTATTGAAGACTTTCAAACACATAATAGATTAGGTAAAATACTTGGTTACAAACATAAATTAATAAATAATGTAATTATACAACAAACTCGAGAACCTCCAAGTGTTGATAGAAGAATATTTGATTTATTTAATAAAATGGATGAATATGGACATTATACTTCTATGTCTTGGTTTGAAGATTTAGAACGTCGTCAATTATATATTTTGTTAAAAAATACAGTTGAAATATGGTCACATAGACTAAATCTTAATGATGAAACAAGATGTTTAATATGTCCCCCAAATGGAATACTTACAGACAGACATCATTCAGTAAATGAATATTACAGACGATGTGAAACAGAAATATTAAGAGAATATGTTTTAAGTATTTTTGAAAAATTAGTTTATTCCGGTCAAGATGAAGAGCATAGGTCACTTGGAGTATTCTATGTGCTGGGGAGTTTGACTTTGGTTAGTAGAGAAGCGGGACAAGAGTTGCCATATTTAAGGGATTATTTTTTGCATATTAATATTTTGTAAATGAAACTAAAATAGTTTAAATTATTTTATAAATTAATGCGTAAAAGAACTTAAAAAAAATTGTACTATCTAAGTATAGTAAAATGGCCAGAACAAACACCCAGACCTCTAAGACCAGTGCTCCTGCTCCCGCTACTAAGGATTCCAAGAAGACCACTTCTACCCCCGCTGCCAAGAAGGCTAGTGCCCCAGAGCCTGCCCCAACCCCCGCTCCTGCCTCTGAACCTGAGCCAGTGCCCGAGACTGCTGATAACACTGCTTCTGATTCCCTTCAAAGTATTGAATTTACATTCAATGAATTTAGTTCAAAGCTAACTGAATTTATTAGTTTGGGACAGACTCTTAAGAAGATGCATGTTGCTCTTGAAAAGAGATGCACTAGAGAGATTAAGAATATGCAGAAGATTTGTGCCAAGAAGAACAAGAACAAGAACAATAGCCGAAAGCAATCTGGATTTAGTAAGCCAGTTCCCATTAGTGATGAGATGGCCAGTTTTTTGGGTAAGTCATCTGGAACTTTGATGTCTAGAACCAATGTTACAAAGGAATTGACCGGTATCTTCCGTGAGAAGAAGATGCAGGATAAGACTAATGGTCGTAGAATCATTCCCACTCCTGAGTTGAAGAAGTTGTTGCGTTTGGGTCCCAATGATGAATTGACTTATTTCAATCTTCAGCGTTATGTAAGCCCCCACTTCCCTAAGAGTGCTAGTTCTTCAACCGCAACTGCCTCTGCTTAAACACTAACTCTGCTTAAACACTAAAAATATACAATTATATTTTTTTCATGAATTAAATAAAATATTTAAATTATGAAATCCATTTTTAACTGTTTTCAATAATTAATTTTCTTCTAACCTCCATTAAATTCAAACATAATTCTGGCTCTTGGCCTCTTTGGTATTTTAATAGTTTTGCATTTTTCGTATTTAAAAGTGTATTTTTAAGTAGTTCATTTTGACTGAATTTTGCATATATTGCCTTTTTCATTGCATTTTCTTCACCATCTGGATAGAATTTTGGATCAATTAAAATACCTTTTGGTCTAATTTTATTTGTTTTGGTAGGCTTTCCAGCCATTTTAGCCATATCAATATTTTTAGAAAGGTCACTGTCAGAATCCAAAGAAAATTGTCCAAAAAAGTCCAAATATTCAGGTTCAGATATATATTTGAATTTAGATGCCTGTACATAATGTTCAACTGATGCCCATTCTTTTCCATCTATTTCAAAAGATGATATCCATTCATTATCAAGTATTCTTCTCCAATTTTCAGTCTTGTGTAATTGATAAAAATTATGAACGTCATTTTGTTCAATGTTTTCTCCATTACCTTTTCCTGGAAAAGGTTTTGAAGAAGATCCACTATAAAACATAAGCACAATATTTTCATTATATAATCCAGTATCAGTATTTGTAAGTAATCCTGATGGAATACCTTCAAATGTTTTTTTATGTTTTTTAAACTCAGGTATTAAACTATAAACACCTTGATCACCCTCCATGCATTTTTCAACAATTATTTGCTTGAGATCGTATGGGATCTCCTTAAAATTAAATATACTTTTATCCTTATACGTTATTAATTTATAGTGGTTTCCAGTATATTCCACTATTATGTAAAATTCTGGTTTGAATTCACCTTTTTCTTCCAAAATAGGATCGATAACACCGCCACATTTCAATACATTCGGGTAATCTCCTTCTTTATATGTTTCGCTTGATAATATTATAAATTTGATATTTAACAATATTTCCATCATATTAATCACCCAGTAATCGGCCCAAAATGAACACTTTCTAACCTCTTCTTTAAATTGTTCCAGTGTGTCGATTCCTTTCATAAATTTAAAATCAGACAATAACTCTTTTGAAGATTCATTCTGTTTTTTCAATTCGTCGTATTTTTTATCTATTTTTTCGGATTTTTTTATAATTCGTTCTCTTTCGGAATTTCCAAGTGCGTCTTTTAATTCCTCCTTTAACTTTGTTTTTTCATTTTTTAATTCAATTGATTCTTTTATTGTTAATTCTATTGACGACGTATACATATCATACTGAGTTTTATAATTCTCAAATGTTTCTTTTGTAACTTTTGTAGACAATAAATCTCTTAATTTAGTTGTTGTGGTTGTTTGACCAATTGGCTGAAACGCATCTCTAATTGTAAAAAAAAAGCAGTCTCCAGATCCTTCATTATCAACAATATCATAATTTGGATTTTTCATAAACTTATTTACCCATAAACTACTTGGTTTAGGATCAAATACTTTTCTTATATATTGAGCTTCGTCTCTTGTTTCTTGTACAAGATTTTTAGGAAGTTGAATATTTTTATAAGTAAATATTTTTCTTCTAAGAACAGGTATTGGGTTTGAGTCTGATGATACCGGTAAATCTGTATCAGTCTCTACTTCCTCTTCACCTTTCGATCTCGGTTGACTTGATTTGTAATCCTGTACCAGTTTACTACTAACAAATTTATAAAGCAAAGGGGGTTTGCTCACTTTTTCTAAGTTTATACGATTTGAGTATTTGTCATCAGTGGGTATATTTGATAAATTAAATTCAAATATTCCAATTTGGGTAACTTTTGATAAATTGTTACTTAATAAATATATAGGAAAATAAACTACTCTGTCAGATAAATAATCATATTTCGCCTCACCAGTAGTAATAATACTTTTTTTTTCAAATAAAGATGTTTCATATAGTTCATAATTATCATTATCCAAATCGTTTTCCTCAATAAATTTATTTTCAGGGTATGTTATTTTTCTATTCAATTCGGATAATACCATTTATAATATATTTACATTTTTGTTTCTAACCTCCAAAACATTGTAATAATGTTGTCTGGAAATGAACTGCTGAATTTTCTAGCAAAAAATGTTAGTTCATCACAATTATTTTTTAAAAATTTAATCTCATCACTTGTTGGACTAACAAATAAATGTGGGCTTGTAGAACTTTCCATCCTTGACCAATCTGATAGATTTGATGATTTATTTATAACGTTATCTAATTCACCATATACTTTTAAAATAATTGCAAATATACTTTCATTTGCTATTCCTCCATTACAAACAGTCCTAAACATAATATTGTGCTCTTTTATAAATTTAATACATAGAGACACATGATTTCTCGAAAGAATTATCCATGGATCATTCATTAACTGGAGGTGTTTCGGGAGTTTCCTTAAATTACTCCTCCTATGCATATCGACATTCCAATTTGCATATCCATATTTAAAAATACTTTTATTATTCTCACTCTTTATTTTATCAAAGAAATAATTAGGTGATTTTATAGGTATACATGATTCAGTCAATATGCAAAAATGTGTATTATTTATATTGTGGTGAAATGCATAATTCAAAATTGAGATATATGCAGGGACCATATGAAAATAATTTGTATCAACAATAAAATCCTTTGGTATAGCATATTGTTTTAAAAATGGACTCAACTCGTTGAAATTCTTGTAATGAACATAAATATTTATTTTATCTTTATGTTCAGAAATCCATTTTTTCCATATTTCTTCTTTTGATAAACATCCTGAATCATAACTAACAATAAAACACAATGCAATCATTTTATTGATTGTTTATAATATTTTATCGGAAACCCAACTTGGCTTTGCCCTTTTTCTCATATGTGGGATATTAACGTCATATTTACTAGGATGGAGTGACTCTGCAATTAAACCATTTGCTTCTATTAATTCATAATCATTTAATAACACGTTATATACAGTTTCCCCATTATAAGGAACACTTTTAAATTTATCATATTCAGATCTTCTTAATAACGTTTTTGCTTTTACTAAATTATTATTTTCATCTAATATCATATGTCCATTACTAACATATGTATCCGTATGTGGATTACCCTCACCTAAAGCATTTTTTAAAATACAAACAATATTTTCGTCATCTAACAATGATTTAACAATTTTTACAATGTTATTTTCATCAATTGTATGTTTACTCACATCAATATTTTCTATTTCTATTTCACCTTGATCTGTTTTTATCAAAGTACCTTTACAAAAACATATACCAAAGGGCATTGTTTGATCCCATTCCCCTCCAGAAAGTTGAAATATTCGTACACGACCTTGATTATATCCACCCGATTCTTCATATCTAGGATTTCCTGTTGCGACTATCGTTGTAATAGAATTTTTTATTACAGATACAGTAAATCCCTCAAATTGTCCAGAAGATCCGAAATCACCGATGATATTAGAGCCTAACTGAACCCATGAACTTCCGTTCCATTCATATACTTGACTTGCACCTGTTTGATATCCATTTGAATGTGCCACATATGCTCCACCTACAATAATTGATCCATCTAAACTAATAGAAACACTAGAACCATCCGACAATGGATTGTATCCAAAATGACCTCCAGAATATGTTCCATCTATATCTGAACCTTTTTGATCCCATGAACTTCCAGACCATTCAAAAACACGCACATTACCTGTGCTTCCATTTGATCCATCTTTAGATCCAACAACTATAATTGTTCCGTCTCCATTTATATCAACTGCTTTTCCCATTAGATCATTTGTACTTCCATTTATATCAGATCCTTTTTGTGCCCAATCACTCGAAGACCATTCATATACTCTAACATGACCAGATTTATTACCACCTCCGGTATTTTTATATCCTCCAACTACTAAAGTTAAACCATCGGTATTTAAAGATACAGCTGCTCCAAATAAATCACCCGCAGATTCGCCATCAATATCACTCCCTTTCTGACTCCATGATGTTCCCGACCATTCATATACCCTTACATGACCTGCATTCGTTCCTGTACCATCGTTTTTTTGGGCACCTATTGCAACAATTGTTCCATCTCCATTTAGCGATACAGATATTCCTGATTGATCGTAATTTGATTCACCTGAAATGTCCGATCCAAGTTGACTCCATGAATCAGTACTTTCATCATATTCAAATACTTTTACATATCCTGGTCTGGAACCAACACTATCTGCACCACCTGCAATAATATTTCCATTATTGCTGATTGATACAGATCTTCCAAAATAACTATCTGTGGTGTTTCCAATAATTGATGATCCTAATTGTTGCCATGAACCATCAATGTATCTAAATATATCTACTAAACCATGTTTTGACAATTCAGAATTATCAGCATGAAGAGGAGCGCCAATAACAACTGTATAATTTTCCTCACTAAATTCAACAGACCTACCATATTCTCCTCCTCCAAAATCATGTGATATATCATATGATGTATTATATGTTGTCATATATATTATTCAAATTTAAAAATATTTTATTATACTGTCTTAATGGAAATATCTCAAAGAGGATATTCATTTAATAAAGATCATAACCAAATAGCCGAAATAAAAAAAGATTTGACTATTAGACCATTCATAAAAGGGTCTCCTATTCAACTCAATACAACATATCCAGTTTATAGAGAATCTTCCAAAAAAATATATGTACCCAGAATTTACGGTATATCTAAATTTGGGGAACCAGATACATATAAGTTTAAAAATATTGAACAAATTAATATTTCTTTTAATGGAAATTTAAGAGAATGTCAAGTTAATGCAACTGATGCGTATCTTGAGAATGTATGTGAAGAAACAGGCGGATGTGGGTTAATTGAAAAAGGGTGTGGTAAAGGTAAAACTGTTGATGGGTTATTTATAATACATAAACTAAAAGTAAAAACACTTATTATTGTACATAAGGAATTTTTGTTAAACCAATGGATTGACAGAATTAATCAATATCTTCCTACTGCTAAAATAGGAAAAATCCAAGGTCAAAACATAGATATAGATGGGAAAGATATTGTAATTGGTATGTTACAATCCATTTCAATGAAAGATTATCCACCACAAACATTCTCCTCATTTGGATTAACCATTGTTGACGAAGTCCATCATATTTCAAGTGAAGTATTTTCCAAAGCACTATTCAAAATTTCTACAAAATATATGCTTGGATTATCAGCCACAATGGAAAGGAAAGATGGAACAACCAATGTTATCAAAATGTTTTTAGGAGAAATAGTATACTCCAATTTAGACCAAGGAGAACATTTTGTTACAGTTAAAGGTATTAGATATATAGTTGATGATCCTGAATTTTTAGATGTTATATATGATTCAAGAGGTAATGTCCAGTATAGTACAATGATTACAAAGTTGTGTAATTACAATAGACGCTCTGAATTTATTATTGATTTAATAATTGAGATTGGGAAAGAATATGGACATTCACAACAAATGCTAGTTTTATCACATAACAAAAGTATTTTAAATTACATGGTTGAATCTTTAAAACATAGAGGAGTATCAGATGTTGGTTTCTACATTGGTGGTATGAAACGTAATGCATTAGATGAGAGCTCAACAAAAAGGATAATATTAGCAACATACGCCATGGCAGCAGAAGCACTTGATATTCCCACTTTAACAACCCTTATTATGACAACACCCAAAACAGATATTCAACAATCCATTGGTAGAATACTTAGAGAAAAACATGAAAATCCATTAATAATTGATATTATCGACAAACATGATATATTCCAAAGACAATGGTATAAACGTAAAAAAATTTACAAAGATTGCAAATATAAAATATTAGAATCAACATCAGATAATTCAACTATTAATAAAAAAAATAATGGTAACACTAACAAATGCTTGATTAAACTATAACCATCATTTTATTAGTCTCCATTTACTATGAACATTATGGTTATTAACACATTTATACATATGATTGTTTTTCAATTTTTTAGGATAGTCTTTATTTACCCATATATATGACCCATCCTTATCAAACAATCTATATCTATAACCCTTTACTGTGTTCAAATTTACTAACGACAATTCATTTGGTATATGCATTTTTAATTTGTTAGTTATTGTGACTTCACATATATTATTTTTATTCTCTAATAATCCAACTAATTTATTGGATACTCTATAAGACATAGTTGAGTTATCAGTTGAATTTGAGTTTGTTAGTAAATCATAGTTACCATATTTTTTATCGATGTTTTCAAATGTATCACTATTTTTTATGAAAATATTGCTACCGATACACCAAATATTGTTATAATATTTATATTTTTCAAAGAACAAATTATATAGAATATCACAATACTTGTTGATAGAAATAACTGTAACAAAATGTATCTTCAAATATTTATTGATTAATTTTTGGCTAATTGAATCAGATGTGATAACATATATATCATAATTTTTTATTTGTTCTATAAATTTTAAAGAAATTTCACTTACACTACCATTCATAAAAAAACATATTGAATTGATTTTTATGGCATTAAGATTTATATTAATGCTAGTGCAATTAAACTGATTTATTCTTTTTTTTTTAATATAATCATTTTTAATGTATGACTCTTTATAATTTCTTAATTGAACATGAAAATTACTTATAATACCTTTATCCTCTAATATATCAATTAAACGTTTTGAACCATTCAATGATGTCATATAACATTCATCATACTTACCGATTTTTAGGATATTAATATACTCATTTTTTAATTTTTTTTTGCATTCATTGTTTAAAAAATCAACAAAATATGGTTTTACAAATATGTTATCCTCCAGAATACATAAGTATGGTATATTGTTATCAATTTGATATTTTAAAATTTTATATCTAGTTAACCAATTAGCAATTGTCCCATAATCGAAATTATCATTATTATTTATTTTAAGACAACTTTTTTTAAACTCAACCAATGTATTTTCTTTATCAAAACTATTGATTGGCTTGAAAATGTGGAATTCGTTAAGTTCATCTCCATCTACATAAATTTCATTTTTATTTGATGACGATATAACAAATATAAACAATTTATTCACATCCATTATATGTAAGTGTATAAAAATGAAATCAATAATAAAAAAAATAAAATAGAATTAAAATTATTATGGAGATACATAGTTATATTATATACAGAGACCTAGACAAGGCATTAAGTCATATATGTGACAATCCATGTGAATTATATCATGATGACGTATTTGAGTTAATATGTGCAGAAGGGAATATAGAATGTGCCAAAAAATTCGTTGAAAAAGGATATTCAATAAATTTTCCAAATGTTTATTTTAGTAAATCGTTAGGATATGGATACATCGAATTTTCTAAATGGATATATGAAAATTATAAAGATTCTATTTCGGATGAAGACTGTGAATATGGAGCAAAACTCGCATGTTACAATGGGTATATTGAATCGTTGAATTGGCTTATAAACATAATTTCATTTGAACATTTATGTGATCAATATTTTTATTCAGCATGTATTAATGGCCATAAAAATATTTCAGAATATTTAATTGAAAAATGTAGTAATGATATCACACAAAATGTACTGCAATCTGCTTTATTGTATTCATGTTCATATGGTCAATTAGAAATAGCTGAATGGATCTATGAATTAATAGATGATCCTAAAATTGAACAACCCTTTTATGAATCATGTAAAAAAAATTTCGTTCAAGTTGCTGAATGGCTTGATTCTATTTATAATGGATTTAATAAAGAAATTATATGTGATGTATTTGAT